>Ga0068860_100003907_pt1 | contig 15322 bp, 12 predicted proteins | sample KBSSwiS32_FD_66597 | JGI IMG/M metagenome (GOLD analysis project Ga0068860, IMG submission 66597) | Switchgrass rhizosphere microbial communities from Kellogg Biological Station, Michigan, USA - KBS Switchgrass S3-2 | ecosystem: Host-associated > Plants > Roots > Rhizosphere > Soil ... | reverse complement strand
TTAATCAATTTTCAACTGGAAGATCCGCGAAATCCACTCAAATCCGCGAAATCCGCGATCAATAGTCATACTGTCTTCGAAACACGTTAATCCGAAGACCGATTGTAAACGTAGTTGAACTTTTCGTTTCCGTAGTTATGCTGTGCGTAGTATATGTTCTGTAAAGAATTGAACCGTCGATGAAAACATTTTCTAACGCTTCCCAGCTGACAAGCGCCGATGCATTTACACAATTAGCTGCAACACCTGATGGTATTTTAAATCCATAATCATAAGGACGCGTATTATAGTTCAATAAAATATTCCCTCCATAGTTAACACCTCCTGAATCCAGACCCTGGCGGTAATAAATGAGTTTGGCTTCGACGTTCCATTTATTTGCGGGCTGAAATCTTCCAATGGTTACGAATTCAAGAAAGTTAGCTCCCAACGGATGAGCCAGCGGTTGATTGTAATTTGAATAGTTAGATACAGTATCATCATGTGAATAAGTATACGGTCTGACTACGTTTCCCTCAAATTGTAAATCGAAGTTTTTAATACCAAACGCGTTGATGTATTTAAATCCTAACTGTAATCCGTGTTTATTCCCCCACCATCCATCAGAATAATGCAAGACTTCATGCAATACAAATTCATTGATTACAAACTGGCCATAGAATTGTGTAACGTGTCCGATGTTTGCTTTGAAATCGAGGCCGACAGTTACTTTGTCGGGGCTTCCATTTTGCTGCTGAGCTGCTACTAAAAAGATGATCGGGTTGAGATATGAAAAATCAAAATGATCGGCTCTGCTAAAGACAACGTTATCATATAAGCCCAGGTTCAACCACTTTGTTGCGTTGAAACTCAGGTGATGGATCGCAGCATATTTCTTGGGATACTGGTAATCACCGGGCAGGTGTTGATTGATCATCTCCATGAAATTTACCATGTAATTGATCTTCCATATTCTTGTATTTACCTTTAGGAAAAGGTAAGGTGCGGAATAGTCGCTTAACAGCAGGCTTCGATAACCATTTCCAATAAAATTTTTGTCATACCCAAATTGAAAATTCAAATATTTCCACGCGTCAAATACGATTGATCCACGTGCATCGAAGTAATCGAATGCTGTTGTTTTAAAATCTTTATAATAACCCGCACCAGGAACTGCCGGATATCCGGAAGCTGTTACTCGTTCCTGGAAATAGGTGGGTCCTCTTTCCTGGTTATCGGTTACATAAGATGAAAATCCAAGATGTTTCCCGATCAATCCGCGTAATGTAAAACCTTTTGAATTCAAAAATACATGCTCGCTATTACCTGTTTCATATGACTGGTTTTGCTGAAGGACGGGGTTCAACGCAAGAAAAAAATCCTTTTCGTTTACTTCAAAAAAATTAGCCTTGGTCTTATAGAATGTGTTAAACCATGGCTTCTTACTATTAAAGTCATCTTTATTTCCCGTCACCCACTCACTGTTATTCATTAACAACTCATGCAGATTGTACTTATCGCGATCCGACAATTTATAATATTCATCGTAAGGATAGAACTTACTTAGTGAGTCTGCGAGCTCTGCAACCTCGACCGCCACTTTTCTGCTCAATGGCTTTGGTGTGAAAACATTCAGGTCAGGATTTGTCTGCAACCGGATTTCCAATCTTTCGAGGAAATGGTCCGATTTTGAACCTTGTGGTAAGTAAGTTGATTGACTAAAAGAAGAAAGAGCGCACAATAAAATTATCGAATGGCTTACAATGGTTTTTATAAATTGCGTCATAATAACATTTTGGCGATTCCGATTTCAAGATATGCAAAAATACCTGATTAAAGATATTTCCATAGTCAACGAAGGCAAGGTCACAACAGGAGATGTGCTGATTGAAAATGAACGCATCAAAAAAATTGGTGTTAACATTCAATCGTCTTCTGAAGTGACAGAAATTAATGGTGAAAAAAAATTTTTACTACCCGGCGTGATCGATGACCAAGTGCATTTTCGCGAACCCGGACTTACGCATAAGGCTACTATTTATACTGAGTCCAAAGCAGCGGTTGCAGGTGGTGTTACTTCGTTCATGGAAATGCCAAATACTGTGCCACCTGCATTTACACAAGAATTGTTGGAAGCAAAATACAGTATCGCTTCAGGAACTTCATTGGCGAACTATTCATTCTTTATGGGCACTTCAAACGCAAATGCTGATGAAGCACTAAAAACAAACGATAGGAAAAAAGAAGTGTGTGGCATAAAAATTTTCATGGGTTCGTCGACAGGAAATTTGCTTGTCGATAATTATCTTACGCTCGACAAGCTATTTCGGGAAAGTGAAGTGTTGATCGCAACGCATTGTGAAGACGAACATGTTATCAAAAGAAATCTTGAAAGAATTAAAAAAGAAAAGGAACATTTGGTCGCCGCAGACCATCCGGTCATTCGGAACGATGAAGCCTGCTTCGAATCTTCCCTGACCGCAATACAATTTGCCAAAAAACATAATAGCCGGTTACACATATTGCATATTTCAACTGAAAAGGAGCTGCAGCTATTTTCAAATCTGATGCCGTTACAAGACAAGAGAATCACTGCGGAGGTTTGTGTGCATCATTTACATTTTACCAGTGATGACTATGCGAAACTGGGAAACCGTATCAAATGCAACCCTGCAATCAAGGCACCGCACAATCGCGAAGGCCTATGGAAGGCATTGCTCGATAACCGACTGGACGTTATTGCGACAGACCATGCCCCGCATGTATTGGAAGAAAAAGGATTTTACCGAAATGCAGATGGCTTTCTGGCGCAACTGGAGGGTGAAAAGGGTTCTTATGAAAGAGCACATGCAGGACTCCCATTGGTTCAACATCCGCTGCTTCTCATGCTTTATTATGTAAAACAAAACAGGATAACCATTGAAAAAGTCGTCGAAAAAATGAGTCATGCTGTTGCCACCTGCTTTAACATCGAGAACAGAGGTTTTATTCGTGAAGGATATTTTGCGGACCTGGTAATCGTTGATCCCGAACAATCGACAACCGTATCCAAAGACAACATATTATATAAATGTGGATGGAGCCCATTTGAGCCTGCTTCAAAAATCGAAAACGGATTTAGATTTCCAGCAGCCATTACCCACACTTTCGTAAATGGACACCCGGTTTATGGAAATAATACATTTGATGAATCTAAGAAAGGAAAAAGATTACTGTTTGATCGTTAGACAAATTTGAGGTTGAGGTTAAGGTTTAGACTTAGGCCTGCGTCTAAACTTTAACCTCAACCTCAAACTATATTACACACATCAATGCAAATCGACAAAATCACATACGAGGATCTTTCAATTTTTAGTGATGATGAAGAATCCTCTATTTTTCACAAACTAAATTTCACGCGGACCGTCGGTGGGCGCGACAGACTCTTTCACTACTTTAACCATCCATTTACTAACCTGAAACATATTCAGGAAACTCAAAAAATCATTCAGCTGATTCTTGCAAATTTGGAAGAGTGGCCGTTATCGATATCAAATGGCACCATCATGGTGATGGAACGTTTTTATGAAACCGCACTCGATGAAATTCCTTCTCATTCAAATATTGTCAATGCAACAGCATACAAGCTTCTTCACGGACCTGACTTTTCACTGCTTAGATATTCGCTTGGACACTTTGCGGATTTTACCAAGGGCATGGAAAAATTGGTAAACCTATTTGACGGCGATGATTGCCCGGCGATGCTAGGTGCCTACTTACACCGTGTGAAGTTTTTACTCGGCAGCGATATAATTCGTTCGTTAAATGAGTTGGAGAAAGGCACCCCATTTTCGGTTACGCAAACTATTTACTATGGCCAGTTTATTCGTGATCGTTTTAAGAATAACGTGCTCGAATTGATCGATATTTATGGAAGGCTCGATGCATGGTATTCCATGGCAATGGCAACACAAAACTTTAATTTGGTGTTGCCGGATTTTGTTGAAACCTCCGAACCATTGATTGATGCCAAATCACTTTACCATATACTTCTCCCTAACCCGGTTTCCTACAATATCAATTTGGATCAGAAAAATAATTTTGTTTTTCTTACCGGGGCAAATATGGCCGGCAAAAGTACCTTTATCAAGGCTGTCGGTGCTGCTGTTTTTATGGCTCATCTTGGAATGGGTACCCCGGCAGATTCGATGCGTTTGAGTCTTTTTGATGGCATCTTAAGTAATATCAATGTTGTTGACAACATCGTAAAAGGTGAAAGTTACTTTTTTAATGAAGTGCAGCGCATTAAAAATACATTGATTAAAATAACTGATAACCGGAAATGGCTTGTGCTGATCGATGAACTATTTAAGGGAACGAACGTCCAGGATGCGATGAAATGCTCGTCAACTGTGATCAAAGGATTGATTAAGATTAAAAATTCCGTTTTCATATTATCTACCCACCTATATGAAATCGCAGAGGAGTTGAAACAATACTCAAATATTTCTTTTAAGTATTTTGAAACCAGCATCCGTAACGATCAACTCGAGTTCAGCTACCAACTTAAAGAAGGAATCAGCAACGATCGACTCGGATATTTGATATTAAAAAGAGAGAATGTTGTTGATATGCTCGAGAAATTATAGCTCTGGATGACCTCACTGGTGATATCTCCTTTCTTCCGTATATTCGTTATACTATGAGACGAGCACTGCTGTTAACACTTGCATTTCTGCTTGTATTCGCATCAGAAATTTTCCGGGTTTATTTTATTATGCCATTCCCCGGAAGCCAGCAGGCAAACACGATCGAATTTGCATATTTTCTCAACAATCATATTTGGTGGATACGATTACTGCTTCTCATTGTAATATTTTCATTGGGATGGCACTACCTGAAAAAGGGAAGATGGTGGCAGAAAACGATTTTCGTTTTTTTCACATTGTTATATGCGTTGATTTTTTATGCGTTCAATTTTAAGTTTCTCGCCGACAAAATGTTTTATCAACCCAAGGAAAAAACCTTTGCTACGGCCGCGACCGATTCAACGAATAAAGACAAACTGATAGTTGGCGTTTCGATTGGGAACGAATCGAAGGCCTACCCAATTGAGATCATCGGTTATCACCACCAGGTTCGGGATACCATCGGGTCACAACCAGTAATGGTCACATATTGCACAGTGTGTAGAACTGGCCGCGTCTACAGTCCGTTTGTTGACGGGAAAATTGAAGAGTTCCGGCTCGTCGGTATGGATCATTTCAATGCAATGTTTGAAGATAAAACTACAAAAAGCTGGTGGCAACAGGCCACGGGTTTGGCTATAGCCGGACCATTAAAGGGCAAGCAACTGCCTGAAATTTTATCGAGACAAATGCGCCTGGGCGAATGGCTAACACTACACCCAACGAGTGCTATTTTTCAGCCCGACAAAAATTTCAGAAGACAATACGATAGCCTCGAAGGTTACGATGAAGGCACAATTCAGGGAAGCCTTGAAAGAAGGGATACTGCGTCCTGGCAGTTTAAGTCGTGGGTTGTCGGTGTAAACCGTGATGGCGAAAGCAGGGCGTATGACTGGAACATGCTTACTCAAAAAAGATTCATTGCGGACCAGGTTGGTAAAACGCGTATACTGATCACCGTTGAGCGTGATAATAAAACATTTTATGCTTTTGCGGTCAACGATTCCCTGCATTTCGACTTCGATCCTTCTACAAATATGCTTGTTGACAATCACGCGAAAGTCAGGTGCCGGTTAAATGGCCAATGCACCAGTGAATTAACAAAAGAAATCGCGTTAACTCCGATTCAAGCCTACCAGGAATTCTGGCATTCGTGGAGAACTTTCCATCCGAACACTTCGAGATATCAATAAAGTCGAATACCACAAAAAGGCTATAGGCTACCTTTTGCGATTTTCTATCTTAACTCGAAAATCAAACGAACATTAGAAGCTGCTTCTTTGAATGCCTTGAAGTTCTTTATGCCTTTGTGTGAAACAGAAGATTTCACACAAAGGCATAAAGAACTTCAAAGGCAGGAGAAAAATTTAAACCTTATCTATGCTTGTAAAAACTTTTGGCAGCGCAGTATACGGCGTTGAGGCGATCACGATCACTATTGAAGTAAATGTTCTTGGAGGAAGCAAATATTATATCGTTGGGTTGCCTGATAATGCCGTTAAAGAAAGTTTGCAGCGAGTGGAAAGTTCTTTGAAGAGCAACGGGTATTTTATGCCGAGGACCAAATTGGTCGTAAGTCTTGCCCCCGCAGATCTTCGAAAATCCGGTTCTGCATTTGATCTGCCGATTGCCGTAGGAACACTTGGTGCGAGTGAGCAGCTTTTACACATCGATCTTTTTGAAAAATATATGATGATGGGAGAGCTCAACCTGGACGGAACAGTTCAACCAATTAAAGGAGCATTGCCAATTGCCATTCAAGCAAGGAAAGAAAAATTCAAAGGCCTAATTGTTCCCTGGCAAAATGCAAGGGAGGCCGCGATCGTAGATGGATTAGAAGTATTTGGTGTAAGACATATAAGACAGGTAATTGACTTCTTCAGTGGTATGCAGTCAATCGAGCGGGTGATCGTAAATCCCAAAGAAGAATTTTACTCGGCACAATATGAATTTGATATCGACTTCAACGATGTTAAAGGACAGGAAAATATCAAACGAGCTTTGGAAATTGCAGCTGCCGGAAGTCATAACGCAATTTTAATTGGCCCGCCTGGTGCCGGAAAAACGATGTTGGCAAAGAGATTACCAACCATTCTGCCACCGTTAACATTGTATGAAACGTTAGAAACAACAAAGATCCACAGTGTTGCCGGCAAGCTTCCGGAAAACGCGACGCTTATTGCAAAACGTCCTTTCAGATCTCCACATCATACAATATCTGATGTAGCACTTGTCGGTGGCGGAGGTATTCCCCAACCCGGGGAAATATCACTTGCCCACAATGGGGTTTTATTTCTCGACGAATTGCCCGAATTTAAAAGAACGGTTCTTGAAGTGATGCGACAGCCAATTGAAGAAAGAAAGGTGACAATCAGCAGAGCAAAAATTGCAGTAGACTTTCCTGCAAGTTTTATGCTCATTGCCTCTATGAACCCATGCCCGTGCGGATTTTATAATCACCCCAACAAAGAGTGCACGTGTGCACCGGGCATAGTTCAAAAATATTTAAATAAAATTTCCGGTCCTTTGCTTGACAGGATCGATTTACATGTTGAAGTTACGCCCGTTGCATTTGTTGAATTGTCATCACAACAAAAAGGAGAATCATCTTCCATTATACGTGACCGGGTGATCAGTGCGCGGCAAAAACAAAATGAAAGATTCGCGACTCACCCGGGTATTTACGCAAATGCTCAAATGAATACCAAATTGTTGAAAGAAATTTGCACTCTACAGACTGCGGGACAAAATCTATTAAGAAACGTGATGGAGAAATTGAATTTATCTGCGAGAGCATACGACCGGATATTAAAGGTGTCGCGTACTATTGCCGACTTGGCGGGAAGTGATCAAATCAAGATCGAGCATCTTGCAGAAGCAATACAATATCGGAATCTGGATCGACAAGGTTGGGGAAAATAAAGTGACGGGGCGTATACGTCTTCTTTTCAAACCGAATATTCATTAATAAAAAATGACCCGGGATATTCAACGAATCAATTGTAGACAGAAATAAGTTTAGCGCGCAAAATAACCCTCACTACTCAGGAGAAACAGTTTTTGCAAAAACCAATCCGGGAGTGTTGTCCATTAATATCTGCTGTGACCGTTCAGCTTTTTCTCTACTTCTGAAAGAGAAAATGCTTTTGAGGATTTGAATCGCTGTCAACCGGATAATTTTAATATCGAGCGAAGTGTTTGCGTTACGTACGTAAAAGGCATCCCATTGATACCGATGAAATATGCTATGGAAGTTTTTAGCTGGTCCGCGATAACCTTTTACCTGGGCCATACCGGTGATGCCTGGCTTTGCATAATGGCGCAACCTATAATTATTCACAATTTTTTGAAAATCTTCATTGTCCTTGTGCATATGCGGACGAGGGCCAACAACACTCATATCGCCCATCAGTACATTAATGAATTGAGGAAGTTCGTCTAAACTTGATATTCGAAGGAATTTTCCAAGGCGGGTAATTCTGGGGTCATCCGAAACAGCTTGTTGTCTGTCACATGCAGAATTAACCACCATCGTTCTGAACTTAAAACAAAGAAAGGTTCGACCAAGAAAACCAACGCGTTTCTGCACAAAAAATACCGGTCCTTTTGAATCGAGCTTGATTAAAAGAGCCAATAACGGAACCAACCAGCTTAGCAGAAAAAGTATAACTAGAGAGGAAAATATAATATCGAACGTCCTTTTGAATGTTAGATACCAGCGACGATCTGCCAATTCATTCCGAAAGCTAACCGAACTTTTAGTTATCTTGATCTCCTTAACGAATGATCTTTCTTTTGCAATTCCAAGCATCAGGTACTCAATTTATGGTTTATTAGGATATAGCCGCGATCGTTAAGCATATAAAAATCAAACTCTTACAAGCTAGATTTCCGTCAAAAATACTTAAAAAAAACTATTTCCAATGTGTAGCCAATCTTCAATTTTCCTGCCAGACCATTCGCGCTATCCATTTTTTAAATGTTTTTTCTCAAATATTAACAACCCATGCATTTTGACACTAGTCTAGTCAAAAAGGTTGCATCGGTGTTTAATTTTCGTATAGGATTAGCGAATTTCGACTGACTAAACGGGTCTCATTTATATTTATTGCCTTTGAAACGTTATTTAATCGTCGTGAAATTTAACACATTAACAAGAGTGAGTTGTTTTTTACCGTAAAATGAATAATGGTATCTATTTAGTTTTTAATGTCAATCCTACAATTATTTTTAAATGTACCGATGAGTGTTGTAAATGCTGTTTAATGAATGAATCGCATAGAGTGAATTCTTTGGCAACTGTACATATAATTATTATTTCATAATTTGCGTCCGTTCAAGACAATACTAAATCTGCTTTAATCATATTTGCTTTTTCTTTCATTTGGTAATCGTTCAATATGGATGAACAAAATATCAGGTCCGAAGATTATATCAGTCTCGGCGTTTTTAAACGAATTTTGCTTCAACTTCTCTACGGTTTTTTTGCTTTTGTTCACTATATTTTTAAGGTAATTAATAAGGGAAAACTGCTTCTTCTTGCCGGTCTGGTTACCGGTCTCATTCTTGGCTACTCATATTATAATTCAAGGGTGAGATACTACGAAGTTTCAATGGTTGCGATGTCAACTGAGCTTAACAACAGCGCTGTGGCAGAAATTGTAAGGCAATTGAATTTACTCGCGGGCACCGGCTCACACAAACAATTGGCTGCCGCATTAAATTTGAATGAATCCGAAGGCGGACAAATCAGTTATATTTCCGCGAACACGCTGGCTAATGAACCGTTGGAAACGGATACATCGTCGAAAATACACCGGCCGTTTACAATTGTTGCCCGAATCAACGATACGACACTTACAAACAAATTGCAGCAAGCTCTAATTTCCTATTTTAACAACAGCCCGTATCTTAAAAAGGTAAAGGAGAATGAGACCAAAATGTATGAGGAGCGATTGGCATTTTTGAACGCAGAACTCGCAAATCTTGACACACTCAAGAAAAATTACAATCATCTCCTCGCTTCCGGCAAAGTGCTTTCAAATGATTATAACAGCTCATTCGATCCGGGGCAAGCTTATGAGTACTCGCTCGACGTGGCCGACGAAAAACTGATTGCACAGCGATGGTTGACAAAAGATACAGCGGCAATTGATTTAATCGACCAATTTAAAAGCAGAAATCAGCCTCAGTCATATTCCCTTTTTAAATCAATGATGACAACTACATTGATATTTCTCGGATGCTCGTTTTTGCTGGCTTTGTTCATTCAATTAAATAAAACAAGTAAGAAATACGGCAAAATGGAGTGAGGCCATACGGGTTTTGTACTCATCTAATTTGATTTAATTTTCCTGTTCCCTACCAGCGTTTAGCCCTTTAAAAAATGAAATCTGTCGGCCTTTTCAAATCGATCGTTGCAAAGTACAAAGACAACCTCCTTTTCAATCGGCTGGTTGCAGTATTAAGCATTGATATATTTGTAAAATTGTCCGGCATCATTCTCTTGCCGATTTACCTGAGATTGATGACTCAGGACGAGTATGGTTTATACGGCTATCTTTTATCGATCATTCTAACGTTTTCGGTTGTACTAAATTTTGGATTGTACATTCCTCTCAGTAAATTTTATCACGACTACGAAAAAGGAGACAAGGGCAAACTACTATTTACCATTTTTTGCCTCCTGATAACAATCCTGATAATCGTGATTTTTCCAATTTATTTTTTTGGATGGGACTATGCGATTGTCAAAATTCTTTTTAAAAATCACATTAATTATATCAGCTATCGCTGGCCAGTCTTGCTTGCTGTCATAGTAACAATCTGCAATTTCATGCTCACAAATTTTTTCTTCACGAGCGAGAAAATAAGCGAATTAAAAAAATATAATATTTTCCGGATCATCTGTATCAACATTCTGGCAGTTGCATTTCTCTTTTTCTTTAGGAACATTGATAGCGTAAAGGTTCGCCTGGAGACAACCTATATTGTCGAATTGATTTTGTTTATTGCGTTTTCGTATTTCTTCATTAGGGAAACCGAGTCAAAATTTAGCAAGCGCATAGCTATTTCAAGTTTGAAACTTGCACTTCCGGTGACCTTATCCGCGATGTTTGGTATTGTGATCAATTTCAGTGACAAATTCTTTTTGGAGAAGTATGGAACGTTCGGCAACATGTCTTACTACTACCTTGCAATTTCATGTGCAAGTGTGATTCCGCTAATTTTTACATCGTTTCAGAATGCATGGCTCCCACTTTTTTTAAAGGAAAAAGACATCCGAAAAAACATTGAGAAGACAAACAGGATGCTTGTTAGACTGTTCTTTATTCTACTCGTATTGTCGGTTTGCATAATTGTCTTTGTAAAATTGATACTGATGCTTGGGATTATTCAAAGTAAGTACGACGAAACAATTTACATACTCCCGATCATTTTACTATCACAAATTCTTTCGGCGCTGGTTCCGCTTTATAGCAACTTTGTTGTGTATTTTGAAAAAACACACATCGCTTCCATAATCGGATTTTTCCTTTGTTGTATTAGTTTTGGGTTGAGCCTTTTACTGGTACCAAGATTTGGCGTTTATGGTGCGGCACTTGTCTCGCTTATCTGCAATGCTTCGTATTTTGGGATTTACTTTTTTACAATAAAACATTATGCGAAAAAGAAAATGGCCACTGCTTACCCACTAGTAGAAGAGAATATTATATGACCGATTTATTTCTTTATATAAAGATGTCAGCAAAGGCATTCGCGAAATATCCGTCTTTAAAAACAGTTTCGGATTGCTTCAAGTATTACCCGGATTGGAAGAAACACCTCCCCGGCAATCAGCCACCTGGTGAAAAAACACTATGGATGACCTTTGGGGCTACCGAATTTTTAAAAAAGATTTCCGATAACAATATGCATTTGTTTGAATACGGTTCAGGAGGATCAACGATGTTTTGGTCGAGACGGGTTAAGCATATTATTTCAGTTGAGCATGACAAGTCCTGGTACGATAAAATGAAAAAAGAATTCGCGGATTTGAATATCGACAATGTTGAATATTTCTTTATTGAGGCTGAACCTGATGCCAATTTTTCGGGAAAGAACTTTCAAAATCCGTCGGACTATATTTCGAGTGATAAAAATTATTCCGGAAAGAGCTTTGAGAAGTATGTAAAGTCAATTGACAAATATCCCGATTCCTCATTTGATTTGATCATTGTAGACGGTCGCGCGCGACCTTCCTGCATACAACATGCCATTAGGAAACTAAAAACAAGAGGATATCTCGTGGTAGATAACTCTGAAAGGGAATATTATCTTTCGCCCTTTAAATTTGATAAACAATCGTGGAAAATCTGGAAATTTGCAGGCCCGGTACCATTTATTAAGGGGTTTTCGGAAACCACAATACTGAGAAAGATTCAATGACAATAGCACCCATCATCCTGTTTACTTATAATCGACTAAATCATACCAAAAAAATCGTCGACGCGCTATTAGGAAATAATCTTTCATCCGAAAGTGAATTGTTTGTTTTTTCCGACGCTGCGAAAACTACAGATGCTGAAAAGGCCGTTGCTGACCTGCGAAAATATCTTCATTCAATCAGTGGGTTTAAAAAGGTCAGCGTTATAGAACGGGCATATAATTATGGTCTTGCCAACAACATAATTGATGGCGTAACAAAAATCGTCAATGCGCATGGAAAGGCAATTATCGTAGAAGATGATATTTTCGTTTCTCCATTCTTTTTGCAATACATGAATGACGCGTTGGAATTTTATCAAAACGAACCAAAAGTGGTTTGTATTCACGGTTATTTATACCCAATTAACGAATCACTCAAAGAAAATTTTTTTCTGAAGGGTGCGGATTGCTGGGGATGGGCAACGTGGAAAAGAGGATGGGATATTTTTGAACCGGATGGCAAGGTGCTTTTAGATCGCATATTGGAAAATAAGTTGTCACATGAATTTGATCTCGATGGCTCATATGAATTTACCAAAATGCTCTCTGATCAAACGAAAGGAAAAAATAATTCCTGGGCAATTCGATGGCATGCATCAGCCTTTCTGAAAAATAAGCTAACATTATATCCCCATCATTCGCTAGTGACCAACATTGGTAACGATGGAACCGGTGTCCACAGTGGTGTAACTGATGTATTTGACGTCCAGCTGTCGCCTGAACCTGTCAAAATAAAGGCTATTCCTTTGGAAGTTGATCAATATGCGAGAAAAGCGCTGATCAAGTATTTTTTTTCCATTAAGCCAGGTTTCTTTACAAAAGCTCGCCATAAACTAAAAAAGATTTTTCAATAGTATGTCCATCATACCTTCATCACTTCTGAAAAAAATACGAATGCGGCTAAATCCAGCCCGATGGTATGATTTACGAACGACTCAACCTGTTTCAACCGTATTTGGCTTGGATCGCGGAACACCGGTTGACCGTTATTATATCGAAAAATTTCTCAGTGAAAATAAGAATCTCATTAAGGGTAATGTGCTCGAAATCGCCGAAAATACATACAGCAAAAAGTTTGGAGCTGATCGCGTCATCAAACAAGAGATCCTTCATTACGCAAACGACAATGCAAATGCAACAATCATCGGTGATCTGACGAAGCCGGGAACATTGCCGGCTGACAGGATTGACTGCTTCATTTGTACGCAGACGTTCAATTTCATTTATGATTTCAAGGCTGCCATTCAGGGCGCCTATCACCTTCTAAAAAAAGGCGGCGTTCTCGTGGCGACGCTGGGTGGCATATCTCAAATTTCACGTTATGACATGGATAGGTGGGGGGATTTTTGGCGATTCACCACGTTGTCGGCTCAACTGAGTTTTGGGGAAGTCTTTGGAAAAGAAAATGTAATTACCAAGTCTTATGGAAATGTTCTTGCAGCTGTTTCATTCCTCGAAGGGATCAGCGTGGAAGAACTTTCACCCGCAGAGCTAGATGTGCAGGATGAAAATTATCAGCTGATCATAACCGTTATTGCAACGAAATAAAATATCAACTTATACATGCTAAAAAGATTGCTTGGCGCGTCACGAAGGTACCTGTTTAATCGGTTCGACAGGCCGGCAATCATTTTACTATATCATCGCGTTACAAATCTTGAAACTGACCCGCAATTGTTGTCTGTCAAACCTGAAAATTTTTACGATCATGTCAGTCTCTTGAAAAAAAAATACACCCTGCTGAACATTGATGAGTTTGCCGAAATAATCCTTCATCAAAAAAAATTCCCTCCAAATGCAGTTGTAATCACTTTTGATGATGGTTATTATGATAATCTGTATGAAGCAATTCCAATACTGGAGTCATTTCAGCGCCAGGCATTATTTTATATTACCACGTCTAACATTGATACCGCGAAAGAACTTTGGTGGGATGAGCTTGAAAGAATTTTCTTGATCGACAATAAGCTGCCGTCATCGGTCAATCTTCAAATTGGAAAAAACAACTTTCAGTTAGCTACTTCTACAAAACAGGAACGATACAATTCTTACCAGGCCCTTCATCCAATCTTTAAATTTAGCCGCGTGACTGACAGAAATAAATCTCTTGATGATTTGAGAAGTATGGCTGGTTTATCAATTGATGGAAGATCAACACACCGAATGGTAACAACGCCTGAACTAAGAAAACTCGGTGATTCAAACGCTGCGGTTATTGGCGCGCATACTGTCAACCATCCCGCGCTTGCAGCTTTAAATTACGAAGACCAGTTTTCCGAGATCAAGCTCTCTAAAAAATTTCTTGAAAAAACATTAAATAAAAAGGTTGAACACTTCTCATACCCGTTTGGTGGGAAAAAAGATTATAATAAAAACAGTATCGAAGCGTGCATCGAATGCGGATTTAAAATCGTCTGTGCCAATTTTTATAATCAAGTTCACAGTTGGACAGATGTTTTTCAATTGCCGAGAATGCTTGTGAGAGATTGGGACAAGCGGACATTTGAACAGCAGTTGGCGAATTTCTTCAAATACTAATGAAAATATTATTTATAAATACTACGGATCTCAGTGGGGGCGCGGCTGTCATGATGCAAAGAATGATGCGGGGATTACAAGAGCAATATCATACCGAAAATTGCCTGCTTGTAAAATCAAAAAAAGGCGAAGCCACAAATACCGTTCAAATTCTTAATAACAAACCGGAAATTATAATTGAAAAAATTGCAGATCGCGTTAGCAGACAGGTGGGTCTTTTGTATCAATATTTTCCTTTTTCTTCCAAAAAAATATTGTCGTTCGCAAAATCATTTGCTCCCGATATTATTAATCTGCACAATACGCACGGCGCCTATTTCGCTACTCCTCTTATTGAAAAATTATCCCGTATTGCTCCTATTGCATGGACATTGCATGATATGTGGGGATTTACCGGCAATGCATCGCATACGTTTAACAATGATTCCTGGAAATACTTAAAAAATGATCGAGAACTCACAAAGATTCCTCCGTCGATCGGTATCAATACCGGGGCTTATCTGTTGCGACAAAAGAAAAGAGTATACACGCAATCGGCTCTTACCATCATTACCCCGTCATTGTGGTTGAAAAGATTAGCCGAACAGAGCCCGGTTTTTGAACACACGAAAATTTTCCAGGTTTATAATGGCGTGGACACCGGTATATTCAAGCCGAAGGAAAAACGCGCA
>Ga0068860_100003900_pt1 | contig 15328 bp, 25 predicted proteins | sample KBSSwiS32_FD_66597 | JGI IMG/M metagenome (GOLD analysis project Ga0068860, IMG submission 66597) | Switchgrass rhizosphere microbial communities from Kellogg Biological Station, Michigan, USA - KBS Switchgrass S3-2 | ecosystem: Host-associated > Plants > Roots > Rhizosphere > Soil ... | reverse complement strand
CCACGCATCGCCGGAGACCCGCGCATCGCCGGAGACCTTGCCCCAGACAATCGCGTTCTCAGTGATTTTACTTTCGTCGTCAACGACTGCCGACTTGTGTAGCCATCCGCCGCCGGAAGCCTGTCGCCAGTCTGATTTTTCTCCGCCAACTTTTTCGAGTAGTTCTTTTATTTTCATGTTTTTAATTTAGACGTTTCGCCGTTGCACGAATCCTCGCACACTATTTTTCAGTTGTCAAATCGTTTGCGGCGCTTTCGTGATGAGCGGGCAACCGTTGCGCGACTGCCTGCCGAGAGAGCCGTCCCGTTTCTCCGGGTAGTAGTTTCCCCAGAAGTAGTCCGCGATGGTGTCGAGCGTGCCATACCAGTGCCCGCGATGCACGACTCCATAGCCTTTTATGCCGAAGATATTGCCAGTGCGGACTTCAACCATGTATTTGCCAGACGTTACGACATCGATTTTGTCGAACTTCGCGCCGTTCTTGATGCGTGCCTCGAAGTTGCCTTTGAACGAGAGGCCGGTGTAACCTTGCTGCGCGGCGCGTTCAAGCAGGTGATGCTGCACGAGTGCTCTGAATGCTTCCAATTTTTCGCTGTATGATTTTTCGTTCATGCCCTAACGTCGCACACGTCGCGCCCCTTGTCAAACGCCAAAGTGAACTTTCTTTCCGTAGGTCCGGCGCTGGCCGGGGCCGTCTGGAGGTCGAGGGGCCGTAAGGTCGGATAGTCGGTGCGGCGGCAGGCCGTAAGGTGATGCCCCTCGATGTCATTTTTCTTATCTCCGGTGGTAAGGTGTAAGCGGGGTCTTGGGCCGGAAAACCCCCCAAGGCCCTCCGCTCGCCCTAATACGGCCTATTGGCCACCCTATTGCCAGCCTATACGCACGCCAGCCGTAAGGTCAGCGGAGCAATTCTGTGGTATTGCTCCGAGTTGGTATTGGGGTGCGCTATACAGCGTATTGTAATGCAACCAATAGCGCGTATTGGTATGCGCTGTGGAGCATATCACGTAAGGTCGCTGCCACCTGCCACCGCGCCCGCGTGTGGCCCGCTTACCCGTGGCTTGCGTGCCTTGGACATTGCATCGACCAGAGCCAAGTGCATTTCACCGGCGGAGGCACTCGCACTGTCTTCGTTCTCGCTGCGTCCCTTGCGGTCCGTGGCTGTGTCGTTCAGTGCTTGGTATGTCATTGCGTGACACTTCTCCAGTGCGGTCGCGAGGTCAGCGAAAGGCCGCGTGAGAATCTTGCTGGTGATGTTGCCGTTGCGGTCCTCAGTCACAGACAAAAGATTCGCGAGCATTTCGTCCGCACTCATGTTGTTGAGCGTGTTGATGACGCGTTCAATCACGCGGCGCATTCGGTCCGCTTGAATGAAATTGATTGCGCGATTGACGCCGCGTTCAACGTCGCCGGGAATACCTGATTTCTGTAGTCGTATCAGCACTTTGATGCGACTCGTCCAGTTTCCAGCCTCAGACATTTCGGCAACCTGTTCGAGTGGCAGGTGTGCTGCGACTGCTGTGCGTTCGAGGTCGCCGACGAACATCGCGAATAAGCGGAAGACTTCTTCGGGCTCTGCGACAATCTCAACGCGTTTGCCTGCTTCGGACAGCTTCGACAACAGGTTGTGCGCGGGGAGATTAGTCTCCGGGTTGTCGATTATCTCTTTGGTTCGCTTGCGATGGGCCATTTGAATTGGTGAGTTGGGATTGCTTCCATTCAGCGCGGCGCTTTGCACGCAACTCAGCCTTTGAAAGCTGGTGCAAGCGGAGCACTTCTCCGTGGTGCTTCGAGTAAAGTTGGTCTGCTGAGTGTGCCATCGAATAACAGTCGCAAGTTCGAGTGAAAGTCGCAAGTTGCCCCGGCCTCGAAAGCGGGCCATGCCCTGTGTATATCATTGGCGTTACCTCCCTCACCATACATTCTAATCTAGTCATCTCTATAGTATATTAGGGTAATGTAAAACAATATAAGTGTTTTAATATACCCTGATATACTTTAAGCCCTTACCAATTCTGGGAGGCCACTGCGGAAGGTTACGCTAATGGCATACCGCTGCACCGGCGTCACGCCTCGCCGCCTTCGCGCCGCACCGCTGGAGCGTCACAAATACTCGCCGATTGTTGTGACAAGCTGGCCGCGCATGTGGTATGATGCGAGCAAATAGATGAACACAGAAAAACGAAAGTCAATCAAACTAAAGGTGCAGACGCATCCGGGCATGGTGGAGATTCGTCGCAAGCTGGTCGGTGCCGTGGGCCAACTGCCTGCACTCACCGCGTATCAGACTAAACTTGAGGGCATCGCACGGCTCATGCTTGGCGGCAGCAAGATGCCGCTGCGCGTGGTCTCGATGATGCGCGGCGCTTACGCTGTGCGTGCGTGCGTTGGTGGAGTCATGTTCACTGCGGCTGTGTTCCCGGCGCTCGGCGCACGCGAGAACCACAAGCTGGTTGCACCAGTGACACGGCTATCCGATGCAATCGCTTACCACTTCCGCGCCTCGCGAATGCGTTCAGCGTCCAACCCATACAACCTCAGCCTCGAACAAGCGCGTGAAGATGCGCGGCTGCTCTCTGTTGAGTTGGAAGACTTATCAAAGCTGCTCGTTGAGTGCGGCGTCGCAGTGATGAACAACGCAGACACAGTCAGTGCAATCGAGTGGGGCTCGACCAAGTGCGATGAACGTGACCTCAAGCTGAGTGAATACAAAGCGATTCAGGACGACGTTGAAGGATTGCGCGGCTTGGTGAAAGTTCAAGGTGGACGCATTGATTCAACAGTGAAGCACGGCTTCGAGATTGAAGCGCGTTGCAAAGAGGAAGTTGAACACCTGCGGAACTACGTGGACACGTTGCAGACACGCATCACTGAACTGGAGAGACTCGTTTGTGTTGTCCACAAACCTGTGGATGCAATCAGCAAAGTGGAAGTGGTCAAAGTGCTGGATGAGATTCCATTCTCACCAATCAACCCGCCGGGAATCCCGGCCTCATTCTAATGCTCAAAAAATTCCTGCTCGACCCTGCGGTCTTCAACTACGCGATTCTCACGCTCTACGGACTCAGCGCAATTCGTTGGGCAGTGGCGCACAAGTGGGCCGATACGTGCTATTGGCTCTCCGCCGCAGCAATCACCGCGACTGTCACCTTTCTCTACAAGCACTGAACCATTCACGCTTAAACACCAATGCAATACATCTACACTCAGGAAGAACACGACCGCATCGCAACTGACAAGGCCGCGTTCGACATGCGCGTCGAGAACAAGGTCCGCGAAGAACTGAGGCTGGCCCGCTTGCGGGTCAACCAAGTCATCGAACAATTCTTCAAAACTTTCCAACACGACATCACCAGTCGTTTCGGCGCACACATCGACTACCAGATGCTCAAGGGTTTCGCAGACAAACTGCATGAGGCCAACTCTCTGCCGAAGGCAAAAGAAAGTTGTGACAAAGACACAGGCTGTGTGATACAGTGAGGTCAACTTAGTAAACACTCAATCAAATATATGGCACGAAACAACGGCACCGCGTTAAGCGAACAGGATGGACTGCAAGCGATTCAGGGCATCCGCAGACTGCAAGCAATCGCCAAACAATCAATCCTCACGCCCAACGTGGAAGCGGAGAAGGCGGGCATCATGGCCTTCCTGCAAAAGACTTTGCTCGAACACGCTGACGAGTTGTTCGCGTGCTGGTCGGCAGTGCGCTTCGAGTATGAACCCTTCGTTGGTTCTATCTCGCTCGTGTTCGACCGCGTGAATTCGATTCGCCGGTCTCGCGTGCTGGCCAATCAGGTCGCGAAGGATGGCGCTGCTCCACCGGAGAATGAGACCGCGCCGCTCACCGATGACAGTGGCAAGCCTACGCCTGCCGCACAGGACGCCGCAGTCAATGCGCCCGCGTCGAACATCATTCACATTTCGAGGTAACACATGAATCCCTGTCTCGCACAATCCCAGAAGCGGCAGATTGCCGTGGCTGTTGTGAAGTCCAGCAACGGCATCAATCAGCGCATCACGCTGTTGACCGTGGCCGATTTGGTTCACCTGTTCGCTCTCGCGATGGGTTACAGACCTGACATCGCCTTTTCCCTCGGAGTCATTTCGCGCTCAGTGCCCGAAGTGCAAGCGGGCGAATGCGACGTGGACTTGCCCACAGCGCAGAAAGCAATCCGGCTGGCTGAAATCATTTCGACCTGCCGCGTGACTCACTCGCTGCCGGAAGACGTAACGCACGTTGATGGTATCCTGACCGCGACTGCTCACGTTCACACTGTCGAACAAGCCTACACCGAGTTGTGTGAACGCGTCCCGGAAGTGGTTGACACCTTCGCGCAGCAATACCGCGACTGGGTCAAGAACGAAGACAAGCGCGAAGCGAAGCGCGAGAACACTGGCCAGTCAATCATTCGGCGGCTCATCAACCGGCTGTCGCTCACTCGATGAACCTGCCTGACCTTGAATACCAACTCTTGCTGGAGGGTATCCAGCAAGAGGAACTAAAACGGTTCGAGGCGATTCGAGAACTAGCAAACGAACGCGTCAAGTGGCTCAATGAACACGCGCACGAATGCGACTGCAACGCAATCTACAAACTGGTGGGTGAAATACTCACCCTTTCAAACCGCCGCGCACAATTAAAGGTTCAACATGAACAAGCGAAACACACGGGACCTCGGACTTAAAGGCGGCGGCGCTGGCAAAGGCGACTCGCCCCGATACACTCACAATGAAAACTGGATTACCAACTACGAAGCCATCGACTGGGGACGCAGCAATCAAACACCTGTGGTGCCCTCAGTGCCGCAGACCCAACCTCCGCCGATTGAGTGGGACAATCACTGTCCTGCGGGGCAAGGAGACCAAGAAAGTCCCGGCTGATTTCGCAGTCTGCAATTACTGCCACATCACCGCAACCATCGAGGAAGTTCCTTTCAGTCACGTCCTGATACTGACCGAGAGTTTCTTTCCGGGAGACAAGTGCATCAATGTTGACCTGCCCGCAACATCCGAAGTATCAAGCGAAGCGTAAGCCTCGCGCTGATTGCGAACGCTGCCGCGCCATCTGGTTGCGGCAAGCGTTTACCGCACGCATGGGCTCATCCACTAACGGCCTTCCGCTTCTCGTGATTGACCATCAATCCTTCGCCGCTGGTGCTTGGGCAGACGCAAAAGAAACTGAGTGGGTGCGGGACCAACTGGCCTTCGCGCTCGAACGACTCTTTCGCCATCGCCATGCGGTTTGAATTTATGAGAACACTACCCCTCATCATAATGGGCGCGATGCTGACTCTGTCGGCAGTCGCGCAGAACTGTTGCCCTCAACCGCCGGACGGCTTCGACTGTTACGTCGAGTCGCCTGCACAACTTCCCGGCTCCAGTCAAATCCCAATCGCCTACTACGTGGGCGACACGGACATGCTGGTCGGGCAGACGCACGTCACGAAATACTACGCGCTGTATCATCCCGAAGTCACGGGCTACACCTACGAAGTGCAATACACTGACTCGCTGGTGGGACCGTGGAAAGCCTACGCCCGCTGGATAGCGCAGAAGGATGACATCGTCACGACCTTCGTGCCTATCTACCCGTGCGTGCCCTCGCGATTCCTCCGGGTGTGCGCCACTGCGCCGCCGGTGTTGTCGGCTGTCATCACTCAACACAGGAGAAAGTGAACCAGAGAGATAAACTCGCTCGGGAGGCAATCGCACGCCGGTTGCCGTCCGACTTTCTCAAACCACGACCGATTGAAGCTTTATGGTGTGCTCCACTTTTCTTGCTTGCTGCCCTTGGGACCTGTCTCATCCTGTTCTGCAAATTGAACTGGTTCTCGAACCTTTTCATTTCACTCGCACTCGGCAACGTATATGCGAGTTTTTTCTTCATCGGGCATTACATAATTCACGGGGCGAACACTCAATCCAAACTGCTACAACGCTGCTTGGGATTCGTGTGCTTCGCGCCTCTCGGCATGTCGCCGCACTTGTGGAAAGTATGGCATCACACGATGCACCATCCGGCGACGAACTGGCCGGGGCGGGACCCGGACAACTTCGGGGACATCCAGCACCAGAGGGCGAGACCAATTCCGTCCCTTTTCATTCCGGGCTCGCGGCGGCTGCTACCGTCGCTGGTCTTCCTGCTTTTCTTTTTTACGGGGCACGTTCTAAGCGTCCTGCTCATTTACTCCAGAGGCAAACATTTCTCACGCCTAAACAAGAGGAAGGCATACGCCGAAACTATTGCGATTGCACTGGCTGCGCTGTGCTTAGGATTGCTCTCGGGCAAGCTTGCCTTCTTCACAGTTCTAATCCCGTGGCTCGTGGCCAATGCGGTTGGTGTGAGTTACACCGTGACTCAGCACTTATTGTTGCCCTTGAGTCGTTCCTCCGCAAGTCTGGACTCATCCATGTCCGTCCGCGTGCCTTCGTGGGTGGACTCGATACACTTCCTCAACTCGCATCATGTGGAACACCATCTGTTCCCGGAAGCATCCATGAAGGCACTCCGTCAAATTCGCAGTGTGCTTGTGGGCACTCCAAACTTCAAGTGCCCGCCAATGTGGAGGGCGCTGGTGGGAGTGTGGCTAACACCAAGATTCCATGACGGCGATTGCCTAGTTGACCACAAGACCGGCGATAGAGTTTCGTTCGCGTCCATCAACCGATTCCTTTTCAATGAGAAGTCTGACACCTAACGAGACGATACAGCGTCTCGGATGGAAAGAGGCCCGTAAGTCTCTCAAGGAAACGCGCAGCATCACCGCGCCGCGCCCGCCGTGGCTTCCGCTGCGCGTTGCATTACGCTATCCTCGGCTCATCTGGCCTTGGTTGCAGAACTGGTGCTCGTGGCCTTGGCGCACCGTCCAGTATTGGCGCGTGGTCTGGAAGCACGCACGCACGGACTACGTCAAAGAATACAAGGCGCTCGCGAAAACCGGGATGGACTCGCGCCAGATTTTCAAACAGACAAAGCGCCGGATGCACCTGACCGAAGACGAAATCTTTGAACAGGGCAACCGCATTCTGCGCGGCGAGAACTTGCCGCCCATGCGACACGCAAAGGAACTGGATGAATAGGCGCTCATTCTTTTCACGACTCACCGGCGTCACGGCTCTCTGTCTCACTGGCAAGTTTCCGCTTAAACGGCAATACCCTCGGCCTTACAACCCGGAAGACTTGATGCGTTCTCCGATTCAGTGGCGAAGCAACATGCAGATGAAGCTGAACGCTGAAATGCAGTTAAACAAAATCCTCGCGGACCACATCAACCGCGACATCCGAAATCAAATGTATGCACGTATGCAGAACACACGACTGCGCGTATGACGGCGTTTGCGAAGCTTGTAATCTCCAGACCCGATTGACTGAGGCGGAGAACGATTTGCAATCGACTCGGCACGAGTTGATTCAAGTGGAACGCGCTCGCGACTCCCTCGAACAGCAAGTCGGCCAACTCGAAGACAAGGTCGGCAGGCTGGAGTTTGAGAACAATCGTCTGGCCGCGCTCGCTGAAATCCGTAACTATTAGGTGATGGATGGACCCAGACCAATCACTCTCACATTCGGCGCATTGCCGCCGGGAAAGGCCCGCTGGCTCGGGTATCTCCCGGCCTTCCCTGCTTCACCGATTGTCGGTGACGCGCTCGTTCTCTCAACCTCGAACATCGAATATGTCTGGGACGGACTCCAATGGATTGCAGTGTCAAACTCCGCAAGCGGCGGAGGCGGCAAAGGTGACACCGGGGCGACTGGGCCAACTGGCCCGCAAGGTCTGCCGGGAACTGCTACGGCAACTGGTGGGACCGGCGGGACGGGAAGCACTGGCGGCACTGGTGGAACCGGAGGCACTGGCGGCGCTGGCGCGGCGGGAGGCACTGGCGGAACAGGAGGCACAGGCGGCACGGGCGGAACTGGCGACGTGGGTGCGACGGGTCCGGCTGGCGGAACGGGCGGAACAGGCGGCACGGGAGGGACAGGAGACGTGGGCGCTACGGGTCCGGCAGGCGGCACCGGCGGCACTGGTGGAACTGGCGGCACTGGAGGCACGGGCGGGGTGGGCGCAACTGGCCCAACGGGACCTGATTCTTCTACGCGGGCAGTCATGCTCTGTGACGCATTCACCCCCGTTCTCACGGGTGCAGATGTCGGGGAAGTCCCTGTTCCTTTTGCATCCGATGGGACTACTGTGCTCACTTGGCGAGTGGTCCGCATTACCTTACGGGTGCAAACCGCCGGGGGCGCACCAGTGGTCGTGGTGGAAAAGTCCACAGCAAGTGGCGCTTTTTCGGCGACTACTCTCGGCACGCTTACAATGGCATCCGGGGATTACGAAGTCTCCGCTACGGCTGCGCTCGGAACAATCCAATCTGGAAATAAGCTGCGCTTCAACGTGACGACTCTCGCCACAGCGCAAGCTTGGACAATCATCGTTGAACTTACATATCCATAATTTATGGGACAGTTTACAATCTATTCTTCTTCGGACCCCGGCAATGGCTCGGACCAACCGGGCCTACTTACTGGACAAGCGGGCGACTTGCTGCGAGTGCTGGACAAAGTTCTCGTCAACGGATACACCGGCAAAGCTGCCGCCGGTTGGACAAAGCCGTTTGTCAACGCCACGAACTCGGGTTGCTACAAGCAAGGCGCTGGCTCACTGTTCGCACTTCACATTCAAGACAACGGCGCGAACGTCACCAGCACTTTCAAAGAGGCATGGGCAACCGGATGGGAAACCATCACCGCAACAAGTGCAACGGTAGGAACGGGCACCGGACAGTTCCCTACACCGGCACAGCTATTAACCACGGGGCACGTCGTCATCCGAAAAAGCAATTCGGCGGATGGCACCGGAAGACCATGGGTCATCTATGCGGATTCCAGCACATTCTACCTTTTCGTTTTGTCGGGTGAAGCGGCTGGTGTTTACAACTGCTTTTGGTTTGGCGACATCTACGCTTTGAAGGGCAGCACCGACACTTATCGCTGCATGATTTTCGGCAACGGCATTGAGAACTCGGGCGCTGCTGCGACGGGGCAGTCAATGGACCAGCAATTCACTTTCGGGGCTACCTCGGCGTCAATGGTAGGAGGCTACATGGCTCGCGGATTTGGCGGCGGCGGGACCAGCGTCCAAGTTCAGAAACAGGCGGACTTCGCTAAGGTCAACGCTGGCGCTACTACTGTCACCGTCCTACACGGCTCAGTGCAAACACCAAACGGGCCGGACAATTCCTTCTTCGTCGCACCGTTGCAAGTGTTCGAGGTAGCTGCCCTGTGCATACGCGGGCGGCTCCGGGGTCTCTATGGAGTGCCGCACGCAATCGCCAGCTTCTCGGACGGCCAAACATTTCAGGGTTCAAACGACTTCGCCGGGAAAACATTTCAAATCATCAAGACTGGATACAACGGCAGCATGTGGTGCGTAGAGACTAGCGCCACGGTGGAGACAAACTAATGGCTACGTCACAGTTCACTATCTATCGGTCAACGGACGGAAGTGCTCCGGTGCTTACGGGTAACGCTGGCTCTCTGGTTGCTGTCTTGGATGGCTGCCTTGTCACGGGCTACGGCTCGAAGGCGGCCCCCTCGCCCGCTTGGACGCATCCCGTCGCTACCGCTTCAAACATTGCGTCTTACAAACAGGGCTCGGGCTCGTTGCTCGGGCTCGTAGTAAATGACAACGCTCCAAACGCCACGTCTCTCGGCAAGGAAGCTTGGGCTACTGGATGGGAGTCGGTAGCGGGCGTGGGCTCTCCGGTTGGCTCTGGGACCAACCAGTTCCCAACCGCCGCACAGCTATTGACTTCGGGACACACCGTCATCCGAAAGTCGAATGCGACGGGCGCTACTCCCATTGCGTGGATGTTGGTCGCTGACTCATACACGTTCTATCTGTTCACCTTCACGACCGACGTGGTGAACACCTACTATTTCTTTGCTTTCGGAGACATCTATTCGGCGAAGACAACCTCTGACGCCTACAAAGTAATTATCATGGGCCGCAATCTGGAGAACGACACCACTGCGGCGGCGGAGGGCGGCGACTTGTTCAGCGCCTATAATGCGGCAGTCGTTGGTAATTTTATGGCTCGCACTTTTGGGGGCACCGGCACCAGCATCACCATAGGTAAGAGTGGCGACTCCATCAAGGGAAGCGCAACGTCGTTCCTCGGGACCGGCGAGTATCCCAACGGGCCGGATAGCGAAATGTATATCAGTCCAATATGGGTGACTGAGTTGACTCCCCGGATTCGCGGGCGGCTTCGAGGTCTCTACATGCCTCTGCACGCAATTAGCAATTTCACCGATGGCCAGACCTTCACTGCGTCCGGCGACTACTCGGGCAAAACTTTTCTGGCAGTGAAGCAGACCCGCAATGCTGGCGTAATCTTGATTGACACCAGTGCCACAGTGGAGACCAACTAATGGCCAACAAAGGTAACAGGTCGGGTCCCGCCGTTTTGATTACTGGTCACAGAAATGAGATTGGCGCTTTGAGTGGTGTCGGTGGCTCCATTGGTGCGCTTCAATGCTTGGCCACCAACGGGACCTCTTATCTGAGTGATGGGACCTTTGGTCGTCACATGCAAGTGGGAGTCCTGCGAAACAATTCCATTGGGAATCCGGCGCAACCCTCCTTGCAACTGGACATCCCCGGATTCTGGCGATTTCGTTGGTCAGTGCGTGCGGGAAGCAGAACTATTCAAATCAACTGCCTACAGGCGGCGAATGGTTCGCCAAGGCCGACGATGGTGGTAAAAGCGGCAACTGGAATTCTGGCGACGGACCAGACGGGCACCGCCGGTTCTTCTACGGGGTGGGTGGTTATTTCAGTCTCTTTCACTGCCCTAGCGGATGGTGCGCTGTGGGTGGAGTTGCACAACAACTATTACGGCTTGTTCGGGACGCCTACCTACTTCGACCACATCGTCGCCACTTAACATGGCCGTTTACGTAAATGAAATGGCAGTGTGGCAACTGGGTACTCCGGTTGTCGCCATCGCTGGCGATGGAGACTTCGACATTTGGCAGCTTGACACTCCCGTTGTTGACTTTGACGAATCGAACCCAAGCGGCCAACCTCGGCGTCGCCCCGCCATTTTTTGATGAACCTACATATTGTTGCCCTCCCCCACACCGAAGTCAGCGCCGACTTCTGCGGCTGCGCGTTCACGGCGAAGGTCCTCAAGTTCTGCAAGATGATGGGTGCAAACTACCGCATCCGCGTCTATGCTCCCGAAGGTCCGCCGATTCCCGGCGCTGAACTTATTCCATGCACGACACGGATGGAACGCACCGCAATCTTCGGACTGGACGACCCGCACCGGCTTCCGGTCTGGCCGCGAGAAGAACAGATTCAGTTGTTCAACAAACTCGTCATCCGGGAAATGAGGAAGCGGCTTGGGGACAAGAAAGACACTCTCATCCTGCTCACCGGCGGCTGGACCTTCCGCGCAATACAGGAAGCGTTCCCCGGCTACTTCACTTGCGAACCCGGAGTCGGCTATCTGGGAATCTGCACCGACAAGTGCGCGTTTGAAAGCTACGCGTGGATGAACCACGTCTATGCGAAAAAAGGAATTGAGAACGGACGATGGTATGACTGCGTTATCCCTAACTACTTTGACCCGGATGATTTTCCTGAAATCAACGAAGGAAGCCGACATAGTGCGCTCGGCTACCGTCCCTCTTACCTGCTCTACCTCGGGCGACTCACACAACGAAAGGGCGTCCACATCGCCAGCGACATCGCGAATCGTCTGGGAATTCCGCTCAAGGTCGCCGGATCCGGAGGCCGACAAGTTGGACCGGACATTGTGGCCCCCGAAGTCACCATCAAGAACGCCGAATATCTCGGACCTGTTGGAATTGCCCAACGGTCTGCACTACTGGCCGGGGCATGGGCTCTACTTGTTCCAACCATCTACCACGAACCCTTTGGCGGGGTCGCCGTCGAAGCAATGATGTCGGGGACTCCAGTTGTCGCTACTGACTGGGGCGCTTTCCCGGAGACCGTCAAGCACGGATTCACCGGCTACCGCTTCCGCACGCTCTCCGAAGGATGTCAAGCCGTCATTGATTGCCAGCGTCTTTTCCCCTCGCTCATCCGGCAGCACGCCATCCAGACTTACTCTCTCGCCGCCGTCAAACCCCTGTATGACGACTGGTTCTTGCGTCTGCGCGGCCTGTGGGCCAAGGGCTGGTATAATGAAGAAAAATGTGACAAGATGCCGGGGTCTGTGCTACAGTGTTGGCAATGAAACAAACAGAGACTTTAGAACAGTGGATGGAACGGTCCCGCGTTCAGCTTGCGGACAGGAGTGTCATGCCTCGCGAGGTTGCAATCGAAATGCTCTCGCGCCCCAAGGTGCAGCTAGGCGGCAGAGACCGCCGGATGTTCAGGGACGCGATTGAGAAGCACTTCACATCAATCCTCGAACAGAAACCGCGAGAAACCAAGCTGGCGTTTAAGCTTCAACATTCAACGTGGGCTCAACTGAACAAGTGGTTGAAAAGAACCGCCGCCCGCTACAGCACGATGCAGAAGCGTTACTCTCGCTTCGCGGAGAAAGTCGCTGGCTTCAAAGACGAGACCCCGGAGAAAAAGGTCGGCGAGTCCAAGCTTCAAGCGTTCCTGATTATCATGTCCCTTTGCGGAGAGGCTCTCGACTGTATCGAGACCGAAGTTGACCGGCGCTCGGCGCTGGCCACTGCCGCAGACAAAATCTCAACCGAAGCAGTCAGCGTGTGAATGAATCATTCACCAGCGCATGGTTCGAGTATATCGGAAATGACGAACTGCCCCCAGTCGTCTCCGCCAGTTCAATCGTGGGGCCAAACACAGAACTAAGATATGCCACAAGAGAACAGACTAGCCCCGCCGCCGCCGATGGCCCCGCTCGGAAATGCGCTGGCCGGAAACGAAAACATCCGGCTCAAGTCAACCGGCAACGACGTGATGGCCGCGAATGAGATATGTCGAACAATCTCGAATCCCCGCCTGACGGCGGAAATGAACGCGGCGGACGCAAACGAGACAATCGAAAACCTCGCCGCAGCGACGGCAGCGATTCCCCTCGCAAAGAACGAACGGCTTGCTGCCCCGGTTTCGAGGGAGTCCACCTTCACTGCCCAACCTGTCGAAGCGCAATCGAGTCCGGCACAGGCACCCGTTGCCCCCGTTGCGCCGCTGGCAATCAAGACGCCGCTGACCAAGTCGTTCCTGACCGGAAGGCTCGGCGGGGCTGAGGAAGTCGCCAGACAGACCGGCGCTTTCGTCATCAACATGAAGAACTTGGTAGAGTCTCAAATGAGTCAAGTGTTCGGCTCAAAACCGACTCCCGCCATTGCCGCCGAATTCGCCGCTTGGTCTCGCGGCGAAGTCACTCCGCAAATCCCGATGACCCTGACCCGGACCTTGCTGGAGTCGTTGCTCAAGCAAAAGTTTCCGACGTTCGGCCAGCCGGACTACTGGGTCGCTCTCGTCGAGAACATCGCCGCTGAACATCTGGCGAAAGGCCAGCGCGTGGTTGTGACCGGCGTGGACACGACCGCCAACTTCAAGGCGCTCATCAAGAAAGGTTTCGTTCACTACCACGTCATGCTGTCGAACGTCACCGCGCAGAATCGGACGGCGTCGCCTGACCCGCTCTCGACCGCGCTCGACAACGATGTCATCAAAAAGATTTCGTTCCAACGCGAGGGCCAGCGCCTTCACGTCATCTGGAACGACAACCAACCCGCCCCGTCTGGCCGGTTCTACTCTCTCGCCGAATTCTTGGCGGAGTTTCAGGGACCGTCCATCGCTGAGGGCGAAGTCGAAATCCAATGAGAGGCCCGAAGTATTGGTTCCTGACGCACACCGGCAGACAGTTCTGGCCGCTGGATGCGCGAGTCGATGAGATTCACCTTGAAGACATCGCGCACGGGCTGTCGCACATCTGCCGATTCGGTGGGCACTGCCGACACTTCTACTCCGTGGCGCAGCACTCCGTTCTGGTGAGTCGGGCCGTCCCGATGCAACTGCGGATGCTCGGCCTATTGCATGACGCGACAGAAGCCTACATCGGCGACATGGTTCGGCCTTTGAAACTCCAGATGCCGGAATTCAACGCCGTCGAAGACAAGCTGTGGGCAGTGATAGCCAAGAAATTCGACTTGCCTGTCGTCCTGCCGCCCGAAATCAAGCACGCCGACAACGCTGCGCTAATGGCGGAACGGCGGGACCTGTTCGATGCGTCATCCTACCCGTGGGGAATCGTGGAAACTCCGCTGCCGGACCACATCGACCCGATGCCCCCGGATGAGGCCAAGACCTTTTTCTTGAACGAATACTTCAAACTCCAGAAATTCAACAATGAGAACCTCTGACAGCACCAATCCCAAAGACGCACTCGGCTTGAAGAAAACGCCGCTGCGTCTCGTTCCTCCCGCGCTCCTGATTTTCGTCGCGCATGTGATGGTTCTGGGCGCGAAGAAATACGGCGAGTGGAACTGGCGGGCCAACAAGGTCCGGCACACCGTCTATCTCGAAGCCGCCATCCGCCATCTACAGGCGGCGCTGGACGGCGAAGACGTGGACAAGGAAAGCGGACTGCCGCACGAAGCGCACGCTGCCGCCTGCATGGGCATCGTTCTCGATGCGAAGCAACTCAACTGCCTGATAGACGACCGCAACAAGTCTGGCTACGTCCAGAGGCTCATGGACTCGCTAATTGAACGGTCAGCCTCAGAAGAACTTCAAAAGTTTATCAAGGAAGACCGGGACCGATGTTTCCGCGAGACCCTCGAAGTCATTTCGCCGTCGCCATCGGCAGCAATGTGCGCCGTCACTCGTGACCTCAATCCCGAATAGCATACGAGAAAGACTCCGCCCACACCAGATAGCGCCCGCAGAACACTTAGGGCGCTTAATTTCTTCTTCACGGTCTGGGCTGGATTTGTCCGTCATGGGTTCCGGGAAGACCTATGTTGGGGCAGCAGTGGCATGTGCGACGAAGAAGCCTTTCTTAGTCGTCTGTCCGAAAATCGCGACGGGGATTTGGGAACGCGCCGCTGAACACTTCGGCGACGAATTCGACATACTGAACTATGAGAAAATCAGGACGGGCAACACTCCATTTGGTCAATGGCAAGGTGGTCCGCCGCCGCCGCGTGCTGACCGGGAATTCCATGTTTGCAAAAGCTGCCAACAGGTTCTTGACCTTGACGATATTTCGCCCTGCTACTGTCATCACTTGGGAATCCACTGCGTCGAGACGAAGTTAAAGCCGCACCGCTATGGACAATTCAAGTGGGCTCGCGAGGTTGAAGGAATTA
>Ga0068860_100003889_pt1 | contig 15347 bp, 17 predicted proteins | sample KBSSwiS32_FD_66597 | JGI IMG/M metagenome (GOLD analysis project Ga0068860, IMG submission 66597) | Switchgrass rhizosphere microbial communities from Kellogg Biological Station, Michigan, USA - KBS Switchgrass S3-2 | ecosystem: Host-associated > Plants > Roots > Rhizosphere > Soil ... | reverse complement strand
CGTCCTCGAAGCGCTTGGCCACCGTCACGGCGTCGAGGTCGGAATCCTCGGTCCAGCCCTGCACCGCCACCTTGCCCTGACGCACGTCGACGCTGACGGCGATCTGCTCGGGCCAGCGCTTGGCGGCGTCGCGCACGATCTGCGGCTCGCGCACCGCCACGGTGCCGAGGATCACCCGGCTGACGCCGGCCTCGATCCAGCCCTCGATGTCGCTCAGCGTGCGGATGCCGCCGCCGAGCTGCACGGGGATCGAGACCGCCGACAGGATCGCTTCGACCGCGTCGCGGTTGATCGCCTTGCCCTCGACCGCGCCGTTCAGGTCGACGCAGTGGATCCAATGGAAACCGTCATTCATAAACCGCGTCGCCTGGTCGGCGGGCGAGGTGTTGAACACGGTCGCGGTGTCGAGGACGCCGTGCAGCACGCGCACGCACTGGCCGTCCTTGAGGTCGATGGCGGGATAGAGGATCACGGTCGCCACTCCAGGAAGCGGGCCAAGAGGGAAAGCCCGGCGGCTTGGGATTTTTCCGGGTGGAACTGGACGCCGGCCATATTGCCCCGCGCCACGGCGGCGGGAAAGCGCCCGCCGTGGTCGACCTCGGCGATCACGTCCGCCGCCGCCTCCGGGAAGAAGGCGAAGGAATGGGTGAAGTACATCGGCTCGCCGTCGGCGACGCCGGCCAGCAGGGGATGACCGCAGAGGCCGGTGAGGCCGTTCCAGCCCATGTGCGGCACCTTGCAGGCCGGGTCCGCGGGTTCGATCAGCCGCACCTCGCCGGCGATCCAGTCGAGACCGGGCGTGGCGCCGAACTCCAGGCCGCGCGAGGCCATGAGCTGCATGCCGACGCAGATCCCCAGGAACGGGACGCCGCGGCCCCGCACCGCCTCGCCCACGGCCTCCATCAGGCCTGGGCGCGCATGCAATGCGGCGTAGCAGTGAGCGAAGGCGCCCACGCCCGGCAGCACGACGCGGTCGGCCCGCGCCACGACGTCGGGATCGCCGGTCACGACGATCTCGGCGCGGACGCCATGGTCATGGGCCGCCTTCAGCAGGGCCTTCTCGGCCGAGCGAAGGTTGCCCGACCCGTAATCGATCAGGGCGACGCTCTGCATGGACAGGTCCTAGAGCACGCCCTTGGTGGAGGGGGCGAGGCCATGGGTCTTGGGATCCAGCTCCACCGCCGTGCGCAGGGCCCGGGCGAGGGCCTTGAAGCCGCTCTCGGCGATGTGGTGGGAATTCTCGCCGTAGAGGGTTTCCAGGTGCACGCAGGCGCCGAGGTTCATGGCGAAGGCGTGGTGGAACTCCTTGAAGAGCTCGGTGTCCATCTCGCCGACCCTCGGGCGCACGAAGGTCACCCGCCAGATCAGGTACGGGCGGTTCGAAAGATCGAGGGCGCAGCGGGTCAGCGTCTCGTCCATGGGAATGTAGGCGTGGCCGAACCGACGGATCCCCTTGAACCCGTCCAGCGCCTTGGCGACCGCGAGGCCCAGCACGATGCCGGTGTCCTCGACGGTGTGGTGCATGTCGATGTGCAGGTCGCCCTTGGTCTCGACCTCGATGTCGATGCCCGAGTGGCGCGCGAAGCTGTCCAGCATGTGGTCGAAGAAGCCGACGCCCGTCGTGACCTTCGACGCGCCCACGCCGTCCAGATCCACGCGGACCCGGATCTGGGTTTCCTTGGTGTCGCGGACCACCTCCGCCTGACGGTTCATCGTCTTGCCCTAGAGTCCCTTCGCCGCGGCGAGGTCCTGGAGCGAGACCTGCGGCCGCGGGCCGTAATGCGATACCACCTCCGCCGCCGCCAGCGAACCCAGCCGGCCACAGGCGGGCAGGGGACGGCCCTGCGCCAGCCCATGGAGGAAGCCCGCCGCGTATTGATCTCCCGCGCCGGTTGTGTCTACGAGTTTTTCCACCGGAAAGGCCGCGATCTCGTGCGTCTGGTCTCCGGCGATCACCACCGAGCCCTGGGCGCTGCGGGTGATGGCGGCGATGGCGGAGCGCCCGCGCATGGCGGTCAGCGCCGCGTCGAAATCTTTGGTCTGGAACAGCGACAGGAGCTCGGCGGTGTTGGCGAACACCACATCCACCTGCGTGCCCATGAATTCCAGCAGCGCCTCGCGGTGACGCTCCACCACGAAGGCGTCGGAGAGGGTGAGCGCGATCAGCCGCCCGGAGGCGCGCGCCAGGCCCGCCGCCTTGGCGAAGGCGCGCCTCGCCTCGTCCGGGTCGAACAGATAGCCTTCCAGGTAGACGATCTTCGAGCCCTCGACGACGCGGGCGTCGATGTCGTCCGGCCCGAACTGGGTCGAGGCGCCCAGGTAGGTGCACATGGTGCGCTCCCCGTCGGGCGTCACATTGATCAGGCAACGCGCCGTGGCGGGCCCGCGGGTCAGCGGCGGGGTGTCGAAGTGGGCGCCGATGGAGCGCATGTCGTGGCCGAAGATGCGGCCGAGCTGGTCGTCGGCCACCTTGCCCATGTAGGCGCTGCGCCCGCCCAGGCTGGCGATGCCCGCGATGGTGTTGCCGGCCGAGCCGCCGGACGCCTCCATGGCGTTCGCCATGCGCGCATAGAGCCGCTCGCCCTGCGCCTCGTCGATCAGCGTCATGGCGCCCTTGGCCAGGCCCTCGGCGGTCAGGAAGGCGTCGGTGGCCGGCGCGATCACGTCGACGATGGCGTTGCCGATCGCGGCGACGTCGTAAAGGTCCGGCATGGTTGAGGATTCCGACTGAAACGCGCGCGCTGCGTACAGGCAAACCGGCTCAGGGGCAATGCGCAGCAGGTCAGGACCAGGCCGACATGTCAAACCAGATCACGTTTCCGTAATCACGAGGGCGCCGTGGTCCCGGCCAGATCAACTCACAAACAGATGGCGCGACGGGCAGAGCTCGGCGATCGCGCACTCTTCGCATTTCGGGCGACGCGCGATGCAGGTGTAGCGCCCGTGCAGGATCAGCCAGTGGTGGGCGCGGGTGAGGAGGGGCTCGGGCACGATCGCCATCAGGTCGGCCTCCACCTGGTCCGGGGTCTTGCCCTTCGACAGGCCCAGGCGGTGGGCGACGCGGAACACGTGGGTGTCCACGGCGATGGCCGGTTCCACGCGCAGTTCGTTCAGCACCACGCTGGCGGTCTTCCGGCCCACGCCGGGCAGCTTCTGCAGGGCCTCGCGGTTCAGCGGCACCTCGCCGCCATGCTCGTCGAGCAATAGCCGGGAGAGGGCGATGACGTTCCTGGCCTTGGTGCGGAACAGGCCAATGGAGGCGATGTAGGGGATCAGCCCGTCTTCTCCCAGCGCCAGCATCTTGGCCGGCGTGTCGGCGACGGCGAACAGCTTCTCGGTGGCCTTGTTCACCGACCTGTCGGTGGCCTGGGCGGACAGCGCGACGGCCACCACCAGGGTGAACGGCGACTCGTAGTCCAGTTCCGTGCGCGGATCGTCGTCGATGGCTTTCAACCGCTCGAAGATCTCCTCGATGCGGCGCCGCTCGGCAGTGGTGATCCGCTTGCGGGCAGGGGGCTTCGACGGGGGCATGGCGCGACCATGAACTGCGCCGAACCGCTTCGCCAAGACCGCCGGATCGGCTATGTTAACGCCCATGAGCGCGGCCCTCTACATGGATGCTGTGATCACGCCCAACCGGTCGCTGACGCCGCAGGGCTCGATCGTGCTGATCGGTGTGGTGACGCTGTTCAACTGCGTCGCCTCGGCGGTGTTCGTTCAGCTCGGCGCGAGCCTGGTCCCGTTCTTCCTCGGCCTCGACGTACTGGCGGTGGCGCTCGCCTTCGCCGTCAGCTTCCACGCCGCCAAGCAGGTGGAGCGGGTGCAGGTCTCCGCCCGCGACGTGCGCGTGATGCGCGAGACGCCGAAGTGGTCGAAGGTCGTCTGGGAATCGCCCACCGCCTTCACCCGCGTGGCGGTCGAGGTGGAGGACGAGGCGGTGGTGGAGCTGCGCGTGGCGCTGTCCGGCCGCTCGGCGCCCGTGGCCGCTGCGCTCAGCCCGCCGGAGCGCAAGGAGTTCGCCCGCGCCCTGCAACAGGCCATCGCCGTGGCCCGCCGCGAGCGAAGCTAGCGCTTCTTCCGCGCCTCGATCCCCTTGACCAGCACCATCTTGGCCAGGTTTGCGCCCGGCACGACCATGTTCACCGCCTCGGCGCCCACATCGAGCAGGAACATCGGGTCCAACGCCTTGCCGAGATAGGCCTCGAAGGTCGCCCCGCCCGCGCGGGTGTCGCCGGTAAGGCCGTCCACCTCGACGACGGCCTGCTTGTCGTTGCGCCGGTAGCGGAAGGCGTAGACCGGCCGGTAGTAGAGCTCGATCGCCTCGACCCGGACCAGTTCCTCGGTCACCCGGTCGGCGTCGATCTTGCCGATGGCGCCGGAGATGGCGTCGCGCACGATCGCCGAGGCGCGCGCCTGCGGCGGCACCACCACCAGGCCCTCGGCGGTCACCGCCGCCAGCGCGTCCGGCGCGATCTCGGTGAACTCATGCTGCAGACAGGCGGCCAGGTCGGGACGCGGCGACTTGGTGAGGCCGTCGACGAACATCTCGCGCCGGGCCTCCTCGCGGCAGGACTCCACGCCCTTGACGGTGATCTGGCCGCCCACGACCGCCAGGGTTTCGCCGCCGACCACGACGCTCCTGACGCTCTCGACCACCTTCACCGCATAGTCCCGGGCGCGCTCGTAGGCGCAGGCGGAGCTCACCACGCAGCGCCAGAAGGGCTGCAGGCGACGCTCGCGGTAGACGATCTCGAACTCCTCGTCGCGGGGTCGGGACAACAGGCCCGCGACCTTCGACAGCGCCCCGAAGGCGTCAACCCGCTTGGCCCAGGCGCGCAGTTCGGCGTCCTCCAGCGCAATGCGTGGGCGGATGCGGAAGACCCGCTCCTCAGTCAGCTCGACCTGCATGCCGAAAGCTTACACGTCAGAGGATGAAGCGCGACAGGTCCGTGTTCTGCGCCAGTTCGCCGACCCGCTTTTGCACGTAGTCGGCGTCGATGGTGTAGGTCTCGCCGCTGCGGTCGGCCGCGTTGAAGCTCAGGTCCTCCAGCACCTTCTCCAGGATGGTCTGCAGGCGCCGCGCGCCGATGTTCTCCACCGCCCCGTTCACGGTCACCGCCGCATCAGCCACCGCGTCGAGGGCGTCGTCGGTGAACACCAGGGTGACGCCCTCGGTGGCGAGCAGGGCCTGGTGCTGGCGGATCAGGTTGGCTTCCGGCTCCACCAGGATGCGGCGCAGGTCGTCGCGGGTCAGGGCCTTCAGCTCCACGCGGATCGGCAGGCGTCCCTGCAGCTCGGGCAGCAGGTCCGAGGGCTTGGCCACATGGAAGGCGCCGGAGGCGATGAACAGGATGTGATCGGTCTTCACCGGTCCATGCTTGGTGGAGACGGTGGTGCCCTCGATCAGCGGCAGCAGGTCGCGCTGCACGCCCTCGCGGCTGACGTCGGCGCCGGCGCGGTCCTGGCGGCTGGCGACCTTGTCGATCTCGTCCAGAAAGACGATGCCGTTGTTCTCGGTGAGCTCGACGGCCTCGTGGACCAGGGCGTCCTGGTCGAGCAGCTTGTCGCTCTCCTCGGCCAGCAGCGGCGCATAGGCCGCCGCGACGGTGATCTTCACCGTCCGGGTGCGGGCCCCGAAGGCCTTTCCGAACATGTCGCCGAGATTGAGCATGCCCACCGAGGCGCCCGGCTGGCCGGGGATGTCGAAGCCCTGCAGCGGCGAGGAGGTGTCGGCCAGGGCCAGCTCCACCTCCTTGTCGTCCAACTCGCCGGCCCGCAGCTTCTTGCGGAACGACTCGCGCGCTGCGGTGGAGCCGGGACCGGTCAGGGCGTCGAGGATGCGCTCCTCGGCCGCCGACTCGGCGCGGGCGCGCACCGCGGCGCGGCGCTTGTCGCGCACCATGGCGATGGCGCTCTCCACCAGGTCGCGGACGATCTGGTCCACGTCGCGGCCCACGTAGCCCACCTCGGTGAACTTGGTGGCCTCGACCTTCAGGAACGGCGCCTGGGCGAGCCTGGCCAGCCGCCGCGCGATCTCGGTCTTGCCGACGCCGGTGGGGCCGATCATCAGGATGTTCTTCGGCGTCACCTCGTCGCGCAGGTCGTCGGGTACGCGGCGACGGCGCCAGCGGTTGCGCAGGGCCACGGCCACGGCCCGCTTGGCGGCGTTGTGACCGACGATGAAGCGGTCGAGCTCGGAGACGATCTCGCGGGGGGAGAATTCGGTCATCGGGCCTAGAGGCTTTCGACGGTGAGGTCGCGGTTGGTGTAGACGCAGATGTCGGCGGCGATGGCCATGGCGCGCCGCGCGATCTCCTCGGCGGTGAGGTCAAGGTCGATGAGCGCGCGGGCCGCGGCCAGGGCGTAGTTGCCGCCCGAGCCGATGGCCGCGACGCCGTGCTCGGGCTCCAGCACGTCGCCGACGCCGGTGACGGTGAAGATCGCGGTCTTGTCGGCCACGATCAGCATCGCCTCCAGGCGGCGCAGGTAGCGGTCGGTGCGCCAGTCCTTGGCCAGGTCGACGCAGGCCCGGGCGAGCTGCTCCGGATACTGTTCGAGCTTGGCTTCGAGCCGCTCGATCAGGGTGAAGGCGTCGGCGGTGGCGCCGGCGAAGCCCGCCAGCACCCGGCCTTCGGCCAGCTTGCGGACCTTGCGGGCGTTGCCCTTGACGATGGTCTGGCCCATCGACACCTGGCCGTCGCCGGCGATGACGGTCTGGTCCCCCTTGCGCACGGCGAGGATGGTGGTCCCATGCCAGTCTGGGAAGGCGGCTGCGTTGGACATGGCCGCGACATGGCGAGGGGCGCGTGCGAGGTCAAGACGGATGACGTTTTCCGAAGCCGAGGTGGAGCGATACGCCCGCCATCTGGTCCTGCGTGAAATCGGCGGCCCCGGGCAGCAGGCGCTGAAGGCCGCCAGCGTCCTGATCGTGGGAGCCGGGGGGCTGGGCGCGCCCGCCTCGCTCTACCTGGCCGCCGCGGGGGTCGGGCGGATCGTGCTGGTCGACCCCGACGTGGTCGACCGCTCCAATCTGCAGCGCCAGGTGCTCTACGCCGAGGACGACATCGGCCAGCCGAAGGTCGCGCGGGCCGCGGCGCGGCTCGTCGCGCTCAATCCGCACGTCGCCATCGAGCCGCGGCAGGTCCGTCTCGACGCGGCCAACGCCGCCGAGCTGGTCCGCGGCGTCGACATCGTACTGGACGGCACCGACGACTTCGGCGTGCGCTTCTGCGTCAACGCCGCCTGCGTGGGCGAGGGCAAGACCCTGGTCTCCGGGGCCATCGGCCGCTGGACCGGCCAGGTCGGCGTATTCGCCGGCCGGCCCTGCTATCGCTGCCTGGTGCCCGAGATCCCGCCGGATGCGGAGACCTGCTCGGCGGTGGGCGTGGTGGGCGCCCTGGCCGGGGTGATCGGATCGATGATGGCCGTGGAGACGGTGAAGCTGGTCTCCGGGGCCGGCGAGGCCTTGAAGGGCCGGCTGCTGGTTTACGACGCCCTGGCGGCGGAAACCCGCACCGTGCGCATCGGCGCGGACCCTGACTGCGAGGTGTGCGGCGCCTAGGCTTCAAAGCATCGAGGGGATCACGCGGTCGGGCGGGCGGTGGCCGTCCATCCAGGTCTTGATGTTGATGATCACCTTCTCGCCCATGTCGATGCGGCCCTCGACGGTGGCTGAGCTCATGTGCGGCAGCAGCACTACGTTGGGCAGTTTCAGCAGGCGCGGGTTCACCGCCGGCTCGAACTCGAAGACGTCGAGGCCCGCCCCGGCGATGGCGCCGCGGGCCAACTGCTCGGCGAGCGCGCTTTCGTCGATGATCTCGCCGCGGGCGGTGTTCACCAGGATCGCGTGCGGCTGTAAGAGGCGCAGGCGCCGGGCCGACAGCAGGTGATAGGTCGCCGGCGTGTGCGGGCAGTTCACCGAGACGATGTCGGTGCGCGCCAGCATCTGGTCGAGGCTTTCCCAGTAGGTCGCCTCCAGCTCCTCGGCGATCCGCGGGGAGACGGGCTTGCGGTTGTGGTAGTGGATCGACAGCCCGAACGCGCGGGCGCGGCGCGCCACGGCCTGGCCGATCCGGCCCATGCCGATGATACCCAGCCGCTTGCCGTGGATTCGCCGGCCCAGCATCCAGGTGGGCGACCAGCCGGTGAACTGGCCCGCCTGCAGCACGTTGGCGCCTTCGACCACGCGGCGGGCCACGGCCATGATCAGCGACAGCGTCAGGTCCGCGGTGTCCTCGGTCAGCACCCCCGGCGTATTGGTGACGGTGATGCCCTGGGCGTTGGCCGCGGCGACGTCGATGTGATCGACCCCCGCCCCGAAATTGGCGATCAATTTCAATCGGGGGCCGGCGGCGGCGATGACCTCGGCGTCGATCCGGTCGGTGATCGTGGGCGCCAGGACGTCGGCTCGCTTCGCCGCCGCGATCAGGCCTTCGCGGCCGAGGGGCGCGTCGGTCAGATTGAGCTCGGCGTCGAACAGTTCGCGCATCCGGGTCTCGACCGGATCCGGAAGTTTTCGCGTCACGATGACTTTCGGCTTGCGGGCGGGCATGGGCGATCTGAAAAGAGGACCGGGGCCCGGCGGTCGGGCGACGCTTCGACAACCTCTAGCAAAGGGCCCATGCACGGCCAAGGCAAGCCAGCGAAACCGATGCGGTTGAGTCGTATCGTGCCGATCGGGGCGGCGCTCGCCGTCGTGTGCCTGGCGGCGGTCGCCTGGGCGGCGGTCGACCGACCGACGCCCTCGGGCCTGCCGGTGCCGCGCTACGTCTCGCTGAAGTTCGACGAGGTCAACGCCCGGGCCGGGCCGGGCGACGACTATCGGCTGATGTGGGTCTACCGGGTCCGCGGCCTGCCCGTGCAGGTGGTGGCCGAGACGGTGGAGTGGCGGCGGGTCTGCGATCCCCTGGGGCGGGCGGCCTGGGTGCACCGGCGCACCACCGACGGGCGGCGCATGGTGATGAACGCGGGCCTGACGCCCGTGGCGCTGCACAGGGGCGCCAAGGCCAAGACGTCCGTCCGCGCCCTGCTGAACGCCGAGTCGCTGGCCTCGCTGGACCATTGCAGCAAGGGCTGGTGCAAGGTGAAGGCGGGCGGCGTCTCAGGCTGGGCCCCCGCGACCGCGCTGTGGGGCGCGGCCGAGACGGCCCAATGCCGTTGAGCGCGAGGGCGGGCTCTGCTAGGCCCTGACGCCTCGACCGGGCCGGCGAGCTGACAAAAGGCAAGAGATGAACGCCAAGGGCAAGAACCGTTACGAGCTCGAGGATCTGCTCGCCTGCGGACGGGGCGACCTGTTCGGCGCCGGCAACGCCCAGCTTCCGGCCCCCCCGATGCTGATGTTCGACCGCATCACCCAGATCACCGACGAGGGGGGGGCCCACGGCAAGGGCTCGATCGTCGCGGAATTCGACATCAAGCCGGACCTCTGGTTCTTCAACTGCCACTTCCTGGGCGACCCGGTCATGCCCGGCAGCCTGGGCCTCGACGCCCTGTGGCAGCTCGTCGGCTTCTACCTGGGATGGATCGGCGGCAAGGGCCGCGGCCGGGCGCTCGGCTGCGGCGACGTGAAATTCAGCGGCGAGGTCACGCCCAACATCAAGACCGTCACCTACAAGGTCGAAATGAAACGCGTGATCAACCGCCGGCTGGTCATGGGGATCGGCGACGGGGTGTTGGAAGCCGACGGCAATCCCATCTATACGGCGGAAGACCTCCGCGTCGGCCTCTACCAGCGGCCCTAGCGCCGCCCAGTCGGAAAGCAACCATGCGCCGCGTCGCCATCACCGGGATCGGGATCGTCTCCTCGATCGGCAACAACGCCAACGAAGTGTTGGCGTCGCTGCGGGAGGCCCGCTCCGGCGTGTCCGCGGCGCCGCAGTACGCCGAGCTGGGCTTTCGCTCCCAGGTCCACGCCGATCCGGGCCTCGACTGGGAGGCGATGGTCGACCGCCGCGCGGCGCGCTTCCTGGCCAACGGCACCGCCTACGGCCATGTGGCCATGGAGCAGGCCATCGCCGACGCGGGCCTCGCCGAGACCGACGTTTCCAACGAGCGCACCGGCCTGATCGTCGGCTCCGGCGGGCCCTCCACGAGGGTGATCGTCGAGGCGGTGGAGACCGCCAAGACCCGCGGCCCCAAGCGGGTCGGTCCCTTCGCGGTGCCCAAGGCGATGAGCTCCGGCGCCTCGGCCGTCCTGTCGACCTGGTTCAAGATCCGCGGCCTCAACTTCTCGATCTCGTCGGCCTGCGCCACGTCGACGCACTGCATCGGCGCCGGCTATGAGCAGATCGCCCTCGGCAAGCAGGACATGGTCTTCGCCGGCGGGGTGGAAGAGCTCGACTGGACGCTCTCGGTGCTGTTCGACGCCATGGGCGCGATGAGCTCGAACTTCAACGACCGCCCGACCACCGCCAGCCGCGCCTACGACCGCGACCGCGACGGCTTCGTCATCGCCGGCGGCGCCGGGATCGTGGTGCTGGAGGAGCTGGAGCACGCCCGGGCCCGCGGCGCGAAGATCTATGGCGAGATCATCGGCTACGCCGCCAACTCCGACGGCTACGACATGGTCGCCCCGTCGGGCGAGGGCGCTGAGCGTTGCATGCGCTTGGCGCTGCAGGGCGTTGAGCGGCCCGTCGACTACCTCAACCCGCACGGCACCTCGACGCCGATCGGCGACCTGAAGGAGATGGACGCCGTGCGTCGGGTGTTCGGCGACAAGCCGCCGCTGATCTCGTCCACCAAGTCGCTGACCGGCCACAGCCTGGGCGCGGCGGGCGCGCAGGAGGCGATCTATTCGCTGCTGATGCTGAACAACGGCTTCGTCGCCGAAAGCGCTCACATCGAGAACCTCGACCCGGCCTTCGAGGACCTGCCCATCGTGCGCAAGCGCATCGACAAGCCGATCGAGACGGTGATGTCCAACTCCTTCGGCTTCGGCGGCACCAACGGCTGCCTGGTGATGACGCGGGTCTGACCGGCCGCTCAAGGCCGGTCCGGCGTTTTGCGGCTGGCCCGCCCTGGCGCCTTGCCATGCGCCGCGCACCTCGCCACAAACGGCTCGGATAAGGCGAGGGACGAGATGGCCGAAGACTACGACCTGCCCAAGGGCGCGCTGATGTCAGGCAAGAAGGGGGTTGTCACCGGGGTGGCGAACCACCAGTCGATCGCCTGGGGCATCGCCTCGCAACTGGCCGCCCAGGGCGCGGAACTGGCGTTCCTGCACCTGCCCGGCATGGAGCGCCGCGTGCAGCCGCTGGCCGACAGCCTGGGGGTCAAATGCGTGGCGCCGGCCGACGTCACCGACGACGCCTCGATGGACGCGGCCTTCGCCAAGGTCCAGGCCGACCTGGGAACGATCGACTTCTTCGTCCACGCCATCGCCTTCGCCAACAAGGACGAGCTGAAGGGTTCGTTCGTCGACAACACCACCCGCGAGGGCTTCCTGCGCGCCCTGAACATCTCGGCGTTCAGCTTCGTCGACTGCGCCCGGCGCGCGTCGCAGTTGATGCCGAACGGCGGCTCGATCGTCACGCTCACCTACCTTGGCTCGGAGCGGGCGATCCCGAACTACAACACCATGGGCGTCGCCAAGGCGGCGCTGGAGGCGGCCACCCGCTACGCCGCCCGCGACCTGGGTCCCCGCGGCATTCGGGTGAACGCCATTTCGGCCGGGGCGATGCGCACTCTGTCGCTGGCCGGCATCTCCGGGGGCCGCTCGATGCTGGCGCAGGGCCGCGCCCTGTCGGCGATGAAGGACGACACCAGCATGGAAGGCGTCGCCGGTTGCGCGCTCTGGCTGTTGTCCGACCTCGGCCGGTCGACCACCGGCGAGGTGGTGCACGTGGACGCGGGCTTCCACATCATGGGCCTGCCCGACGACGCGGGCGCCGAGGGCTAAGGCGCGAAGGCGCGCAGGAAACGGCCGGCCGCTTCGTCGGCGATGCGGTCGATGTCCTTGGCCGTGAGGTTCGGGTTCAGGCCGAGCGTCAGGGCGAACTGGTAGGTGCCCACCACCATGCCGCTGAAGAAGTCGGCGGCCAGCGCCGGGTCGGGGGTGTCGAGCCGTCCGGCCGCGGTCTCCCGCGCCAGGAACTGGGCGAGGCGGGCGCGGCTGTTCTGCCGACCGGCGCTGTAGAAGGTCTCGGCGAGCTCGGGCAGTTCCGCCGCGCTCAGCACGATGACGCGCATGAAGGCGATCGCGTTCGGGTCGAGCAGCGCCGACATCATGGTCCGCGCAAAGCCGGCCAGCGCCTGTTGCGGATGATCGGCCGCGCCCGGCATCTCCAGGGGCGCGGTGATGGCGTCCACGCGCCGCGCCATCAGCGCGCGCAGGAGCTCGGCCTTGGAGCCGTAGTGGTTGTAGATCGTCTGTTTCGAAACGCCGGCCCGCCGCGCCACCTCCTCCAGTGAAACGGCCAGGCCCCTCTCGCCCATGGCGGCGACGGCGGCGTCGAGGATGGCCTCGTTCTTGGCGACGTCGATCTGGCCGGCGACGCGGGGCATCAGTGGCCCCCCGCCATCTGCGCCGGCCTGGCCTTCAACGGCTTCACGAACACCACCAGCAGCGCCGCGAGCACACACCCGAAGGCCATGAACATGAAGGCGTCGCCGAACGACAGCATCAGGGCCTTTTGGTGCAGGAGCCCCGCGAACGCCTTGCGCCCGGCCCCCTCGGGGTCGAGCGAGGCCGACTGGGCCATCATCGCGCCCAGGCCATCCATCAGGTCCAGGCTGGCGGCGTTGCCTGAATTCACGCGTGCGGTGAGATCCGCGTAGTGGACCGCCGACTGGTAGGTCAGCACCGAGGTCATGATCGCCAGCCCCACCGCGCCGCCGATGTTGCGGATCAGGTTCATGAGGCCGGACGCCTCCTTCATCAGCGAGACCGGGATCGTCGAGATGGTGATCTGCTGCGAGCCGGTCATGGCGATCATGGTGCCCGCGGAGCGGACGACCTGCAGGACGGCGAACTCCCAGAACCCCCAGCTCTCCGTCGCCCGCACGCCCATGCCGATGCCATAGGCGGCGACGGCGAAGCCCGCGAACATCGCGACCCGCGGCTCGGCGTGACGGGCCAGCCGCCCGGCGATCGGGGCGCTGAGGAACATCGTCAGCCCCGAGACCAGCATCGTCGTCCCCACCTGGCCGGAGGAGTAGTGCAGGATCTGCGCGAAATAGAGCGGCAGGATGAAGGTCGCTCCGAACAGGCTCATGCCCGAGACGAAGGTCATCATCACGCCGATGGTGAAGTTACGGTCCTTGAACGGGACCAGCGAAACGATCGGCTGGCGATAGGTGAGCTGGCGCCAGATGAAGGCGACACCGCTGATCGCCGCCAGCACAGACAGCCACAGGATCAGGTCGTCCTTGAACCAGCCGTCCTTGGAGCCCTCCTCGATCACGTACTGCATGCTGAGCAGGAACACGGTCATCATCGCCAGGCCGGGCCAGTCGATTCCCTTGGCCAGCCGCGGGTCGCCCTTGTCGAATCCGCCGTAGCGTCCCACCAGGAACAGCACCACCGCGCCCGCGGGCACGTTGATGAAGAACAGCCACCGCCAGGTCAGCCATTCGGTCAGGTGTCCGCCGAGCGTCGGGCCGACGGTGGGCGCGAGCGTGATGATCAGGCCGGTGACGACGTTGGCCGTCACCCGGCGTTCGACCGGGAAGATCGTCATGGCCGTGGCGAACACCGCCGGGATCATCGCGCCAGCCGCCAGCCCCTGGAGCGCCCGGGTCACGATCATCGCCTCGATGGTCGTGGTCAGGCCCGTTGCGACCGACGTGGCCATGAAGGCGGCGCAGGCCGCGAGGAAGAACGGCCGCGTGCCCCATAGCTTGCTGAGATAGGCCGTGAGCGGAATGATCACGACCTCGGCCAGGAGGTAGATGGTCTGCACCCAGGCGATCTCGTCGGCGCTGGCGCCGACGCCGGCCTGGATCTGCGCCAGCGAGGAGGTGACGATCTGGATGTCCAGAATGGCCATGAACTGGCCGAGCACCATCCCTGCGAACCCCAGGAAGATCTTCACCCACTCGTCGCGGGTGCGGGACGCCGGGAAACCCGCCGCCGGCGCGAAACTGCGATCCGCCACGTCGGCCATTGCGGTCGCCTTCAGCGCGTCTCGCCGCGCCGCGCGTAGTGCGCCAGCGGCGCGCCGGACTCCGCGTAGCTGGGGCCGGTGTTCTGGCGCACGTCGACCTTGATCTCGACGGACAGGCCCGGCCGCAGCGCGCCGGCCAGCTTCGAGGATGAATCGATGACGATCTTCACCGGCACGCGCTGGGCGATCTTGGTGAAATTGCCCACGGCGTTCTCCACTGGGATCAGGGCGAACTCCGAGCCTGTGGCGGGGGCGAAGCTGTCGATCCGGCCGGTGAGCGTCTGGCCACCGAACGCATCGGCGCGGATCGCCACCGGCTGGCCGATCCGCAGGCGCGCCACCTGGGTCTCCTTGAAGTTGGCCACCACATAGGCGTCGCCCAGCGGCACGATGCTCATCAGCGAGCCGCCGGGACGCACGTACTGGCCCGGGCGCACGGCGCGTGCGCCCACCACGCCGCTGATCGGGGCGCGGATCTCGGTGTGCGAAAGGTCGAGCTTCACCTGGTCCAGGGCGGCGCGCGCGGCGGCGGCCTCGGCCAGGGTCTGTTCGCGGGCCGATCCCAGGGCGGCGGCGCTGCGGCGCTCGGCCTCCAGGGTGGCCTGCGCCTGGGCGACCGCGGCGCTCGCCTGGTCGGCGGCGGCGCTGGCGGTCTGCGCCCGCTGCGACGACACCCAGCCGCTGCCCGCCAGGGCGCCGTAGCGCTGCAGTTCCGCGCCGGCCAGCTTCTGCTGGGCGTGGGCGCTCTGCACCCCGGCCGCCTTCTGGGCGATCATCGCCTGTTCCAGGGCGGCCTTGTCGTCCACGCCGCGGACGGCGGCGTCCAGCGCGTTGGCGTTGGCTTCGGCCTGTTCCAGCCGGGCCTTCAGTTCGGCGGCGTCGATACGCACCAGGACCTGGCCGGCCTGGACGGGCTGGTTGTCGGCGACCAGCACCTCGGCGACGTGGCCTTCGATCTGCGGGGTGACCGAAGCCTTGTCGGCGGCGACGAAGGCGTTGTCGGTGCCTTCGTACTTTTGCTTGCCGTCCCACCACAGCGCGCCGCCGACGATCAGCCCGATCGCCGTCACGACGGCGGCCGTCACCGGGACCACGCGGCCCTTAAGCATGTTCAACCCCACAGAAAATCCGGACCGACCGGGCCCGTTCAATTATGGACTATGCAGTCCATAGAACCGACTTAGTGAAGGAAGCGTCACGGCGCAAGTCGAAAAATGGACGCATACGTCCATGATTGGCGCCGGC
>Ga0068860_100003888_pt1 | contig 15348 bp, 9 predicted proteins | sample KBSSwiS32_FD_66597 | JGI IMG/M metagenome (GOLD analysis project Ga0068860, IMG submission 66597) | Switchgrass rhizosphere microbial communities from Kellogg Biological Station, Michigan, USA - KBS Switchgrass S3-2 | ecosystem: Host-associated > Plants > Roots > Rhizosphere > Soil ... | reverse complement strand
GGCGATGCGGCGCAACCTGCACGAGACGGATCACTTCACCGCAACACAATCCTCGGCAGGGAAGAAAGCGTCGTCGCTGCGCGCTCTGATGCAGTATCCGCGCGAGGTCCTGCTCGTGATCGGCCTGACGATGGGCGGCACGACCGCGTTCTACACCTACACCACGTACATGCAGAAGTTTCTCAAGCTGTCGGTGGGGCTCACCGATATGCAGACGACGCTGATCAGCGCCGCGTCCCTCGTGTTCGCGGTCATCCTGCAGCCGACCTACGGGGCGCTGTCGGACAAGATCGGTCGGAAGCCGCTGCTGATCTGGTTTGGCGTGATGGGAACGCTGCTGACGATTCCGCTGCTCGATGCGCTGCAGGCGACCAAGAGCGGCCTGACGGCCTTCCTGCTCATTTGCGGCGCATGGTTGATCGTCGCAGGCTATACGTCGATCAACGCGGTCGTGAAGGCCGAACTATTTCCGACGCATATTCGCGCCCTGGGTGTCGGCCTGCCGTATGCGATCGCCGTGTCGATCTTCGGCGGCCCTGCCGAATCGATTGCCCTCTGGTTCAAGTCCATCGGGCACGAGCGGTGGTTCTACTACTACCTGACAGCCGTCATTGCGGGGTCGCTGCTCGTCTACATCGCGATGCGCGACACCAGGCGGCATTCCACGATAGGGCGGGGGCAGGTCAGCGGCACGAGCTGACCTGCCCCCAGCGTGCGACCGACGACTGGGATCGATCGCTGCGCTTCAGTAGGCGGATGGCGCCGGTTTCGCGACGAGCGCGGGCGCTGGTGACGGCGCGTCGAATCCCACGGGTGCCGTCAGGCCGCCGTCGTGAATGTACGCCTCTTCTCCGTGCTGTGTGACGTCCAGGCCTTCCAGTTCATCGCCGGCCGCCGCGCGGATGGGCAGAACCAGATTCACGAGCTTAAGCAGAACGAAGCTCATGGCGCCGCTGTAGACGAGTGCGGCGAGGATGGCCGAGCCCTGAATGAGCAACTGCCGCGGGTTTCCGTATAGCGCGCCGTCCGCTACGCCGTTGAGCGCCTTCTCAGCGAACACGCCCGTCAGCAGAGCGCCGACCGTGCCGCCGACACCGTGCGCGGCGAGCACGTCCAGTGAATCGTCAAGCGAGGTCTTGGCGCGAAGCTGCAGCGTGAAGTAGCTCGGGATCGCCGCAATCCCACCGAGCAGAATCGCGCTCATCGGGCTGATGAAACCTGCAGCGGGCGTAATCGCGACCAGGCCGACGACAATCGCGGTCGCCGCGCCGACAGCGGTGACCTTACCCGAACGCATCACGTCAAGGAACGACCAGACCACCAGCGTCGCCGCCGGGGCGAGCATCGTCGTGATGAAGGCGAGGCCCGCAATCGGGCTCGCGGCGAGCGCGCTGCCGGCGTTGAAACCAAACCACCCGAACCAGAGCAGGCCCGCGCCAAGCAGGACGAACGGCACGTTGTGCGGAAGCAGCGCCGACGATCCGTAGTCTGACCGCTTGCCCAGGACGACCGCGGCGACCACCGCCGCTGCCGCCGCGTTGACGTGGACGACGGTGCCGCCCGCGAAGTCGAGCGCGCCCCACTGCGCGAGCCAGCCACCACCCCACACCCAGTGCGCAATCGGGGCGTACACGACGAGCACCCACAGCGTGATGAACGCCGTGTATGCGGAAAACCGCATGCGCTCGACGATCGATCCAGAAATCAGCGCGGCGGTGATGATCGCGAACGTCCCCTGGAATCCCATGAACAGCGCGTGCGGAATGGTGCCTTTGGCTTCGATACCGACGCCGTTCAGAAGTGCGTTCGACAGGTCGCCGATCCACGCATTGCCCGTGGTGAAGGCGAGCGAGTAGCCAAGCAGCGCCCAGGCCACACCAACGAATCCGAGTGAGACGAAACTCATCATCATCGTGTTGAGCGCGTTTTTCGAGCGTACGAGGCCGCCGTAGAAGAAGGCGAGCGCGGGAGTCATCAGGAGAACGAGCGCGGTGGACACGAGCATCCACGCGGTGTCGGCTTGATTCATTTGGACCCTCCAGTCAGGTCTGCGACGAAATAGGTGTGTTGAGGCGGCTATAACAAGATCCCCGCCAGCCTGAAGGTGCGCCACGGGTGGCGCGCTCGCCGATTTCTTCGAAATTCTTACTGTCGGGCCCTCGTGCAGTGACTACGCTGACGACTTTTTTGTTGGAAGCGATGTTTGCGGCCAACATTTGTGACGGCACTCCGTCGGCGCTCCTAGGCGGATGAAGGTCTGTGCAGGGGCGCCCCGCGAAGGGCCCAAGCGAGCTGCCGCGTGCGTTCCGATTGATCTCGACATCGATGTCGGATCGCTTCGGCGTGCGATCCATTTTTGTTGCTTTTGGCGAATGTCGATGATCGACGTGCTCCATCGCAGGCGCCATTCATGTCGCCCTCTGCGTGCGCGATCCACAAGGTTGTGGCTCCCGTCGATCGCGACGTTTCTGTAGAAACAGGCTGATTTCCGAGGCAATTCGCGCGAATCGCGCGTCTGCTCCGGTGGCGTTCCGTTTGCTCAGCGTGTCTGCCAAGCCCGTTGTCATCGCGGCGGGTGCATTCCTCACATCCCAATTCAGAAAGGACTGGAGATGACGAGACGCGCGACACTTCTCCGCACAGCCATCATCACCGCACTTCTCGTGCTCACGGCCGGCACTCTCGTGGCGCCCATCACGCTTCACGCGCAGGGTGCGATCGGTCAACCGAAAGGCGACCCCACCGGCGCAACGACCGGGACCGCCGCCGACGTACCTGTGAAGGACGCGAAGAACCCGACGCTCGCCGAAGTGATGGAGACCGTCGGACACAACAGGATCGCCATCAACTTCGTGTGGACGTTGCTGGCCGGCTTTCTCGTCATGTTCATGCAGGCCGGTTTCGCGATGGTGGAAACCGGGTTCACGCGCGCGAAAAACGCCGCGCATACGATGTCGATGAATTTTATGATTTATCCGATCGGCATGCTGGGCTACTGGATCTGCGGCTACGCCCTGCAGATGGGAGGGGTCGGCGCCGTGAGCGTACTGGGCGGCACGGCACCGCTCAACAGCGAGTTCACGGTCAGCCTCTTCGGACACACTTTTGGTCTGTTCGGCCAGAGCGGCTTTTTCCTCAGCGGCAACACGTATGACGTCGGGGTGTTCGCGCTGTTCCTGTTCCAGATGGTGTTCATGGACACGGCCGGAACGATTCCGACAGGCGCGATGGCGGAACGCTGGAAATGGTCAGCCTTCATCGTCTTCGGGTTCTTCATGTCGATGGTGGTGTATCCGCTGTTTGGCAACTGGGTGTGGGGCGGCGGCTGGCTCGCCACACTCGGGAAGGAATTCGGCCTCGGTCACGGCCACGTCGATTTTGCAGGGTCGTCGGTCGTGCACATGGTTGGCGGCATGGCAGCACTTGCCGGGGCCATTGTGATTGGTCCTCGTCTCGGGAAATACACGAAGAGCGGTGAATCGTTGCCGATTCCTGGCCATGACATTCCGATGGCGCTTGCAGGCACCTTCATCCTCGCGTTCGGATGGTTCGGGTTCAATCCCGGTTCCACGCTCGCCGGCGGCGACCTTCGCATCGCTGTCGTGGCGACCAACACGATGCTCGCAGGTACCGGAGGCGCAATCTTCGCGATGTTCTACGTGATGTGGCGTCTCGGCAAGCCGGACCCCAGCATGCTCGCGAACGGAATGCTGGCGGGGCTGGTCGCCATTACCGCGCCGTGCGCCTTCGTCAACAGCGTGTCCGCCATGATCATCGGCGTGGTCGCCGGCTTCCTGGTCGTCGAATCGGTCCTGTTCTTCGATCGAGTCGCGAAGATTGACGATCCTGTTGGCGCGATATCTGTCCATGGCGTCAACGGCGCATGGGGCGTGCTCTCGCTGGGTCTGTTTGCCGATGGCGCGTATGGCGATGGCTGGAACGGTGTCCCGGGCACCGTTACAGGACTGTTCTACGGCAATGCGAGCCAGTTCGCGGCGCAGTGCGTCGGGACGCTGACGTGCGGCGTGTTCGTGTTCACCTCGTTCTTCATCTTCTTCAAGATCGTCGACGTGCTCATGGGCAACCGCGTGTCGGCAGAGGTCGAAATCGAAGGTCTCGATATCCCCGAAATGGGCGCGCTTGCTTATCCCGACTTCGTTCTTGGACCCGGAACGCCGATGGGCGGCGTGGCGGCGGTCCCTGCGAAGAAGACGGAAGGAGCGCCGGCCCTCGCGCCAGTACGAGCGGAACACTGACATTGCCGGTGAGCATCGTGCCTGCGCACCGGTAATCCGCCGACCGGCTCGCGGTCCGGCAGGCGGTGAGCGGCGCGGGGGCGGGTCTCCAGTCCCTGCCTCCGCGCCCGCAATTCTTATACGCTGTAGGGGCGGACTTTCAGGTCCGCCCCTTGGAGTTTCAGGTCCGCCCGCGGGAGCATCCGCTGACCCATTCGCTTCAGGTCGTCCTCCTTCTCACACTCGTCATCGCTGCGGCGAAGACTGCCGGATCATTCGCCAATCGGCTCCATCAGCCGTCGGTGTTCGGCGAGATCCTCATCGGCCTTTTGCTTGGCCCGACGCTGCTCAACCTGCTCGCCTGGCCGGTGTTTGCGCCCTCACCAGGAACCGCCGGCGTGCCGCTCCTGGATCTCGTCCGCGATCTCGCGCAGATCGGTGTGCTGCTCCTGATGTTCGTGGCGGGCCTCGAGACCGACCTGGTGATGATGCGACACGTTGGAAAGGTGGCGTTCTGGTCGGCGTTCGGCGGCGTGGTGCTGCCGATGATCTTCGGCGCGATGACCGCCGTGGCGTTCGGACTGCCGCTCTACTGGGAGGGCATTTTCATCGGCGCGATCCTGACGGCAACCAGCGTCAGCATTTCAGCGCAGACACTGCTCGAGATCGGCGCGCTTCGGACGCGCGAGGGCTCGACGATCCTCGGCGCCGCGGTGATCGACGACGTGATGGGGATCATTGTGCTGTCGCTCGTGGTCGCGCTGGCCAAGACATCTGGAACGGCGTTCGACTGGGCGTCGCTCGGCATCGTGATGGTGCGCGTCACGGTCTACTTCACCGCGGCCATCGTCGCTCGTCGTCTGTTGCCACCCGCACTGCGATGGGCGTCGACGCTCGGCGTCAGCCAGGCGGTTCTGTCGGCCGGCCTCGTCATCATGTTCATCTATGCCTGGGCAGCCGAATATGTCGGTGCCGTCGCTGCCATCACAGGTTCGTATCTCGCCGGCGTTCTCATCGCGCAGACCGAGTTCAAGAAGGAAATCGACGCGGGAATTCATCCGCTGACCTACTCGATTTTCGTGCCGCTGTTCTTCATCAGCATCGGCCTCGAGGCGAACGGACGCGAGCTGGGACCGCGCGCGATGTTCACCGTCGCTCTCGTCCTTGTCGCGATCGTGGCGAAGGCGATCGGCTGCGGCGTCTTTGCCCGTCTGTTCGGTTTTTCCACGAAGGAATCGGTGCGCGTCGGCATCGGAATGATCTCCCGAGGCGAGGTCGGGCTCATTGTCGCGGGCTACGGTCTGGCCAACGGCCTCATCGGGTCAGATGTGTTCTCCGCGTCGGTCCTGATGGTGCTCGTGACCACGATGGTCACACCGCCGCTGATGCGTTTTGTCTTCCCGCGCCATGCCTTCGTTCCCGCGACGGTCGAAGAGACGATTGCCGGCCCCCCGGAGGAGGGCACCGCTCGCGCGTGAGCGGCACCGAATTTGGAAGCATTCGCGCGGGGGTGTTGTATGTCCATGCGCATTGCGCGAGCCGCTGGGCTCTCAGTCGTTCTCTCCTCGTTGATTGCAACCACCGCATTTGCGGCGCTTTCGACCGGCGAACAGAAGCGCCTCAACGATGCCGCCGGCGTGATTACTGCCATCCGCAACGCCGACAACGGCATCCCGGAAGATCTCTGGCAGAAGGCCGCGTGCGTCATCGTCATTCCCGACATGAAGAAGGCCGCGTTCATCATCGGCGGCGAGTATGGCAAGGGCGTGATGAGCTGCCGCACCGCAAATGGCTGGAGCTCTCCGGTATTCATGGAGCTGGAAAAAGGGAGTTGGGGGTTTCAGGCCGGCGCCCAGGAAATCGACCTTGTGCTGCTTGTGACCGACAGAGATGCCGCGGGGAAGATGCTGAACAATAAAGTGTCCCTCGGTGCCGACGCATCGGTCGCGGCCGGCCCCGTTGGCCGGGCGGCATCGGCCAGCACGACGGGCACCCTGGCGACGGTGCTGTCATATTCCCGCAGCAAGGGACTCTTCGCGGGCATCAACCTGTCCGGCGGCGCGCTGAAAGCCGACAAGGACTCGAACACCGATGCCTACTCCAACCCCGTGCCGACCGACGTGCTCAACGGCAGCGGCGCGAAGTTGGACGCCGCGACGTCATTCCTGAATACGCTCGGCACAAACGCTCGCGCCACGTCGGGAACTGCGGCTCCCGCAGCGACTGATCAGCGCAAATAGGCGCAAACCATAAAGGGGCGAGCCAAAGGCTCGCCCCACACATAAGGCTCGCCCCGCGGGTGTCCGATAATGCGGCCATGCGGATCGTCAATCGAGTCTTCACGGCCGTTGTCCTTGCACTCGTCCTCGCCGGCGGCGCGGCGGCGCAGACACGCGGCCAGAGCTTTCTCTGGAAAGTCCAGTCCGGTGCCAACGTTATGTATCTGGCCGGATCGGTCCACGCGTTGACGGCCGACGCCTATCCGCTCAATCCGGTTTATCAACGAGCATTCGATGCTTCCAGCGTGCTCGTCGAAGAGATCGACCTGGCAGAGGCCGATCCGTTGACAGGAGGCCTCGGCCTGCTCGCCAAGGGGATGTATACGGACGGCCGCACATTCAACGGCGTCGTCTCCCGGGAAACCGCCGCGCTCGTCGCCGAGAAGTTGAAGGGCACGCCGCTCGCGCTCGAACTGATTCAGCCGATGAAGCCGTGGATGGTGACGCTGATGCTCGAGGCGCTCGGTGCGCAATCGGCCGGACTGGACCCGGAGCTCGGGCTCGACAAGCACTTCTATAACCTCGCGACAGATGGCCGAAAGCAGGTCATCGGTCTGGAAACCGTGGAATACCAGATCGATCGGTTCGACAAAATGCCGGACGCGATGCAGGAGCAACTGTTGCGCAGCGAACTCGCCGAGATGGAAACGGAGAAAACGAGTTTGCGGACGTTGCTGACGGCGTGGCAGAGCGGCGATGCTGCGGCGATCGAGAAAATGCTCCTGATGTCGTTCACCGACAACCCGGCGGCCTACAACTCTCTGATCACCGAACGGAACCGCAACTGGATGCCGCAGCTCGACGCGTGTCTGAAACGCTCAACGCCCTGCTTTGTGATTGTCGGTGCAGCGCACATCGTCGGCCCGCAGGGATTGCTGGCGCTGCTCCGGCAGCGGGGCTATCAAATCGAGCAGCAGTAGCAAGTCCCGTTTGGGGCTTTGGGATTTGCCAGAATCCGGCGCTGGGATTGCAGAGCGGGAGCGGATACGACCTCTCCCGCGGCTTCGGCCGCTTTCAGTGCACCAGCAACGGCGGTTTCCATCCGTCCAGGCGAACCGTTCCCTCTCGGGGCGGCGTGGGACGGACGCGGAACCAACTTCGCCGTTTTTTCCGAGGTCGCAGACGCCGTCGATCTATGCCTGTTCGACGACGGTGGTCACGAAACGCGGATTCGTTTGCCGGAGCGTACGGCGTTCTGCTGGCACGGGTACCTCTCTGGCATCGGTCCGGGGCAGCGCTACGGTTTTCGCGTGCATGGGCCGTGGAATCCGGCAGAGGGGCAGCGCTGCAATCCGGCGAAGCTGTTGATCGATCCATATGCGAAGTCGATTAGCGGCGACATCGAGTGGAACGACGCCGTTTTTCCGTATCCCCTGGGCGGCGATGACTTGCAGCGCGACGACCGCGACAGCGCTGCGTATGTTCCGAAATCGGTGGTCATCGATGACAGCTTCGACTGGGGCCAGGACCAGGCGCCGGGACGCAAGCTCCACGAGAGTGTTATCTACGAAGTCCACGTAAAAGGGTTCAGCAAGCTTCGCAACGAAATTCCGAAACATCTCCGCGGCACGTATGCGGGCTTCGCGCATCCGGCGTCAATCGACTACCTCACCTCGCTCGGCGTGACTGCTGTCGAGCTGCTGCCGGTGCATCAGTTCGTCCACGAAAAGCATTTGATCGAGCAGGGGCTGCGAAATTACTGGGGCTATCACTCGTACGGCTTCTTCGCGCCGCACAACGAGTACTCCTCCGTACAGGATCCGATCGAGGTCGTTCGCGAATTCAAAGGGATGGTGAAACTGCTCCACGAGGCCGGTCTCGAGGTGATCCTCGACGTGGTTTACAACCACACCGGCGAGGGCAATCACCTCGGGCCGATGCTGTCGTTCAGGGGCCTCGACAATGCGGCGTATTACCGGACCTCGGAGCAGGAACCACGCTACTACGTCGACTACACGGGAACCGGAAACACGCTGAACATGCGTCATCCGCACGTGCTCCAGCTCATCATGGACTCGCTCCGTTACTGGGTCCGCGAGATGCACGTCGACGGATTCCGTTTCGACCTCGCCTCGACGCTCGCACGCGAGCTCTATGACGTCGATCGTCTGTCAGCTTTTTTTGACGTCGTGCATCAGGACCCGACGCTGCAGTGCGTGAAACTGATCGCCGAGCCGTGGGACCTCGGCAGCGGCGGCTATCAAGTTGGCAATTTTCCTGTGCGTTGGTGCGAATGGAACGGCAAATACCGCGATACCGTCCGCGACTACTGGCGCGGCGAAGACCAGACGCTCGGCGAGTTCGCGAACCGTTTCACCGGCAGTGCCGACCTGTATCAAAACGACGGGCGTCGCCCGTATGCCAGCCTCAACTTCGTGACCGCGCATGACGGCTTCACGCTGCGCGATCTCGTCTCGTACAACGAGAAGCACAATGAGGCCAACGGCGAGAACAATCAGGATGGCGAAAGCCACAACCGGTCGTGGAACTGCGGGTGGTTCAAGGGACGACCGCTTCGTGGCAAAGGGATCAGCGACCTCGCGTGGCTGCGCATCGACAGCGAATCGATGTCCGAAGAGGACTGGCAACAGCGGTTCGTCAAGTCGCTGATGGTCTTTCTCAACGGAGACGAGCTGCACGAGCTCGATGACGATGGCAAACGCGTGCGCGACGGCTCGTTCCTGCTGCTGTTCAATGCCCACCACGAGCCGCTCGATTTCGTGCTCCCGTCCATATCGTTTGGCAAGGCATGGACCATCGTCGTGGATACTGCCACCGAGGTCGGCGAACGGCATGAGACGCTCACCGCGGGAGCCACGGCTCGCGTCGAAGCGCGCTCGGTGATCGTCTTGACGCGGCCATAGCGTCCGCCTCCACGCAGCTTCGGCGAGCCCGGCGATAGGCGCAAGGCGGGTATATACTCGCGGCTTTCGGAGGTAGGTCCATGGCCGTTGTCACCGAGTTCGCACTGTCTGACGTCCTTCTAGCCAAATGTCGCGAGCGGGCACCTGAATACGACCGCGAAAATCGATTTTTCCAGGAGGACTTCGACGATCTGAAAGCCGCAGGTTATCTGCGGATGGCGTTGCCCCGCGAGTTTGGCGGCCTCGGCATGAACGTCGCGGAGGTCGGACGTGAGACGCGAAAGCTGGCGATGTTCGCGCCCGCGACCGCGCTTGCGCTGAACATGCACAACTACTGGGTCGGCGACGCCGCGGATTTGTGGCGCAGTGGCGACAAGTCGTGTCAATGGGTGCTCGAGGACGCGGCGGCAGGCGAGGTGTTCGCCGCCGGCCATGCCGAGCATGGCAACGACGTGCCCGGGCTGCTCTCGACGACCAAAGCTGAAAAGGTTGACGGCGGGTACAAATTCACCGGCCGCAAGGCGTTCGGCAGCTTGACGCCCGTATGGACGCGCCTCGGCATGCACGGGATGGACACCAGCGATCCCGCCGGTCCGAAAATCGTCCACGCGTTCATGCCGCGCGATGCGAAGGGCTACTCGATCAAGGACACATGGGACGTGCTCGGCATGCGTGCGACTCGCAGCGACGACACCATCCTGGAGGGCGCGTTCGTTCCGGACAAGTACATCTCGCGTGTGGTTCCTGCCGGCGCGGCGGGCGCCGACAACTTCGTTGTTGGTTTCTTCACGTGGGCGCTGGTGGGCTTCGGCAACATCTACTACGGCCTGGCGCTGCGCGTGCGCGAGGTGCTCATCGAGCAGCTGAAGACGAAAACGTCCATTGCGCTGACACGGCCGATGATCTACCACCCGGAAGTGCAGCACGGGATTGCCGAAATCTCGATGGACATCGAGGCGATGGGGCCGCACGTCGAGGCGGTGGCAACGGCATGGGCGGAAGGCAATGTTGGCCCCGACTGGTTTGTGCGGCTCATGTCGATGAAGCACAAAGTTGTCGAGGGGGCGTTCCGCGTCGCCGATCGCGCGCTGGATCTGTCCGGCGGGTTCGGCATGTTCAAGAAGAGCGAGCTCGAGCGGCTGTTCCGCGACGCGCGGGCAGGGCGATTCCACCCCGCGAATCCTCTGCTGACGCACGAGATCGTTGGGAAGGTTTCGCTCGGGATCAACCCGGACGAGCAGCCCCGATGGGGCTAGGGTTCAATAGGTTCAATAGGTTCAGAAGGTTTCTATTGCCAAAGGCGCAAACGGTGCGAGAGGTGCGAAAGATGCGTGTGACGAGCTGCAGTCGGATCGCGGCGGTCGTATCGTTTGCGTTCTTCGTGGCTGGCGCGTCAATCGCCAGTGCGCAGATACCCGCGCCCGGTGTGATCGCATTCACCGGCGCGCGGGTTATCGACGGCACCGGCGCGGCGCCGATCGAACAGGCGACGATCGTCGTGACCAACGGCCGAATCACAGCCATCGGTCCGTCCGCGACGGTGATGCCGCCGGCCGGCGCGACGGTCGTGAACGTCGCTGGCAAAACGATTATCCCGGGCCTCATCAACTCGCACGCGCACATCGATCCCGATATCAGCGTCAACCCAGGGCCGTACCGCGACGAGATGGTGCGGCGCGTGAAAACGTATGCGATCTACGGCGTCACCTCGATCATGACGCTCGGCTTCGAAACCTATGATGAGCCCGAGGGGTTCTACCTCCGCGATACGCAGCGCCTTGGCATCGGACCCATCACGACCGACGCGCCACGGTTGTACGCCTCCGGCCGACCGATCCTGTTTCGGCCGGGGCCGACAGGTACCGAAACGGCGGATGATGCGCGGATTGACGTGCAGCGACACGTTCCGCTGCGCGCAGACTTCATCAAGCTTCATCTGGACGGTGTTCCGGCGGATTTGAAGCCCGATGTCATTGCCGCCGCGATTGACGAATCGCACAAGCACGCCATGTCCACCGCGGTGCACATCGTCTACCTGAAGGACGCGAAGACGGCGATTGCCGGCGGCGTCGACGTGATCGCCCATAGCGTCCGTGACCTGGATATCGACGCCGCGACGATTGCCGAGATCAAGCGCCGCAACATCGCATTGGTTCCCACGCTTGTGCGCGATCGCTCGGTGTTCATCTACGAGAACCTGCCGGACTTCTTCAAGGATCCGTTCTTCCTGCGCGGGATGCCGACTTACAAGCACGAAGTCGACGTGCTCAGCGATCCGGCGACACAGCAGCGATACCGGACCAACGCCGGGATTCAGGCGAGCAAGCCGCAGCTTGCGCAGGGCATCAAGAACCTCAAGCCGCTGATCGATGCGGGCATCACGATTGCGATGGGCTCCGACAGCGGATCGATCCCCGATCGCAACCTTGGAAGATGGATCGGTTACAACGAGCACGCCGAGCTCGAGATGATGGTCCAGGCAGGGATGACGCCGATGCAGGCGCTGATGTCCGCCACGAGCACCGCAGCACGGGTGATGAAGATTGACGGCGCGGGCTCGCTGCAGGCGGGCAAGTGGGCCGACCTCGTCGTCCTGAACGCGAATCCGCTCATGGACATCAAGAACACGCGTCAGATCGATTCGGTTTACATCGGAGGCCGCAAGGTAAACATGGCGGCCGTTACTGGCACCAACTAGATGTCAGTTATCAGGTATCAGCAAGCCTTACCTGGGGTCTTTGGGAGGCGAGTGCTACCTGCCGTCGCAGCACGAGGCACAGTGCCGCTGCGGCCAGCGCCAGAAAGCCGAGGCCCAGAAGAGCCGCACTCGTACTACCCGTCGTGTCTGTGAGCAGCCCCACCACGTACGGTCCTACGAAACCACCCACGTGGCCTAGAGAACCCACGAAGGCGATGCCCGTAGCCGCGGCGGTCCCACGCAAGAGCGCTGTCGGCAGACACCAAAACGGTACGTAAAAACCGTAGACACCGATCGGCACGAGCGCGAGGCTTGCGACCTGCGCCACTGGATGAGTCAGCAGTGCAGCACCCGCGCACCCGAGCGCAGCAAGAAGGGCGCACCCAGTGGCGTGGAAGAAACGTTCCCCCGTGCGGTCGGAGCTCACTCCGACGACGAGCATCACGCCTGCGGACACGCAGGCGATTCCCCCGGTGATGAGACCCGTCGTCGTGTTGCTCGTATGGAGCGCATCTCTGATCATCGTCGGCGCCCAGAAGATGTAGCCGTACTGCGTCGTGATGGCGAGGAAGTACGGTAGCGACACGAGCCAGACCGCAGGGAGAACCAGGGCGCGGAGTGGCGCCACACTGTGTGGCGCGGGCGACTGGTCGGCGTCGCGCCGCAGGCGTACCGTGAGCCAGTCGCGCTGCTCGACGGAGAGCCAGCGCGAGCCAGCAGGGTGGTCGGGGAGGAGGGCGAGCACCGCGAAGCCGAGAAGCACCGCCGGAATCCCTTCCAGAAGGAAGAGCCACTGCCACCCCGCGAGTCCTCGAAGGCCGTCGAGTTCGAGCAGCCACGCGCCCAACGGGTTGCCGATAGCGGCGGAAATCGGAACGGCGATGAGGAAGCAAGACAGCGCCCGCGCGCGCTGCGCGGCGGGGAACCACCCGTTCAGATAGTAGATGATCCCGGGAACGAAGCCCGCCTCCGCAACCCCGAGCAGGAAGCGCAAGCCATAAAAGTGGAGTGGCGTACGGACGAACATCATCGCCGCGGCCACGAGCCCCCAAGTGATCATGATGCGGGAGATCCAGTAACGCGCCCCGACCCGCGCGAGTACGAGATTGCTGGGCACCTCGAAGAGCGCGTAGCCGAGGGAGAAGATCCCTGCACCGAAGCCATAGGCGGTCGCGCTGAAGTGTAGGTCGCGATTCATCTGCAATGCCGCAATCGCAACGTTCGTCCGGTCGAGAAAGTTGCAGACATAAAGCACGAAAACGAACGGCAGAAGTCGCAGACTCACCCGCCGCATGGTCGTCCGCGCGAGGTTCGTCTCGTCCCGGTCAACTCCAACGCCCGCAGAGGCCGAGGTAGCAATCGAGGAGGACATTGCGCTCCTAACATCCTTAAGTAACGAATTTCACGAGAACAGTGAACGGGGATGCCGTTGCACCTGATGCAGATCTATCTATTGAGACCCCGGCGCCACGGCCATGACGCGCCGCAGCCGCTCCATCCACTCCGGCGATGCCGTAAACATCTCCTCCGGGAATCTCCTGAACGCGAGCATGTGCTGATAGATGCCCGCGTCGTAGACGTTGTTGCCGAGACCGGCGAGATATTCCAGACGTAGGTTGCGATCCGTGTTGATCTGCGCGTCGGTGAGCCAGGGACGCAGGTCGCGCGCCTGGCCCGCGTAGGAGGCCATCAGGCCATCCACGCCCGCGAGCTCCACTTGCACGAGGGCGTCCTTGATCGCCGCATGATCCGGCCTGTTCAAGCGCGCGTCGAGCGCCGCCGGATCGATCTGCAGCGGTCCCGACTTGGCGAGCATCACGACGTCGTAGCCGCCGCCAGTTGCGTACTGATTGCTCCAGACGGTTCCGTACGGGAAGACGCCGGAGAACGTCGCGACCTCGCTCTTGATGACGTCTTCGGTGCTCTGGTAGAGCGGCACCCACTGCGTCACGACACCGCCCGGGTTCAGATGCGACTTGACGAGTTCGAAGTACTCCTTCGTGTACAGCGACGCGGCGCCCTTGACCCACGGATGGATCGGGTCTGATGTGATGATGTCGAACTTCTCGTTCGTCGTCAGGATGTAATGCCGCGCGTCGTCATAGACGATCTCCACCCGCGGGTCGTGCACGACGTCGTAGTTCTCTTTCGAGAAGAACGGCGCGACCATGCGCGGAATCAGCGGCTCGATTTCGCAGATGACGATGCGCTTGATGCCGGGGTGGAGGACGAACGATCCGGCCGTGACACCGGCGCCGAAGCCGACGATCAGCACGGAATGCGGATCCGGATGCATCAGCGCGGAGATGTGGCCGAGCATCCGCTGCAGGCGCATGTCGTGGACTTCGGTGGACGCTTCCACTTTTCCGCTGACGTGAAAGTTGCGTATCCCGCCTTCGGACTCTGACACCGCGATCGACGAGTTGAGCCCTTCGCCTTCGTAGAGGTAGCTCGCGCCCTTGAAGGTGGCGATCTGACGGCCGTATGCAACGACATCCGGCGGGACCGGCGCAACGGTCGCGGCGGCGGTGCCGGCGATGACCAGCCCGCCGAGCGCCATCGCGATGCGGCGGCCAGCGGGGGTACGCGCTTCCGTGGGCGGCGGCCACATGAGCAGGACAGCCGCCGCGGCAAGCGCCGCCCAGATCAGCAACCGTTGCGCGTCCTGGGTGCCGAAGGCGGGGATGATGAGCAGGCTGAAGACCAGCGCGCCGATGACCGCGCCGATCGTATTCGCAGCGTAAATGGTACCCACCCCTCGTGCCGGGTCGTCAGCTTCCGTCCCGGCTGCGGCGAGCGCGAGCGGGAAGCTGGCGCCCCAGAAACAGGCCGCTGGCACGATCGCGATGAACGCACGCACGAGATCGATCTGGAAGTTGAACCACGGTCCTGGAGCCAGCGCGGGATCGATCGGCCAGTACGGATACGCCCGGTTCATGAGCGCTGCTCCCCATGCGACGGAGACGGCCGCGCCAAGCTGGAAACCGGCGAGCAGCAGCCCGGGCCGTTCCGAATAGCGTGCGAGCCATGCGCCTTTCGCGCTGCCGATGCCAAGGCCGCACAGGAACGCTGCCGCGATGAGCGAGAAGGTGTACACGGTGCCGCCGAACAGCAGCGAAAGAATGCGCGTCCAGATCACTTCCGCGCCGAGGGCTGCGAGCCCTGAGAGGGCGATTGCGACATAGACGGACGTGCGCAAACCGTAAACGTTTGCGCCACGGGTGTGCGTGTCACGCCGCGTTTCTCGCGCACCAGTAGCGCGAGCCTTTACG
>Ga0068860_100003885_pt1 | contig 15353 bp, 12 predicted proteins | sample KBSSwiS32_FD_66597 | JGI IMG/M metagenome (GOLD analysis project Ga0068860, IMG submission 66597) | Switchgrass rhizosphere microbial communities from Kellogg Biological Station, Michigan, USA - KBS Switchgrass S3-2 | ecosystem: Host-associated > Plants > Roots > Rhizosphere > Soil ... | reverse complement strand
AAGATTCACCACGAAGGCACGAAGAACACGAAGAAGTGCGAAAGAAATGGGAAGAAGAGAATAGAGACAAAAGGCACATGCCGCCGGGAAAGGAATGGATGCATTTTCCGTGCTGCGACGCGAGGGCGCACAGTTTGCTTTCTGCGTTTCTTCGTGTCCTTCGTGCCTTCGTGGTGAATCTTTTGATCTTGACGACCGAAATCTGAGATAACGAATGAGCAGCAATCAATACGACGCGATTGTCATCGGTGCGGGCCACAACGGCCTGATTGCAGCTTCGTATCTCGCGCGCGCCGGCAAGAAGGTCGTTGTGCTCGAGCGGCGCGAAGTCGTGGGTGGCGCGGCGATGACCGAGGAAATCTTTCCGGGCTATCGCTTCACCGAGTTTTCCTACGTCGTCAGCCTGCTGCGGCCGGAGATCATCCGCGACCTCGAGCTGCCGAAGCACGGGCTGAAGATCCTGCCGCTGCCGAGCACGGTCACGCCGTTCGAGAACGGCGACTACCTCGCCGGCTGGGACGATCATGATCTGACGCGCCAGGAGGTCTATCGCCACTCGCCGCGCGATGCCGAGGCCTACGACGAGTACTCGCGCGTCATGGCCCGCGCCGCCAAGGCGATCAAACCGATCATCAGCATGGTGCCGCCGGACCCGTCCAGCTTGAGTCCGCGCGACGTGCTCGGCCTGCTCAAGCTCGGCAAGTACGCAAAAAGCCTGACCGAGAAGGAGCTGTACCGGATTGCCAAGCTCGTCACGCAGTCGTCCGCAGACCTGCTCGACGAATGGTTCGAGTTCGATCCGCTCAAGGGAACCAAGTCGGCGAGCGGCATCATCGGCACGTTCCTGGGTCCCCGTTCGCCCGGCACAGCGTACGTGCTGCTGCATCACTACATGGGCGAGATCGATGGTGCGTTCCGCGCCTGGGGCTTTGCCAAGAACGGCACTGGCGGCGTGTCGGCGGCGATCGCGCGTTCGGCGCAGGCGCTCGGCGTCGAGGTGCGCACGAACGCAACGGTGCAGCAGGTCATCGTCAAGGGCGGCCGAGCGGCCGGCGTGGCGCTGGCCAACGGCGACGAACTGCATGCGAAAACGGTCATGTCGGCGGCCGATCCGAAGCGCACGTTCCTGCAATTCGTCGAGGAGAAGCATTTCCCTGGCGAGTTCACACAGGCGATAAAGAATTTCCGCGTGCGCGGCTCATCCGGCAAGGTCAACATCGCACTCAATGCGCTGCCGGATTTCACCTGTCTCCCAGGCGAAGGTCCGCTGCACCGCGGCGCGATTTCGATCAGCCCGAGCATCGACTACATCGAGCGCGCCTACGACGAGGCCAAGTACGGCGCCTTCTCGAAGAATCCGTATATCGACATGATCATCCCGTCGATGATCGACCGCGACATGGCGCCGCCGGGCCATCACGTGATGTCGTGTTTCGTGCAATACGCGCCGTACGACATCGACGGCGGCTGGGACGACGCCAAGCGCGACGCGTTCGGCGAAACCGTGATCTCGACGATCGAAAAATATGCGCCGAACATCCGCCAGTGCATCGTCGGCAAGCAGGTCATCACGCCGAAGGACATCGAGCGCATCGCCGGCATCTCCGGCGGCAACATCTTCCACGGCGAACTGCTGCTGCACCAGCTGTTCTTTTTCCGCCCGGCGCCGCAATGGGCCGATTTCCGCACGCCGCTGCCGGGCTACTACTTCGGCGCATCCGGCGCGCATCCGGGCGGTGGCGTGATGGGCGCCGCCGGCAAGCTCGCGGCCGAAGCGGTACTGAACGACGGCGCCTAGAGCAGAAAGCTCCACCACGAAGGCACGAAGGACACGAAGAAGTGCGAAGCATTACTGGTTGAAGATATGGCGAGGACGCTGAAATCGCAAAGAACGCAAATCCAATTTTCAGTCTCGCCTTTCTTCGTGATCTTCGTGATCTTCGTGTCTTCGTGGTGAATCTTTTGCTTTGAGCCAAAAACACGATATGAGCAACGGCACATACGACGCGATCATCATCGGAGCGGGCCACAATGGCCTTGTCGCCGCGAATTACCTGGCGAAGGCCGGCAAGAAGGTGCTCGTGCTCGAGCGCCGTGACAGCGCCGGCGGCCAGCTCGTGACCGAATCGTTCGGCGACGGCTTCATGGCCGACAGCCTGCACGCGAGCGGCCGGCTGCGGCCCGATATCGTGCGCGACCTCACCCTGAGTGGCCCGGCATTTGCCGGTGATGTGCCGGCGCCGGCCTATGTCTCGCTGCTCGGCGACGGCACCAAGCTGGAATTGTATACAAGCACGCGCGGCGTCTCCGGCGGCGCCGCCGGATCTACGGCGATCGACGTCGAATCGATCCGCCGTCACTCCGCCCGCGATGCCGGGCGCTGGCCGGAGTTCGTCGCGTTCATGGAGCGCGCCGTCGTGTTCCTCGATGCGGCATACCGCACGCCGATGCCGCGCCTGCCGCACTTTTCGTTCGGCGAAGGCCTGCCGCTTGCCAAGCTGCTGTGGAAGCTGCGCCGCCTCGGCGGCAGGGACATGTTCCGGTTCGTGCGGGCGATGTCGATGTCGGTCGAGGAATTCACCGACAACTGGTTCGAGTCGGAAGCCGTGCGCGCCGCCGTGTCGGCACTGGCGATCCATGGCGTCACGCTCGGCGCGATGTCGGCCGGCACCGGCTATACGTTGATGCACAACTGGCTCAATCGCGGCGGACTTGCCCACCGTCCGGTGCCGGGCGGTGTCGGCAGGATCACCGACGCACTCGTCGCCGCACTGAAGGCACGCGGTGGCGAACTGCGCACGGGCACCGGCGTGGCACAGATTCGCGTCGACAAGCAACGCGCGACCGGCGTGCGCCTTGCCAGCGGCGAAGAGATTTCCGCGGCCAGCGTCTTCTCCGCCGCCGATCCGCGTCACACACTGCTGACCCTCGTCGGCGCCGCGGAACTGCCGCCCGAATTCGCGTGGCAGGCGCAGTCGATCAAGTTGCGCGGCAGCGTCGCCAAGGTGCATGTCGAAACCGACGGCCGTCACGGCTTGCCCGGTGCCACGCTCGCCGTCGCGCCAACCATCAAGTATCTCGAGCGCGCCTACGACGCGGCGAAGTACGGCGAGATTTCCGTCGCGCCGTACCTGGAAGTCACGAGCAACGGCGCGATCGTTTCGATCCACTTCCAGTTCGCGCCGTACACGTTGCGGCACGCCAGCTGGGACGATGCCGGCGCAACGGTGCAGCAGCGCGCCATCGACACACTCGATGCATACGCGCCCGGCTTCAAGGCATCGGTCAAGCGCACGCACACGATCACGCCACGCGATCTCGAATCGACCTACGGCCTCAGCGAGGGCGACCTCAATCACGGCCAGCTGATCCTCGACCAGATGTTCTTCATGCGCCCGCTGCCGGGCTGGTCGAATCACCTCACGCCGATCGATGGGCTGTACCTGTGCGGCAGCGGCGTGCACGGCGGCGGCGGCATCAGCGGCGCGAGCGGCCGCAACGCGGCAGGCGTGGCACTGAGCCGGAAATAGCGGGACATCGGGTTCGGCCGATCCGCGGCGGCGACCCATCCCGCGGATCGGTGCGCTATGGCAGAATCGCGGCTCTGTTCAAGCGGAGGTCTGCGATGAAACTCTACATGCACCCGGTATCGACCGCCGCCCGTCCGGTTCGGTTGCTGATCGCCGAGAACGGCATCGCGTGCGACGAAGAACTGGTCGACATCACCAAGGGCGCGCACCATCAGGCGCCGTACGCTTCGCTCAATCCCTGCCGGCTGGTGCCGATGCTCGACGACGATGGGTTCCGCCTGACCGAGAGCTCCGCGATCCTCAAGTATCTCGCCGACAAGTACGATCTGCCGAGCTATCCGAAGGATCTGAAAGCGCGCGCGCGGGTCAACGAAGTCATGGACTGGCTCAACACGCAACTGTATCGCGACCTCGGTTATGGCGTGGTCTACCCGCAGCTGTTTCCGCACCACAAACGCCGCAGCGACGAAGCGCACGCCGGAGCGATCGACTGGGGCCAGCAGGGCGCAAAGAAATGGCTGCAGGTGCTCAACGACCACTGGATCGGGCCGGATCGCGCCTACCTGTGCGGCAACGAGATCACGATTGCGGACTATTTCGGCGCGGGCATCGTGTCGATCGGCGAACTGATCGGCTGCGACTTTGCCGGCTACCCGAACATCCAGCGCTGGCTCGGCAACATGCGCAAGCTGAAGTCCTGGGATAAGGTCAACGAGATGTTCACCGGCTTCGCCGGGATGAACAAGGGCAGGGAGTTCGTGCGCGTATAGCGGCTGGTCGCGTGCGATCAGATGTGCGAGAGCGAGGCCCGCAAATCGAAGGCGGACATGCGGCGGTTAGCGATGGAACGAGCAAAGCGCAAATGCAGCGCCGTGCATTCCCCTACGCCGAATCTGCGTGAGGCGCTGCGGCGATCGGCCCTTCCGGGCGTGATCGCCGCTTGCGCAGGCGCGATATCCCCTCCCGCCGGAGGGGGAAGGGCAGACCAGCGCCGATGAACGGCTGGCTCGCGTTTCTGTCGAGGCGGACGTCGTTCGCCGTCCTGGTTCCTTTCTGCGTGGCGTTCTTCCTGCTGGTCCTCGCATTCGGCAATCCACCCGAACCGCGCGGATTGGATCCGGCATGGACGGAAGTGCAGGCATGGGCCTTCCTGCATCAGGTGCGCTGGGGACGCGATCTGATCAATACCTACGGGCCGCTGGGTTTCCTGCACCCCTACTCGGCGTACCTGAGCGGCATATTCTGGTCATTCGCGATCGGGCAGATTGCTCTTGCCGCGACATTCGCGTGCGCGTCGGGATTGATGTTTCATCGAGCCCGCGCAATCGACTTCGGATTGTTCGCGCTGGCGTTCCTGTGCTGTTTCGTCAAACTGGTTGGCGACGTCTCCTGGCTGCTGACACTGCCTTTCGCTACGACGTACCTGATCAACCGCAGTGACAGCGGTACCCGGGCGCCGGAATACCTCGCACTGATCTTCGCGCCGGTCTTTGCCGCGATCGCGCTGACGAAATTCACGATGTTCCCGATCTGGGTGCTGTGCGTGACGATGGTGTGTGTCGTGCGCTTGCTCGAACGCGATTGGCGCGGTGCCCTGTTGATCGCCGCTACCTTCTTTTTTGCGCTGGCCGCAGTCTGGCTGGCTTGCGGCCAGGCACCGCTCGATCTGCCGTTGTACGTGCGGTCCGGATTCGAGATGGCCACCGGCTACGGGCATTCGGCCGGACAGCGCGGTGCCCTAGTCGTGGAGGCGGTCGGCCTGGCTGTGCTGTTCGTTTTCATCGGCGCATGCGTGCACGCCGCGTGGCACGCCCGCTCGAGCCTGGTGGCTGTCGTTTCGATCGGCCTGACGCCGCTGGCCGCCGTGTTGTTGTGGCTCGCCTACTTCACGCGCGCCGACAAATTCCACTGGCCGGGGTTTTTCGCCGCGATGGCGCTGCTTCCGTTTGCGCTGCTGCGCAACCGGCATGTGGAACACAGCCGCACGCTGCGGACTGCGCTGATCGCCGTGATCGTCGCATCGGTGCTGATGGGTTTCACCCAGACGGCACCGGATGCCATCCTCCGCCACGCGGCGGCGCGGATCCGCAACAACCTGCGGGACTTGACCCACCTGTCGAATCTGCACGACGTGCGTGAGGCGCAGTGGCAAGCCGCCGGCAATGCCGTCGCGTTGCCGCAGATAAAAGCCCGCGTCGGCCAGGCACGCATCGACATGGTCACGTGGAAGCAGGGAATGATCCTGTCCAACGGCTTGAACTACGCGCCGCGGCCGGTGTTTCAGAGCCATCTCGCGGCCACGCCGGAACTCGCCCGCCGCAACGAGAGCTACTTCCTCGGCCCCACGGCGCCCGAGTTCGTGCTGTTCCAGCTCGATACCATCGACAACCGCGTTCCGATGAGCGAGGACGGCTTGGCCCTGATGGCGCTGCTCAGACGCTTTCGGCCGCTGCTCTCCGAGGAGGGATTCCTGCTGCTGCAGCGCGATACCTCGATTGCGACGGCAGCAGCGTTCGAAGCGGATGCGCCGACGATCGCCGTGCGCATGGGCACCGAGGTGCCGATACCGCAGACGGGCACGCCGCTGGTGGCGTCCATCGACGGCGAACTGAACGGCTTCGGCAAATTGTATACACTGCTGTTTTCCGAACCCGCGCTTGGAATCACGATCGATACCGGCGGGGCGGAACCGCTGCACCACCGCTTCATTCGCTTGTCGGCACCGTCCGGCTTCATCGTCGATCCGGTTGTCGAGTCGACGCATGACTGGCTCAAGCTGTACTTCTCCAAACCCCTGGCGCAAGCGCAGAAGTTTCGCATCGATACCGAGTCGCCCTGGGAGCGCCTGCTGTTTCAGGGCGATTTCAAGCTGTCCTGGCGTTCACTCGATGTCCTGCATGCCGATTCTTCCACCGCGTCGGCCGAACTGCGCCGCGCCCTGTATCCGGGATTCAATCTGGAGCCGCTCGCGCCGGCCGACTTGCGCATCGTCCTCGAAGACGGCAGGGAATCCATTTTCCTGCATGCGCCGGCGTCGCTGCTGTTCTCGCCGCCGCCAGGGCGATACCGGATTTCGGCCGTGTTCGGAATCCAGAGTCTCGCCTTGACCTCGCCGGGATGCGCCAAGGCCAATCCTGACGGCGTCGGCATCTCGCTGCTTCTGCATCGCGCCGGTCATGCTTCGGTGCTGCGGCATGCCGACATCGATCCGTTTCGGCACGAGTGGCAGCGCGGGCCGCAGCAGGTGCGCTCGCAAGGCGTCACGATCGACGCCGGGGACCGCGTCGAATATCGGGTGGATCCCGGGCCGCACGGCAATACCGCCTGCGACTGGAGCTATGTCCGGGATCTCGCCTTCAGAGCCAGCGATATCGTCGATAACGTCGCCGATCAGGATGACCGCGTCTTCGGCGGCGATTTCGACTGACCCTCGGCGCGGAGTTGCCACCAGAACAACGACCGCCACCCGGCAGGGTGGAAAGCGGCGGAAGACGGGCAGAAAAACGGCGTTGAGGCGCCAAGTGAGATTTTTCGCCCTCTGCCCACACTAGTGTCGGAACGCATTTCGAAATTCGGATAATTCGTTGCCCCGCAGGCGGGGATTTCCGATCCAGCGCCGTCCCGGGCAAGGTCGGTTTCAGAGTAGCGTGCCGGCGGCTCGATTCGCTGGCGCTGCATTCGCGGTTGAGTTCGAAAGGACTTGGATTCAATGGATCAATGTCCGCACGCGTATTCGCCTGACGACCCGGTTGACGACGTCTCCGCCTGGACCGAGGCCATGTGGCTTGCCGCGGCGGCGCTCAGCGAAGCCCGCAGCGATTTTGCCGGCGCGTCGGCCGCGTACCATGCCGCCCTGCGCCTGGATCCGATCGGCGGCGAGGCGCTGCTCGGCCTGGCGCGCGTTGCGGCGCGCACGATGAACCACGATGCGGCGATCGAATGGTCGCGGCGCGCGCACCACGCGCATCCGGGCGACCTGGGCTGCGCGTTGCAATTGGCTTCGCACCTCGAGGCGGCACGGCAGCTCGACGAAGCCCTGGCGGTGCTCGGCGAATTGCCGGCGGAAGAGACACGCGTGCGCGAAGCGCTCGGCACTTGCCTCGTGCTGCAGGGCCGGCTCGACGAAGGCATGCATCGGCTTCGCCACGCGGTCGAGGAAGCGCCCGAATCCTGCCAGGTGCGCACCTCGCACGCGATCGGCCTGTGGCGCTGCCACGAGCGTCGCGCGGCATTGAGGGAGCTCGAACGCGCCCGCGCACTCGATCCGCACGACCTGCGCACGCGTTTCGTGCTGGCCCATCTGCATCTGGAGCTCGGCGACTACCTCAAGGGTTACGCGGATCGCGAAGCGATCGACGCGATGTACCCGCCGGGGATCCGCGCACGCCGCTGGCATGGCGAACCGGTCGACGGCAAGACGCTGCTGCTGTACGACCAGCACGGCATCGGCGACACGTTGCAGATGGTCCGCTACGCGGAGGTTTGCGCACAGCTCGGCGCGCGGGTGATCCTCAAGCTGCGTCCTGCCCTGTTGCCGCTGCTGCAGGGCGTGCGCGGCGTCGACGAATGGCATGCGATGGACGACGCCCTTCCGGCGTTCGACTATCAGGCGCGCCTGCTCGATCTGCCGGCCGTCCTGCGCAACACGCCCGAGACGATTCCCAATTCGGTCCCCTATCTCGTCCCGTGCGCGCAGCGCGTCCGCCGCGTCGTGCAGGCGCTCGCCGGCATCCCGAAGCCATGGATCGGTGTTGCCTGGCGCGGCAACCCGCAACAGAAGGACGGCCTGATCCGCAGTTGCAGCGTGGCGGATCTCGAACCGCTCGCGCGCAGCGGATTCAGCCTGATCAACCTGCAGCTCGACGCCACGCCCGCGGAGCTCGAACGGCTCGGCGCACACGGCCTGCCGGACCTCGATCGTGATGGCGCATTTCTCGACAGCGCCGCACTGATTGCCGCGTGCGATGCCGTGGTCACGGTCGATACCGCCATCGCCCACCTTGCCGGCGCGCTCGCCGCGCGGGTGTATCTGCTGCTGCCGTACTGGGGCGATTGGCGCTGGCAGGCCGACCGTCCGGACACGCCCTGGTACCCGGGCATGCGCCTGTTCCGGCAAGCGCGTCCGCATGATTGGCGGTCGGCCATCGCGTCGACCGTCGATGCCCTGCACCACAGCCATTACCACCATCGGAAGGAAACGTCATGAACCAGCTGCTGCCCAACATCGACCACGTCGTCGTGCTGATGCTCGAGAACCGCTCGTTCGACAATATTTTCGGCGGGCTCTACCCGCCAGGCCCGGGGTTCTTCGGCTTGACCGGGCGCGAGTCGAACTACAACCCGGCGTCGCCCGGCATCGGCACGTGGTCCGTGTGGCAAGCCTCGCCGAGCAGCACGACCGGCAACATCCCGTTTCCGGATCCGGGCGAAGAGTTCGTCGACATGAATACGCAACTGTTCGGTACCGGCAGCCCATCGAACTGCCCGAGCCCGACCATGGGCGGCTTCGCGGCGAACTATGCACGCCAGCCGAATTCGCGTTACTGGCCGGGCTACCCGAGCGTGCCGCCGATACCGAAGAACATCATGCAGTACTTCACCCAGGGCAGCATTCCGTGGAGTTATGCGCTCGCCAAGACCTACGCCGTGAGCGATGTCTGGTACGCGGCCGCGCCGGTGCAGACGATCTCGAACCGCACGTTCGTACACACCGGCACGGCATCGAAGCTGCCCGGCACGAATCAGTCGCGCGTCAACAACGGCGATTACACCGCAGGCCTGAGCTTCAAGAACATCGTCGAGGGCGATTTCAAGCCGCCGGTCACCGACACGACGATCTTCGAATTGCTCGACAACGCCTATCCGGCGAACAAGGCGCCGGGCTGCAGCGACAGCTCGATCCGGGAAGCCAAGCTCAACTGGAAGGTCTACTACCACGATGCACCGCTGTCGGCGCTGTGCAGCTACGTCTATGCGAACTGGTGCCTCGACACCATTTATGGCGGCAACGTGTATCGCTACCACGAGCACTTCAGCTCGGAAACCAATTTCGAGTACGACATCCGCAACGGCATCCTGCCGACCTACAGCTTCATCGAGCCGGCCTACACGAGTGTCGACTACACCGCGAACTGCAACCACCCCGGCGGCGCGATTCCCGATCCGCTCGACCTGAACGCACAAAACTTCCCGCCGCCGATCAACGTCGACAACGGCGAGAAGCTGCTGGCGGAAATCTACGCCACGCTGGCGAAATATCCGCAGGTGTTCGATCGCACACTGCTGATCGTCACCTACGACGAACACGGCGGACTGTACGATCACATGAAGCCGGGCTCGGCCGTGAGCCCGTTCGCGCCCGCGGTGACGAACTTCAACTACGACCGCACCGGAGTCCGCGTGCCGGCCATCCTGATCAATCCGCGCATCGCCACGAAGGTGTTCCGGCCGGCCGACGGCAAGAAGGCGACCGGCACTTGCGGGTCCTTCATGACGCAGCTCGATCACACGTCGATCATCAAGACCTTGTGTCTGCAATTCGGCCTTGCGGCACCGCCCACGCCGCGCGCCGCGGCCGCGCCGACGCTGGCCGGTGCGGTCAAGGCGCCGACGGACGCAGCGCACGAGCCGGCGCGCGACGTGCTGGCCGCGGCGGCACTCGCGGCGGCCGAGCGGCGCGCCGCGGTTCGCGACATCGGCAAGTCGGCGCGGATCCGGGCCTGGTTCGGCCAGCGCGTCGAAGACGGCTTTCCGGGCGATCATCTCAACAACGCGGTATTCGCGACCTTTGCGCTCGGCTGGCACGGACGCTTGCGCGCAACGAGCTACCCGCTGCGCGAGATCGTCGATCTCGACGCCGACGCGGAGAATGCGCTGCACACGATCGACGTTCGCGATACCGGCGGACTGCTCGCCGTGCTGAACACGCCGGACGGCCTGTCGCTGTTGAACTCGGTCACCAACAACGATGCCCTGCGGATTCGCGACTGGGCCGACCAGGCCGAGCTGCTGCGCGTGCCCGGCATCGTCGGCGACGACGCCTACCTGCTGGTCGCCGCCGGCGTGCGCAGCCGCGCGGACCTCGCGCAGCAAGCGGGCGCCGATCTGCACGCGCGCGTGACGGAAGTGGCCGCCAAGCTCGGCGTCGTCGACTTCCAGCTCGATGCGGAAGTGACCAAGCGGTGGGTGGCCGCCGCGGCCGATCCAGTACGAGGCGGTGGCGACCGATAACCAAGGCAGCAGGTGCCGCCCGCGAGCGACGCCAAGGAAACGCCAAGGAAAAACGCCAAGGAAACGCCTCTCCCGCTGGCGGGAGGGGCCGGCCCAGCCTGCATGCGTCCCTCGCGAGACACCAGATTGCGCCACCTTTCGCAGCGCAAGCAGGCGGGGACGGGTGAGGGTGGCGCTGGGATGAGCGAATCCGCATTCGGACATCCAAACGCATCGCCGCCATGCAAGCTCTCCGTCTCCGAAGCCCTCGAGCTCTCAAGCTCTCAAGCCCCTCTCCCCTTGCGGGAGAGGGGTTGGGGAAAGGGGTAGCGCCGAGAAGGAGCCCAGAGAGTCCGCGCGCATAGCAGGCGCCTTCGGCAGCCCGCCCGCACTAATGCCGCATTCACGCTGCGCGGCAAATACTGGCGCACGCTGCCGCTGCGATATCGGCTACGGCAAAGGAGAAACCCATGCGAGTCCGCTACGCGCTTTTGTCCCTGGCAGCGTTCGCTGCACCAGCCAGCACGAGCACTGCCACCACGACAGCCGAGGGCGTCGATGCCTTCAAGACCGTACAAAAAGTCCTGCAGCATCCGCGCTGCCAGAACTGCCACATTCCCGGCGCCGCACCGCTCCAATTCGATGAAGGCCGCGTCCATGCGATGAGCATACAACGCGGCGCCGACGGCAAAGGCGCTGCGGGCCTGTCGTGCAGTGCCTGTCATGGCGCCGGCAATCTGCCGGCGAGCTACGGTGAACACGTACCGCCCGGTGCGCCGAATTGGCATCTGCCGCCGCCCGATCGCAAGATGGTGTTCATCGGACTGTCCGCCGGCGATCTGTGCCGGGGCTTGAAAGACAAGCAACATAACGGCGGCAAAGACATCGCCGCGCTGACCGAACACGTCGATCATGATCCGCTCGTCTTGTGGGGCTGGAATCCAGGCTTGGGCCGCGCGCCGGTATCGGTAGCGCACGATGAATTCATGGCGGCGTTCAAAACCTGGGCAGACGCGGGCGCTCCGTGCGCAGGTTGACCAGCACGCGCTGGCGATCGTTTCCCGGATTAAATGCTCCGCGCCGGGCAGCGTGCCAGTGAGCATCAAAGCATGACGCCGAACCTTTGCTGCTGGTGCGGCAAGATTGATCTATTCGGCATCGATAGCTTGGTCAACATGCTGGCAGCAGCGGGCCTCAAGGTAAGAATGCGTGTTGCGAAGGCCGCTTGACGCACGCTCAGCGCGCTTACCGCGGCAGTCCTACGCGGATTGCACCCGATGACGACCGGAGCAGGATCCGGCGAAGACACCGCTTCAGCCGTGCCCTGCGAGCCAACGATCGCCTCCCTGCGCGATCCACCGTCCGAAATTGTTTACCTATTTGCGCCGCAATAAGGCACTCTGACGGACGACCGGCGTTTGCGCCGATCGCCTCATTCGCATGCGCTTTTCTTCGGCTGCGACAACCCTGCGGCCAGATCCAAGATGAAGACACACGGTGGCGCCACATCCTCGGGCGCGCGCGCTCGGCGCGTCGTCGCGTTGTCCGCCCTCGCAGGTATCGCGTTCCTGCCGTGGCCGAACTCGCGCGCCGAGGCCACGTCGCCGGCCGTGGACTTCCACGTGATCAGTGCCGGCGGTGCCTCGCTGTACAACAGTTGCTTTCGGCTGTCGGGCACGGCGGGCCAGGCGGCGCCCGGTTATTCGAGCAACCCATCGGACTCGATCGTCGCGGGATTCTGGTCGGCCGCGCCGACACTGAGGCTGGACGAAATTCACTTCAACGGATTCGAGAGTTGCTGATGATCATGAAACGAAAGCTATTCGGTCTGCTCGCCGCCTCGGTGCTGATGCTGACGACGGCGATGCAGTCGCAAGCGGCGCCGCAGACGACGGCATTCACCTACCAAGGCCAGCTCAACGCCGGCGGCATTCTGCCGAGCGGTCAGAATTATCAATTCACGTTCACGCTGTACGACGCGGCGACCGACGGCAACGTGGTCGGCGCGCCGATTCAGCGGCAGATTCTGGTCGCCAGCGGCGGACTGTTCACGGCGGATCTGGATTTCGGTCAGATATTCAACGGCGAGCAATACTGGCTGGAGATCAAGGTCGGCACGACAATTCCCAACGAACAACCGTTGTCGTCGCGTCAACCGATTTCCGCGGTGCCAGTCGCCCAGTACGCATTGAACTCCAACGCGCCGGCGCGCCTGGTGTTCCTGTCTTCCGCCGCCCAGGCAAACGTCACGACGACGGTAGGCGGCTTCAGCGAGGTCGTTGCCGTGCTGCCGTTATCCGGCGCGGTGAGTTCCGCGTATCAAACGGCCACCAACGGCATATTCCTCGATCTGACGCCCAACGGCGCGACACCGCCGCCGCCGCAGATCCTGCCGGTGGACGGCCAACTCGGCTCGATCAGCGCGCAGATCTTCGTCACCGAAGCCTTCCTGCCGACAGCAGGGACCGTCATCACGCTGCGGGCCCAGGTGTATGTCGGCAGCATGGGCAGCGGCATCATGTTCCCGGTGCCGGGCCTCACCTGCGTACTCGCGCCGGCATTCAGCAGCTTCATCCCGATCGGTGCCAGTGCCAGCTGCCTGACGACCGGGGCCGCGGTCCCGGTCAGCGCCGGTAGCAGCGCCGTCGTGGTCGTCAGCGCGACAGCGTCCGGGCCGGGGATTTTCAACTCCGTTCCGATGACGGTTTCGGTGGGCGTCGGGCCGTGACTTCAGGTCGATCGTTAATGCCGAATGGGTGAGGGGCCTTTCGCCCATGGGCAAGATTGATCCATTCGGCATCGATAGCTTGGTCAACATGCTGTCGGCCGTTAGTCTCAAGGTGAAAATGCGTGTCGCCAAGGCCGCTTGACGCACGCTCAGCGCCGCTTGCCGCGGCAGTCTCCTGCGCGGATTGCACCCAATTACGACCGGAGTATGATCCAGCGAGTCCCACGCTTCAGCCCTCTCCTTCAAGGGGAGGGTTGGTGGGGATGGTGTTCGATAGCGCTTCATCGTCGAATCATCCAACACACGAGCACCACTAGGACCGCACAAGGAACAGGGGGAGTGCGCAATGGGAGGAGTGTTCCGGGCACTGACGCTCGGCGCGCTGCTGGCCGCAACGGCTGCGGGTGCGCAGACGGTTTACAAATCCACAAATCCCGACGGCAGCGTCGTCTACAGCGACCGCCCGCCCGCCGACGGCAAGATCGACAAGGTCATCGTGTTCGAAGACCTGCCGAGCAGCCCGGTGGCGCCGCTTGCCGTGCCGTCGCATCCGCCAAGTCGACCGCCACGGACTAATGCTGTGCGACCGCCGCCGCCGCCGGTGACGCTCTACTCGGCCGTATGGTGCGGCTACTGCAAACGCGCGAAGGCATACCTCGCAGACCATCGCATCGCTTATCTCAACGTCGATATCGATACGGCGGACGGGCGAGCGGAGTTCGACGACGTTGGCGGCGGCGGCGTGCCGTTGCTGAAGTCGGGCAGAAAGAAGGTAAGGGGGTTCAAGGCGGAGGGGTACGATGCGTTTTTTGCGAGGCGGTGATGGCGCGAGAGGTGCACTAATGCGAGCCGCGTCATCTCCCCGATTGGCGGAGGGAAGGATTTCAGATCGTTGGCTGGCTACGGGAACGGTGCCAGAAACCCTTCCCAACCCTCGCCCATCAAGGGGGAGGGCCAAGTGCGATTTGTGCGCGTGTAAAGTCATTCGCGGAACGCAATACTGGGCGATGCCGGGCGGCAGCTCGGCTGCCTACTCGAATCCGTAGGCGAAGATCACGTCCAACGGCTCGCCGTAGATGAAATCGTCGGCGACGACGAGGTCGGAACCGCCGTCAAGCTGGCCGGCCGCGAGGGTGCCGTTGCCCAAGGTCACGCGGACGCGGGCGATACGGGTCTGACCATTGCCGACGAATCCGCCCAGGAACGAGAATCCTCCGTTCAGTGCCGGCGCCAAAAACGTGGCCATGCTGGTGTTGCCGGCATCGAAGAACTGCACTGCCGTCGTGCTCGCGACGTCGACATCCGTCAGGATCAGCCCGAACCCCTTCACCGTGGCAGGTATGTTGGTGCCGGCCACGAAGAAATTCACATCGAAAATGTAGCTTCCCAGGGAAGTGAACAAGCGCTGCGGACTGAACTGCTGGAATGTCGTTGTATAGCTCGGGTCGATATTGCCGAAGTTCGCCGCAGCCGGCTGCCCCGCACCGGAATCGCCGGTGGCCCCGCTGACCTGGAAGCCCGTGCCGGGCGTCGCGAACACGACGCCACGCGGCGAATTGACGTTGAAGAAGTTTGCCGGAAGATTGTTCGGTGCCGCGAGTGCCGCCGGCACGCCGTCCCAATTGATCTCGCGCCGCAGCCCGCCGAAGGATCCGCCGGCGCCGGCGACCGTGCCGCCGCCGAGGTCCGTGCGGAACTGGTCGCGCACGGTCGTGATCGCGGCAGCGTTCGCGCCGGTGCCGCTGCGAATCGTGACTTGGGCTTCGACGCTCGTCGCGTACGTGGCGAGGCCCAACAGGCAGATCAGGATCACTCGCATCGGGTCTCTCCAGCGATTTGGTGTTGCGAAACGATACCCTCGTATGGGGTTCGTCGCAGCGCGACTC
>Ga0068860_100003883_pt1 | contig 15358 bp, 16 predicted proteins | sample KBSSwiS32_FD_66597 | JGI IMG/M metagenome (GOLD analysis project Ga0068860, IMG submission 66597) | Switchgrass rhizosphere microbial communities from Kellogg Biological Station, Michigan, USA - KBS Switchgrass S3-2 | ecosystem: Host-associated > Plants > Roots > Rhizosphere > Soil ... | reverse complement strand
AGGAAGCTCTGCTTGATCACCTCCAGCTCGTGGCGAAGGCCGCAGTCCAGGCAGGCGGCGTAGCTGGCGTTGCCGTGCAGCTCGATCACCCGGTCATCCGGGACCCCGGCGTGCTGGTGCAGGTTGTCGACGTTCTGGGTGATCACCGAACGCACCTTGCCCTGGGCCACCAGCCGCGCCACGGCGTAGTGGCCGGCGTTGGGGTCGGCGCCCTGCCAGCGCGTCACACCGGAAAAGGCGCGGGTCCACGCCTCGCGGCGGCTCGCCTCATCGGTGACGAAATCCTGGAACATGATCGGCTTCATCCGGCTCCACACGCCGCCGGGACTGCGGAAATCGGGAATGCCCGATTCCGTGGAGATGCCCGCGCCGGTGAACACCACCACGCGCCGGGCCTGGGAGACCAGGTTGGCCAGTCGATCGCTGGGTGACATGGAAAGCTCCGGTGACGATGCGCGAGCTTAGCCCCGCCGGCCGCGCCCCCGCCAGATGGGCGCACAGCGTTCGATGCAGCCGGAAGATGGACAAGTCGCGACATCAACCTTAAGATGAGATGTCGATGGGAAGCGACACGACTAAATTGTGGGGACCGCCGCCGGGGGGCGCGGGTGTGAAGACATGACCAACGACGAGGCCGCCCGGCCGACGCCGAAGGAGGTGGTGGCGTTCCTGAGCGCCGCAAGCCGCCTTTCGCCTGGAAAGCTGCGGCGGCTGATCCGCGCGGTGCGGACAGCTTCGAAGCTTTAGAGTCGGAACGGCGTTGCTGGCCATTTTTGCCGCGGCCGCCAAAAACCGCTGCCGACGCCGCCGCGATCCGCTATAGCCCAGCCTTCGACAGGCGGCGAACCGCCGACGACTCGGGGAGGGGGCGATGTTTCGACACAGGTCTCTTTGGCGCGCGAGCGCGTTGGCGAGCGCCGTCCTGGCCGGACCGGCTCTCGCGCAGCCGGCCCAGGTCGCGGATCCCGCCGCCACGGCCTGGCTTCTGACCGCGACGGCGCTGGTCCTGTTCATGACGCTGCCGGGCCTGGCCCTGTTCTACGCCGGCCTCGTGCGGATGAAGAACGTGCTCTCGGTGATGATGCACTGCGTGGCCATCGCCTGCCTGGTCTCGCTGCTCTGGCTGTTCGGCGCCTACAGCCTGTCGTTCGCGGGCGGCCACCCGCTGCTCGGCGACCTCTCCAAGTTCGCGCTGTTCGGCGTCCCGCGGGACGCGCTCGCCGGAACCGCGCCGGAGAGCGTCTTCTTCATGTTCCAGATGACCTTCGCGATCATCACCCCGGCGCTGATCGTCGGCGCCTTCGTCGAGCGGATCCGCTTCAGCGCGGTGATGCTGTTCTCGGCGCTCTGGGTGTTCGTGGTCTACGCCCCGGTTTGCCATTGGGTCTGGGGCGGCGGCTGGCTGATGGACCGCCACGTGATGGACTTCGCCGGCGGTCTCGTGGTGCACGCCACGGCCGGGGTCTCCGCTCTGGTGCTCGCCTGGCGCCTCGGCCCGCGCGATGGCTTCCCGCGCGACCTGTCGCCGCCGCACAATCCGGGCATGACCATGATGGGGGCGGCCATGTTGTGGGTCGGCTGGTACGGCTTCAACGCCGGCAGCGCGCTCGCCGCCGACGCCAACGCCGGCGCGGCGCTGATGGCCACCCACCTGTCGGCCGCGACCGCGGGCCTGGTCTGGTCGATGATCGAGCGGCGCCGGTTCGGCCGGGCCAGCATGGTCGGACTGGTCACCGGCGTGGTGGCGGGGCTCGCCACGGTGACGCCGGCGTCGGGCTTCGTCGGCCCGCTGGGCGGGGTGGCGCTCGGCGCGCTCGGCAGCCTTGTCTGCTACAACGCCGTGGAGTTCGTGAAGCACCGGCTGAAGGTCGACGATTCGCTCGACGTATTCGCCGTGCACGGCGTGGGCGGCATCCTGGGGACGCTGCTGGTGGCGGTGTTGGCCTCGCCCCTGCTCGGCGGCGCGGGCTATGCGCCCGGCGTGACCATGGCCGGTCAGGCGCTGACCCAGGCCATCGGCGTGGGCGCGGTGGTGGCCTGGTCGGCGGGCGCCGCCTTCATCCTGGCCGTGGTGGTGCAGAAGACCGTCGGCCTGCGCGCCCGCGACGAGCACATCGAGGAAGGCCTCGACATGGCCGCGCACGGCGAGCGGGCCTACACGCCCTGAGGCTCAGCCGCCCGGCGGCGGCCCGAAGGCCTGCGCGAGGTCATGGGCCTGCAGGCCCTCGATTTCCAGCATCTTCAGCCGGGCCGTCTCACCCGAGACGATCCGCACCGCCGACTTGGGACGCCTCAGCGCCTTGGCCACCAGCGCGCAGAGCGCCGCGTTCGCGGCCCCATCGGCGGCCGGGGCGGAGACGCGCACCTTCAGGAACGCCCGGCCCGCCGGATCCAGCGCCCAGCCGTCGACGCCGTCCCGTCCGCCCTTCGGCGTCACCCGGACCGCCACACGCACGGCCTAGCCGAAGGTGGCGAGCAGGTAGTTGCGCAGCGACGGCAGAAGGTAGGTGTCGATCCCGCTCAGCACCAGGATCACGATCACCGGGCTGATGTCGACGCCGCCCAGGGTGGGGACGACCTTCTGCACCGGTCGCATGATCGGGGCGGTCACCGCGTCGAGGAACCGGGCGACGTTGTAGACGAACCGGTTGCGCAGGTTGATCACGTCGAAGGCCACCAGCCACGACAACAGGGCGTTGATGATGATCGCCCAGATCAGCAGGTTCAGCAGCGAGCCGACGATGAAGAACACAAAGCTGATGATCGCGGCCATTCGGGCGCCTCTCTCCAATGGAGGGGGCATGTAAGCGCCCCTCCGCGCCCTGGCAACCTACGGCGCCGCTGCAAAGCGGACCACGCGGCCCCGGCGTGGGTTGACACGGACGGCGTCTCACCCCTTATTCCGCGCCGCCTGGGGCCGTAGCTCAGTTGGTAGAGCGCCTCGTTCGCAATGAGGAGGTCAGGGGTTCGACTCCCCTCGGCTCCACCAGGCTTTTCTTCGCCGCCTAACTGGTCGCGCGGCGGAATCCCTTGGCGATCAGGCGGATGAACTGCGGCCGCGTGGCGACCTGTAGCTTCCAGCTCGCAGCAGCTCGGGCCACGGGCGGCGGCCCGAAGCCCATCGCCAGCCACCATAGCTGCATCGTCAGGCGCCGCCGGAGCGACACGCGCATCAATCGGCAGGAGGCGAGCCCGCACCGCGCCAGCGACGCTCGGCGGTCGCCGGCGTAGGGGTGCTGCTTCGGATCCAGCAGCAGCGAGGCCATCCGCTCCTCCAGGTGATACATGTCACGCCGCCAGAGCTCGGGATCGAACGCCAGGCCCACCCGGCCGGCGTGGTCGCGCAGCGCGTCGTAGCGCATCTGGTCCTGAGCGGCGCGCCAGCGCGCCCGCTGGGCGACGGCGCCGGCGAACTGCGAGTGGTTGCCGCCGTGCTGGCGATAGGACCCCAGCACCTCGTCGATGGACGCCACCGACCCATGGAGGGGCGCCACCGTCACCAGGTACCCGTCGCCCGCCTGACGGAAGGAGGCCTCCGGCATCGGCAGGATCTGCTCGAGCGCCTTGCGGCTGAACGCCAGCCCCGAGGTGACGGTGGTGGCGTAGCGTCCGCTCGACAGCACGGTCTCGCGGACGTCGCCGTCGTCCCAGGCGACCTCCCACGGCGGGAAGACGTCGATCTTCGTCCCGTCGGCGTCCACCAGGTCGAGCCGGTACTGGTACTGGGCCACCCCGTCCGCCTGTTGCTCCAGGATGCGTCGCGCGGCCTGGGGATGCAGGTAGTCGTCGGCGTCGAGGAAGAGGACCAGATCGCCCCGGGCCGCCGCGAAGCCGGAGTTCATGCCGCCCCCGTGGCCGCGGTTCTCGGGGTGGAGCACGGCGGTGACCCGATCGCCGAAGCCTGCGATCACCTCGCGCGAATTGTCGGTGGAGACGTCGTCGACGACGATCACCTCCACCCCGGGCGCGTCCTGGTCCAGCGCGCTGGACAGGCTGCGGGGCAGGAAGTGCGCGTAGTTGTAGTTGATTACGACGATGCTTAGCCGGGGTCTCGGCGCGGCCATCCTAGCTCCACCATCCTGCGTTAACGCCGACGCCTGCTCATGCGCACGCCCGCGGCGACCCGCGCGTATCACCGTTACGCCGCGCGGGGCGTCCCATTTAGTTGAGCTTTCCCGCACTGGGAATGCGTCCCGCGGCGCCGCAAATCCTGGGCCAGGCCGGATTAGGCTTTCGTCATGACGATGGAGCCTTCCAGCATCAGTTCGCGCTTGGCCTGCAGGGGCAGGGCGGCGTCGTAGCCCGCGACGATGTCGGTTGCCCACGGCGGAAGGATCGCGTCGACGCCGCTGAGCTTCAACTGGATCGCGGTGGTGTCAAGGTAGAGGCTGGCGTGGTCGTTGTGCGGGACGAAACCGACGGCGGCGAACCCCGCCTCGCGCGCCCATCGCTCGAAGTGGGCGCGGGAAAACAGCCACTTGTCGTCCAGCTCGACGAAGCCCGGCGCGAAGCGGTCGGGGTTCGTCCTCGCCGCGATGTCGCCGATGATGGCGCTTAAGCCGTCGGCGAGCGCGGGGTCCAGCGCCCCGCCGCGCAGGGCGGACTCCGCCAGGATCCGTTCGTAGGCCAGCCGCAGGATCCCCCAGCCGTGGAAGGGTTCGAGAAAGATCGCACAGCCGCCGGGCCGAAGCGCCTGGCCCGCGGCGGCGATCCCCTCCTGCGGACGCTCCAGGTGGTGCAGGATCGACGCCCCGGTGACGAGGTCGAAAGCCCCAGGCGCCGCATGCCGGCTCATCGCATTCAGGGCGACGCAGCAGACGTCCTCGGCGCGGGTGTTGCGGGCCAGGATCTCCAGCAGCTCCACCGAGAGGTCGGCGGCGATGATCCGCGCGCCCGGGAACAGGCGCTGGCAGGGGATGACGGAGTTGACGCCCGAGCCCGAGCCGAGATCGAGGATGTGCGGGTTTGGCCCGACCGTCACGCCGGTGGCGCTGAGCGCCTGGGCGATCAGGGCTTCGAAATGGTCGGAGGCGGCGTAGCGCTTGTGGTAGGCGCCGGCGTCGGCCGTGAACTGGCTGGAGACCGTGGCCGTGGAGTGGTCGTCCACCGACCACACCAGGACCTTGCCCGCGTCGTCGGTGACGCTCGGCATCAGCCGCGAGGCGATCAGCGCACGCGCCCAGGGCGGCGCCTCGACGGCGCCGAGGCCGTGTCGCGTCCCGCGCGATGAAACCCCCATGCGTTCGCCCTCTCCGGCGTTCAGTCCCCGGCGTGCTTCTGGGCCTGCATGGCGATGGACTCGCGCGGCTTGCGGCTGGCTTCGCGCATGCGGGTCATGTGGGCCTTGACGTCGGCGGACTGCCCGGCCAGCGCCATCAGATCGTTGGACATCTGCAGGTGGCTGCGCATGCCCATCAGCTCCCAGGCCCGCTTGATCAGCGTCTTGGAGAACATCAGCGTGGTCAGCGGCGCGCGGGCGATGTTTCGGGCCATCTCCTCCACCGTGGCTTCCAGATCTTCCCTGGGCACGACCTGGTTGACCGCGCCCCACTCCAGCGCCTGGGCCGCCGAGATGGTCTTGGACTGGAAGAGGTACTCGGCGGCGCGCTTGTAGTTCATGAAGATCCACGGCTCGATCATGGTCTCGCCGGTGGGAAAGCCCATGGCCTGGGGCAGCGGCATCTGGAAGTAGGCGTCCTCGGAACAGACGGTTATGTCCGGCAGGAACGCCCAGTAGGAGCCGGCGCCCAGGGCGTAGCCGTGCACCTGGGCGATGGTCGGCTTGCGGAACTCCCACAGGTAGAGCACCGGCCAGACGAACAGGTCGGCCGAAGCCTTGTGGTGGATGCCGGTGACCGCCTCGTTGGCGACGAACTCCGGGAAGGTGTCGCCCGCGCCCACCGCGTGGCCGGCGCAGAAGCCCTTGCCGGTTCCCTTGATGATCACGACCTTGACGTCGTAGTCGGCGTCGGCGGCCTTCAGCGCGGCGTCGAGCGCCCAGACCATCTGGGAATCCTGCGAATTGGCCTTTTCGGGCCAGTTCATGATCACCCGGCCGATGGCGCCCTCCTTCTCGAAGATCGCCCGCCCGAAATCCTGCCGTTCCACCGCCATGCCACCGCTCCCTGCCGCCTATGTGGTCTCACGACGAGCGTAGCGCGCCTCGTCAAAAAGCGGCCACGGCTTTAACGCACCCGTGACCTAGGCCGTGCGTTGATAGGCAGGGCCATGGCGCCTATGTTGCACCGCAGTGGGAAAAGGTCCCCGATGCTCTCGCGTTTGTTCTCCCGGTTGAATCGGTCCAGGCCCGCTGCGTCCACGGGCGGTCGGCTGGTCTATGCGGTGGGCGACGTGCACGGCCGGCTCGACGTGCTGGAGCCGCTGGTGGCGGACATCCTGAGCGATGTTCGGGCGACCGCGCCCAAGGGCGGCGAACGGCCCCTGCTGGTCTTCCTCGGGGACTATGTGGACCGCGGCCCCTCCAGCGCCGGGGTCATCGACCTCATCCTGCAGCTTTCGAAGAATCCCGCCCTCGAGGTCTGCCCGCTGAAGGGCAACCACGAAGAGGCGATGCTGACCTTCCTCTACGAGCCGTCGTTCGGCCCGGCCTGGATCCAGCATGGCGGGGGCACGACCATGGCCTCCTACGGGGTGTCGCCGCCGCTCTTGCGCAATGAGCCCGAGGCCTGGGTCGAGGCGAACCAGGCGATGCTCGAAGCCATGCCCCAGGCGCACCGGGATTTCCTCACCGGCCTGAGCCTCTACCACACGGTGGGCGACTACGCCTTCGTGCACGCCGGCGTGCGGCCGGGCGCAGCGATCGACGAGCAGGACGAGCGCGACCTGTTGTGGATCCGCTACGAGTTCCTGGAGGCGGCCGGACCCTTCGACAAGGTGATCGTCCACGGCCACACCCCCACCGAGGAGCCGCAGATGCTGCGCCACCGGCTGGGCGTCGACACCGGCGCCTACGCCACCGGCATCCTGACCGCTGTCCGCCTGGAGGGCGAAAGCCGCAGCCTCATCCAGGCCCGCGCCCGCCGGCCCCAGGCGGCTTAGAACGGCCCCTTCTTCAAAAGTTTAGAGCGTGGCGGGTGCTTCAACCGGCTTCCCTTTGAAGCTGTCACGCTCTTGGGCCGGGGCCGCTTGCACCCCGCGCACCGAGACCGGCACCGCGTTCATCTGCGGCATGGCGTTGATCCGCTCGGTGGGCAGCGCCGGCCCCAGTAGCCGCGACGTGTTGGCGCCGACCTTCTCATAGGTTTCGTCCTCGCCGGGCAGGGCGCCCCAGCCGTGGGTCATGGAGACCACGCCGGGCCGCAGGGTGGCGTCGGCCCGCGCGACGCCCGGGATCGCGCCGTTCGCGGAGCGGATCTCCACCCGGGCGCCTTCGGCGAGGTCGAGGCTCGCCAGGTCCCCGGGGTGCATCCAGGCCGGGTTGTAGGCCGTGCGCTTGCGGATGCCCTCCACGTCCTTGCCGAGCGTGTTCATCAGCTCGCGCGTGCGGCGCACGATCAACAGGTACGGATAGTCTGCGCCCGCAGGCGCGTCCGTCTCTCGCTCCAGCTCAGCCAGTTCCTCGGCGACGTCGGGCGGGCACACCTCCAGGCGCCCCGCCTGGCCCTCGCGTGGCGGCTGCACGGCCTGTGCGGCCACGTCGAACACCTTGCCGCCCGGGTGTTGCTTCAGGTCTTCCAGCGACACTGGACCGCGGCTGGCCAGCATGGCCAGCAGCTCGTCGGCGGTGGGCGCATGCTGCATGTCCAGCGCCCGGCCGCCGACGGTGAGCTGCAGGCCCAGGCGCCCCGCCACCGCCCAGTAGAAGCGCCAGTCGTCCACCACGTCCGAGCCCGGTTCCGGTTCGACGATGGCCGGCGTGTATTGGCCGAACGGCATCGACATGTTGGGCTCGTGACCGCGGGTATGGTCGGGCCGCTCCAGCGCCAGGGTCGGCGCCACCACATAGTGCGCCATCCGCGCCGTCTCGGAGTAGCGCGGGTCGATGGTCACCAGGAGCTCCAGCGCCCCCATGGCCTCCACCGCCTTGAGTTGGTCGGGCAGGGCTGCGGCTGGGTTGCCGCCGCCGCAGATCAGGGCGCGGATCTGGCCCTCGCCGGGGGTCAGGATCTCCTGGGCCAGCGTGCCGGACATCTTCTGGGCGTTCAGCATGCCGGCGTCGGCCACGCGGCTCTGCGGCCCGCGCTCCCAGTCGCGGCGTGGGGACACGGCCTCGGCGTACACCGCCTTCGGGCTGCTGAGCACTCCGGGATTTGGGATGCGGTCCCCGGGCCGCGCGTAGCGTCCGCAGACCGCATTCAGGCTCTCGATCAGGTGCTCGGCGAGGTTTGAGCGCGGCCCCATGTCCGGCCCGGTCCCGCTGGCGGCCATGCCCCGGCGGGAATCCCGCGCGAACAGCGCCGCGGCGTCGAACAGTTGATCGGCCGGTACGCCGGTGCGCGCCGCGGTCCGCTCCGGGGTGAACGGCCTGATCGCCGCGGCCAGGTCGGCGACGCCGTTCACCCATTGCGCGCAGAAAGCGTCGTCCGCCCAGCCCTCGGAGAGGATGATGTTCAGCAGACCCGCGAACAGCATGGCGTCTTCGCCGGGCCGCGGCTGCAGGTGCAGGTCGGCGTTGCGCGCGGTTTCGCTCTGGCGCGGATCGACCACGATCAGCTTCAGGCCCTTGGCCCGGGCGTCCCTCAGGCTCTTCATCGGGTTGTAGCTGGGAAAGCCGGTCAGGAGGCCACCCTGCAAGGAGACCAACGGATTGGTCCCCACCAGCATCCAGACGTCGGACTGGAAGAAGTTCTGCCGGCCCGACGCGAAGGTCCCCAGCCGCGCCGCCGCCACCCACTTGGCCGACTGGTCGATGGTCATGGTGGAAAACGACGACGTCGATCCAAGCGCCCGCATGAAGGCGCCGGCGAACAGGCCCGCCAGGATGTTGTAGGCCGACTGGGTGCCGGAAAAGAGCGCGACGGCGTCGGCGCCATGGCGCGCGACGATGGCTTCGATCCGCCTGGCGACCTCGTCGAACAGCCGCTCGGAGTCGATCGGGTGGTGCGCCCCATCGGCGCCCCGCGCCAGGCTGTGGCGCAGGCGGCCGGGGCCGTGGTGCAGCTCAGGATACTGCAGGCCCTTGATGCAGGCGTAGCCGCGGGTCAGCGGATTGTCGTGGTCGCCGCGCACGGCCGTCACCCGGCCCTCCGCGACGGTCGCCACCAGGCCGCAGTTGCCGTGGCAAAGCCGACAGTAGGTTCGGACGTCCATGCGGTCGGCTCCAGCCAGTGCGCCGCCAGTCTGCCGAACCCGGGCCGCGGAACACAAGCTCCGTCGCGGAACCTCCCTAGGCGGCGACCCATAGCGCCTGGCTGGCGATGGCGGCGCCGGCGGCCAGCGACTTCAGCTTCTCCCAGACGATCTTGCCGTCCACCTGGCCCATGTCCGCCACGGTGTCGAAGCCGCAGTCGACGCCGGCGATGACGTTCTCGCGGCCCAGCACGCTGGCGTAGTTGAGGATGCGCTCGGCCACCGCCTCCGGGTGCTCGATGATGTTGGTGGTCGAATCGATCACGCCGGGGATGATCACCTTGCCTTCGGGCAGCTTCACGTCCTTCCAGACCTTCCACTCGTGGGAGTGGCGGCCGTTGGCGCCGGGGATGGTCATGCCCTGCGGCTTCAGCCGCAGCAGCTCCGGCAGGATCTCCTTCAGCGGAATGTCGCGGTGGTGCGGGGCCTCGTCCGCGCCCCAGCAGACGTGGACGCGGATGCGCTCGGCCGGCAGGTCGCGGACCGCGTGGTTGATGGCGTCCACGCACAGGCCCATGTGCTTGAGGTGCTCTTCCACCGTGACGTAGGCCATCCGGTAGTAGGTGGTCAGGTCCGGGGCGTCGATCTGCAGCACGAAGCCGGCGTCGACGATGGCCTTGTATTCGCGGCGCATGGCGTCGGCCAGGGCCGCGTAATAGTCCTCCTCGGTCTTGTAGTGCAGGTTCCGCGGCGCATAGGTGGCCGGCGAGATGGCGCTCATGAAGACTTCGGCCGGGGTCACGCCCGCCGTCGCCGCCTTCAGGTTGGCGATGTCGCGCTCGACGTCGGAGAAATCCTTCCAGCCCACCGGCGCCGTGCAGCAGAGCTGGTGGCTCGCCGGCGGCTGGTGATGCCGGATGCGTCCGCCACTCAGCCAGTGCTGATAGAATTCGGGGAAGTCCGCGGCTTCCGACGCCATGGGTGGGCCGCCGGCCGGCGCCGGCTGCAGCTCGAACCCGGAGAGCCGCTGGTAGCGGTAGACATAGAAGTTGGTCTTGCCCTGCTCGCCGTCGTTGATGACGGCGACCCCCGCCTCGGTCTGCTTGCGCACCGCCTCGGCCACCGCGGCCTTGATCTCGCGGTCCAGCTCGACGGGGTCGTAGACCCGGCCGGCGTCCTTCGCGAACAGCAGTTCGACCAGGGAAAGGGGGCGCGGCAGGCTGCCGGTGTGCGTAGTCAGGATGCACTGCGAGCTGCGGTTCATCGCGGTCCTCCGATGGGGGACTCTCTCGGCGCCCCAGGCGTTGCGTCGGCGCCTCCGGTCCCTGGCGGAGCATGTTGTCATCAACGGTGTACTTCGGTCCAGCAAAATGCGGAGGCGCGGGACGGGCGCCTGACGTCTGTGCCATCCTGTCCCCTGAAGACCCGTCAACGGAGTCGCCGTGCCGATCGCAGCGAAACGTTCCGAGCCCGCGGCCAGCCCGCCGAAACAGCGCGACAGCGTCCGCACCAAGGCCGCGATTCTGCAGGCCGCGCAGGTGGCGTTCGAGACCCGCGGCTACGCCGACGTGGGCATCCGCGACATCGCCGCGGCGGCAGGGATCAATTCGGCGCTGGTGCTGCGCTATTTCGGGTCCAAGGAACTGTTGTTCCGCGCCGCCCTGGCCGCCGCCATCGACATCCCGCCGCTGATCGCCGGCGACCCGAAGCATTTCGGGGAGACTGTCGTGAGCCTGTTCCTCGACACGCCGCGGCTGAAACCCAACTCCCTGCCGATGATGATCCTGGCCACCGCCGACCCGGCGGCGCGCGCCGTGGCCCTCGACCTGCTGCATGAGCTGGTCATCGAGCCGATCGCCGCCTGGCTGGGCGGCGACGACGGCGAGGTCCGGGCCGCGCGCATCTCGATGCTGTGCAGCGGCTTCTTCACCTACTGGACCCTCCTGCCGGTGCGGGCGTTCGACGCGGGAATCGATCCGGCCACGCGCCGGTGGCTCGCCGCCGCGCTGCAGGCGGTGGTGGACCGGACGGACGTTCCGCCGAAGCCTTGAGCCCGGCCTTGCTCCGCGCCTAAGGTCGCCGCGCACAGGGGAGGCCCGCCATGAAGTTCCACATCTCATATCCGGTCCACAGCGACGTGGACGGCGGCGCCTGGATCAAGCCCGCGAACATGGTTCGCTTCGCCCAGACGCTGGAGAAAGCCGGCCTGCACGGCCTCGGGTTCACCGATCACCCGGCGCCCTCGCGCAAGTGGCTGGAGGGCGGCGGTCACGAGAGCTTCGATCCCTATGCGGCCCTGTGCTTCTGCGCCGCGGCGACCAGCAAGCTGCGGTTGATGACCCGCCTGGCCGTCGTGCCCTACCGCAACCCGCTGCTGCAGGCCCGCTCGATGATGACGCTGGACGTGCTCTCCGGCGGGCGGGCGACCTTCGTACTCGGGGTGGGCTACCTGCGTTCGGAGTTCGCCGCCCTGGGCGTCGACTTCGAAGAGCGCAACGCCCTCTTCGACGAGGCGGTGGAGGTGATCCAGGGCGTCTGGCGCGACGAGGCGTTCGTCTACGAAGGCCGCCACTTCAAGGCGCTGGGCCAGTCCATGGCGCCCACCGTCGTGCAGCGCCCGCACCCCCCGCTCTGGCTGGGCGGCAACAGCCGCCTGGTGCTGGAGCGGGTCGCCCGGTGGGGGCAGGGCTGGGCAGTGCTGTTCGGCGCAGCCCAGGTCGCCCAGACCTCGCGCACCCCGGCCATCACCAACGAGGCCGATCTGGCCGTGGCGTTGACGGACCTTGAGGGCCGGCTCGCCAGGTACGGCCGCAAGCTCTCCGACATCGACATCGACGTGGGCCCAGAAGCCAGCAACCTCACCGCTTCGCTCTCCGCCCAGGAACGCATCGACCGCCTTTCGGCCCTTAAGCCGCTCGGCGTCACCTGGGCCGGCCTGCGCGTGCCCGAGGCCAGCTTCGAAGGCGCCTGCGAGGCCGTGCAGCGCTTCGGCGAGGAGGTGATCGCCAAGCTCGACTGAGGGACGTCCCAGGTCTCAGCCTCATGAATGCGCGCCAACCAAACCGCTGCACGGGCGTTCAGACCCGGCGGCGTCCTATGGCGGGGTCGTTGGATCTCGCGGCGACGCCAAAGCATGAGGTGACACATGAAACGCGTTCTGATTTCCGTTGCGACCGCCGCTGCGGTCCTGGCGTCCATTCCGATGGCGGCGAACGCCGCGCCCTGGCAGTCGGTCAACCAGCGGCAGGCCAACATCGAGCGCCGCATCGATCAGGGCGTCCGCAGCGGCGCCCTGACGCGGCCCGAGGCCATGCGCCTGCGCGGCGAGTTCCGCAACCTGGCGCGGCTGGAGGTGCAATACCGCCGGTCCGGCGGCGGGTTGGACATGCGCGAGCGCCGCGACCTCGACCGCCGCTTCGACCGGCTGAGTGCGCAGGTCTACGCGGAAAAGCATGACATGCAGGACCGGTCGCGCCGCTACTGAGGATGTCGGGCGGCCTTCGGGCCGCCCTTCTTTCCGCGCCTAAAGCAGCGCGGCGGCGAGTTCGCGCCACGCCTCGCGCGGCAGGGAGGGATCGCCCCCGACCTTGCCGCGGACCACTTGCAGGCAGACGTGGTTGGCCCCGGCGTCCAGGTGCTCGCGCACCCGCCGGGCGATGTGGTCCAAGCCGCCCCAGGCGAACAGGGCGTCGACGAGGCGGTCGCTCGGGTTCTCGATCTCGTCGTCGGTGAAACCCAGCCGGCGCCAGTTGTTCGTATAGTTCGGCAGCCGCAGATAGAGGCCCAGCGCCTCGCGGGCGACGCCGCGCGCCTTGCCGGGATCCGTCTCTAGGATAACCCCGTGCTCCGGGGCCAGCAGGGCGTCGGGGCCCAGGTGTTCACGGGCGATGGCCGTGTGCTCGGGCGTGGTGAGATAGGGGTGCGCCCCGGCCGAGCGGTCCCGCGACAGGTCGAGCATCTTCGGCCCCAGCGCCGCCAGGCAGCGGCGCTCCGCGGGCACGCCCTGCGCGTCCAGTCCGTCCAGATAGGTGCGCATGGTGGCCACCGGGCGGCCATAGCCTTCGCCGATCAGCGGCCCGTGGCTGATCCCCAGGCCCAGCATCACCCGGCCCTGCTGCGCCGACGAATGGCCGCGCCACCACGACCCCAGTTCGGCGGGCTCGTGCTTCCAGATGTTGATGATCCCCGTGGCGACGGTCGCCCGCTTGGTGGCCGCCAGCAGGCCGTCGACGTCGGCCAGGATCTCGCCGCCGATCCCGCCCGGAATCCAGATCGCGCCATAGCCCAGCTCGTCCAGCTCGGCCGCGGCTTCGGCGCGGGCGGCGGCGTATCGGAGCTCGCCGGACCAGATGCCGATGCGTCCGAGCCGGTCGGCGGGCCTGGTGGCGGAGGAGGCTTGGGTGCTCATGGCGACAGCCTAGGACAATGCCGCCGCCGGACAACCGGCAATCGACGGCGAGTTAGCGTCCCTTCAGCAGCCAGCCGAACGTGCGCACCGCGATCAGCGCGCCGAGCGCCTGGGCGGCGATGAAGGCGGGGGCGGATACGGGCGCGATCCCAGCGAAGGTGTTCGACAGGCTGCGCGCGATGGTCACCGCCGGATTGGCGAAGGACGTGGAGGCGGTGAACCAGTAGGCGGCGGTGATGTAGAGGCCGACGGCCATCGGCGTCGCCTCCGGTCGGAACTTGACCGTCCCCAGGATCGTGGCCAGCAGGCCGAAGGTGGCGACCGCCTCCGCGAAGGCCTGCGCCGGGCCGTCGCGCAGCTTGGTCGAGATCTGCAGGATCGGCAGGTCGAACATGGCGTGGGCGGCGAACACCCCCAGCACCGCGCCTGCGACCTGCGCGGCGACGAAGGCGGCGAAGAGTGGCCAGGTCAGCTCGCGGCGAAGCGCGAAGGCCAGCGACACCACGGGATTGAAATGCGCGCCGCTGATCGGCCCGAAGATGGTGATCAGCACCACCAGCGCCGCCCCCGTCGCCAAGGTGTTGCCCATCAGCGCCAGCGCTGCGTTCCCTCCGGCCAACCGCTCGCCCATCACCCCGGAGCCGATGACTACCGCCAGCAGCAGCGCCGTTCCCAGCGCCTCGGCGACGAGACGGCGCGACAGGCTGAAGGCCGGCGCGGGCGCCGCCGCGACCTCGGTCAAGATCCGCCGCCCCATCAGCCGGGCCTCGCTCATCCCTGCGACGGCTCCGGCCGCGCTGTCAGGCTCCCGATCTCGTCGAGGCGCTTTTGCAGGGAAAGTCGGTCGAGGGCGCTGACCGGCAGGTTGGCGAAGATCGTGATGCGGTTGTTCAGCATGCGGTAGGCGTCGGCGAACGCCAGCGCGACCTCCGCCGGAAACCCGGTCGCCGCCGCGGGGTCCGGGAGTCCCCAATGCGCGGTCATCGGCAGGCTCGGCCAGATGGGACAGACTTCGCCGGCGGCGTTGTCACAGACCGTGAACACGAAATCGAGGTCCGGCGCGTCCGGGTTCGTCGCGCGGGAGAACTCGTCCCACGGCTTCGAGCGCAGCCCTTCGGTGGCGTAGTTGAGCTTCTTGAGCAGATCGAGCGCGTGCGGGTTCACGCGGCTGGCGGGCGTCGAGCCCGCCGAATAGGCCCTGAACTTGCCCGCGCCCACCCGGTTCAGGATGCACTCGGCCAGGATCGAACGCGCCGAATTGCCGGTGCAGAGGAACAGCACATTGAAGGGTCGGACGGTGGTCATGCGGTCTCCTCAGCAGTCTCCCGCCGCGGGGCAGCAGGTCAGCGCCTCGGCGATCGGTTCGCAGATTTCCGGGGCTCCGCCGCAGCAGTCCTCGAGCAGGAACCCGATCAGCTCCCGCATGGCGGCGTATTGCGCCGTGTAGATGATCGAGCGTCCGTCCCGACGCGCGGCGATCAGGCCGGCATGGTTCAGCACGTTGAGGTTGGCCGAAAGCGTGTTGGGCAGCACGCCGGTGAGCTGTGCGATCTTTCCGGCCGCCAGGCCCTCCCCGCCGGCGCGGATCAGGAGCCGGAAGATCTCCAGGCGGCCCTCATGGGCCAGGGCGGACAGGGCCCCCACAGCGGACGTCGTTTCCATGATTCGAGATTACCCGAACTATACGAAGGTTGGATGACA
>Ga0068860_100003881_pt1 | contig 15360 bp, 11 predicted proteins | sample KBSSwiS32_FD_66597 | JGI IMG/M metagenome (GOLD analysis project Ga0068860, IMG submission 66597) | Switchgrass rhizosphere microbial communities from Kellogg Biological Station, Michigan, USA - KBS Switchgrass S3-2 | ecosystem: Host-associated > Plants > Roots > Rhizosphere > Soil ... | reverse complement strand
TGGTTATAGAAAGTGCAGAGAAATTTGGGCTCTCGCAGTTGCACCAGCTGCGGGGCAGGGTGGGGCGCGGGGCTGATCAAAGCTTTTGCATCTTATTAACAGGCTTAAAACCAACCAATGAGGCGCGGGAACGTATTAATGTTATGTGCGCTACCAATGATGGTTTTAAAATAGCGGAGAGGGATTTGGAACTAAGAGGACCCGGTGATATTGAAGGAACCCGCCAAAGCGGGCTTTTGAATTTTAAATTGGCCAGTATTCTGCACGATCGGCAATTGCTGGAGGTTTCAAAAGAAATGGCGGAACGTATACTCGACAAAGATCCGGAACTTGATTCGGCTGAAAATTTGCTGCTTAAAAATTTCCTGCAATCAAGAAAAGGTAAGACCGTTTGGAGCAAGATTTCGTAAGTCAAAGTAGATGGCGTGAACCTGTACAAGCGGTAAAACTACAGGCAACCGCCCGGATAATTACGATAGTATCTTCACATCAACAACAAGATTTACGGATAAATGACGTTTTAAATTGGTAAATTAGATATACTTTGAAGAAACAACAGAAAATATTCCTGCTCCTCTTCTGTCTTATTGGTTTTCGTGTTGCTGCCCAGCAAATCAATTTTGATTTTATTGAGAATAAAGGACAGTGGAACAGCCAGGTAAAATTTATGGGCGATATTGGCACCGGCTCATTTTTTTTACAGAAACATGGCTTTACTGTTTTATTAAACAACCCCCAGGATTTAAAAAAACTGCACGATCAAAGCCATGGCGCTGCTGCAATGGCAATGGCTACCGGTACCTCCGCTGCTGCCAGGGCCGGTAATGCGGGATACCTGCCCGATAATGGTGGGGGAACTGCCCTGAATACTGCAACACCCGTACTGCTTCATTCACATGCTTACCGGGTAAGCTTTGAAGGTGCCAGCAATGACGTGCAGATATTGCCCGAAAAGTTGCAGGATTCTTATAATAATTATTTTATTGGCAATGATCCTTCGCAATGGGCATCGGGCTGTAAAATATATAAAGGCGTTACTTACAAAAACATGTATCCGGGTATTGATGTACGTTATTATGCTGAAAATGGTACTTTGAAATACGATATGGTAGTAAGTCCCGGTGCCAATACAGAAGACATTGTGATGAAATATGAAGGAGCTGATAAGCTGACGATAAAAAATAACCAGCTTTATGTCAAAACTTCAGTGGGCGAGGTAAAGGAACTGTCCCCTTACAGCTACCAGTTTGATAAAACGAAAGGCAAAACTGATATCAGTTGCAAATACGAAATTGTAAACAATAATACGGTTAGATTTAAAATCAAAGCCTATGCAAAAGATATCCCCCTTATCATTGATCCTTCATTAATTTTTTCAACTTTTACCGGAAGCCGTACCGACAACTGGGGCTTTACCGCAACCCCGGGTCCGGATGGAAGTTTGTTCGGAGGCGGCATTGTGCAGCAAAACGGATACCCGGTTACGCCGGGCGCCATTCAGCCACAGCCGGGCGGTGCTACCTGGGATATTGGCCTTACCAGGTTCAGTGCCAATGGCAGCGCAAGATTGTACAGTACCTTCCTGGGCGGCAATGGCAATGATTATCCCCTTAGCATGATTGCAGATGCGCAGGCCAACCTGGTGCTCATGGGACGTACCTATTCAGATAAGCTTCCCGGTACTACACTTGGAAAGGGTGGCGGTGGCGATTTATATGTTATCAAAATAAACGCAACGGGAACAGCGGTCATTGGCGGAATACGCATCGGTGGTTCGGGGCTCGATGCTGCCAATATACAGGATCAGCGGGGCAACAGTAACAACCCCACCAAAATGAGAACCATCCGGTTTTATGGAGATGATTCCAGGGGCGAAGTAATACTGGACGGCTCCAACAATATTTATGTGGCTACGCAAACACAGTCGGACGATTTCCCCATGGTAAATCCTTTTCAGCCAACCAAAGCAGGTGCACAGGACGGCGCTATAATAAAAATCGATCCCTCCTGCAGCAATGTTATTTTTAGTACTTACCTGGGTGGCAGCGGAGACGATGGAGTATTTGTAATGGATATCAGCCCCATCACCGGCAACCTCTACGTTGCAGGCACCACCTCCAGCTCAAATTTCCCGGGAAGCACAGCCGGCGCATTGCAGGCGGCTTTTGCCGGCGGGTTAACAGACGGTTTTGTAACAGAACTATACAACAACGGCAGCGGAATCATCCGCACAACTTACCTGGGAACTTCCAGCTATGATGCGGTATATGGAATTAAATTCGACAAGCTTGGATTTCCTTATGTAATGGGTATCACTGAAAATGCGAACTGGCCGATTGTAAATGCTTCCTATCACAATGATGGTTCAAAACAGTTTATTGCAAAGTTGCAGCCCGATCTTTCTGCTTATATATACTCAACAGTATTCGGCAATGCATCAACACAACCCAATATATCGCCGGTAGCCTTCCTTGTAGACCGTTGTGAAAATGTGTATGTCTCGGGCTGGGGTGGTTTTCCATTTCCTGCTCCTTCTGCCGATGCGTTCGGACAATCGGGCGTTGCGGGCATGCCCATCACGGCAGGCGCGTTAAAATCTGTTACCGATAATAAGGATTTCTATTTTCTGGTAATGAAGAAAAACGCTGCGTCGTTGTTATATGCCACTTATTTCGGGCAGGGCGGCACAGGTCCGAGCGGTTTCGGAGAACATGTAGACGGAGGGACCAGCCGCTATGATCAGCAGGGCGTTATTTACCAGGCAATTTGTGCTAACTGTGAAGGCAATTCTTATGGACAGCCAAGTCCGCCTTATCCAACTTCACCCGGTGTGGTAGCCCCTGTAAATGGAGCAGGAGACCGGGGTTGTAACCTGGGTGTTGTTAAGATAGCATTTAATTTTGCGGGGGTTGGCGCGGGCGTTAAAGCATATATCAATTCTGTATACGATACTTCCGGTTGTGTGCCATTGACGGTACAGTTCCGCGATACGGTGAGAAATGCAACCAGTTATGAATGGAATTTTGGCGATGGATCGTCCATGGTCTCTACAAAAAATTTCAGCATCGATCATATTTATAATAATATCGGAACTTACCAGGTAATGCTGGTGGGCATAGATTCCACCACCTGCAATGTCCGCGATACCACGTATATACATGTGCGCGTGCGGAATGATGAGGCATATCTTAATTTCACTTCGGTTAAGCTGCAGCCTTGCCAGTCACTGTCTTACCAATTTACCAATACCTCCACCATTTCACCTACTGCCAAGCCTTTTACCAGCCAGTCGTTTATCTGGGATTTTGGAGATGGTACACCAAGAGTGGTTTCCGGCACCGGTTCTATTACCCACAGCTTTGCAGCAGCAGGAACGTATAAAGTCAGGCTTATTTTGCCGGATACAAGTTATTGTAATTCGCCCGACTCATTGACCGATACCCTGCGGGTGGCGCCATTGGTAAAAGCGATTATTGGTTCTCCCGGACTGGGGTGTATACCAGACAATGCCTTGTTTGAAAACAATTCTCTTGCGGGTCAGGATTTTTTCTGGGATTTTGGAGATGGATCCGGCGTTGTAAAAAATAATAACCAGCAAGTAACGCATACTTACACTACCGCGGGCACCTATAGCGTGAAACTGGTAGCCATTGATACTTCTACCTGTAATAAAATTGATTCGGTTACCATCAGTATACAAATGGCCGCAAAGCCAACCGCAGCCTTTACTGTTTCGCCGTTAACGCCGCAGGAAAATTTTCCTTTCACTTTTACTAATACTTCTTCGCCGGATGCCAATCGTTTCAAGTGGCTTTTTGGCGATGGTGATTCATTGGTAACCACCAGTAGAGGAAACATCGATCACCTGTATAATACCAGTGGAACCTTCCAGGTATTGCTGGTTGCATTTAATAATACGGGTTGTACAGACACCGCACTGGCCGAAGTGACTGCCATTATTGTGCCCAAACTGGATCTTCCAAACGCATTTACACCCCAGAGTAATTCTTTAAACAGCGTCATATTTGTAAGAGGCTTTGGTATTGGTAAAATGAGATGGCGCATTTATAACAGGGTTGGAAACCTTGTGTTTGAGAGCAACAGTCCTACAGTAGGGTGGGATGGAAAATACAAAGGCGTATTACAGCCAATGGATGTGTACGCTTATACGCTTGAAGTGGAATTTACAGATGGCACAAGGGCAACCAAGAAAGGTGATATTACGTTACTCAGGTAGCGCCCCGTTAAAATTGTGGAGATATGAGCAGGATACCGATAATCTAAAGGTTAAGCCATGAGCGAGTACAGACACATACAGGCAGCTTTTGTTTCTTTAACTGGAATTACCGGCAGCAATGGCCGGGCGGAAAACAATTGTTATATGCCTGTTGTTATAAAGAATTTACGAGGGAAAATCTTTAGAAAAGAAATGCTACCGGGTAAACAACTTGTTCTAGTATATATATTGCTGGCCTCCTGCCTTATTTCCTTTGGGCAGGATCTTCATTTTTCACAGTGGTTTAATTCTCCATTAACAACAAATCCTGCCAATACAGGATTTATTCCCGATGCCGATTACAGGATAGGTGCAAACTACCGCAGCCAGTGGGTGAATGTTTTGAATGCGCCATACAAAACAATGAGCATTTGGGGCGATGCGCAGGTATTCAGGGACAGAATAGAAAATGGCTGGCTGGGGGTAGGAGGGGTGATACTAAGAGACGTGGCGGGAAGCGGTAATTTAACTTCTACAAAAATTTATGGTTCGCTGGCCTATCACCAGCAGATTGGCCTGGGAAGCCTTGTTACCGCCGGTTTTAACGTGGGCTGGTCAAATAAACGGGTTGATCCGACACAACTGAAATTCCCCGACCAGTTTAATAAAGCCACCGGTTTTTTTGATGCAGGTGTACCTACGTCGGTAGTGTTTAACAGTACGGCAATTAATTATCTCGACGTGCAGGCAGGCCTTAATTACGCCTATTTTCCATCCAGCAAAGTTTACTTGAACGCGGGAATTTCCGTCCAGCATTTAAACCGTCCAAAAGAATCTTTTTTTGATGAGATTGCTGGCTATGATAACCGGCTCGCACCCCGGTATATTGGTTTCGTCAATGGTAGCTTTAAGGCAAGCGATTTGGTGATCATAAACCCGATGGCGTACTATACCAACCAGGCAGGCGCGCACGAACTGGTGGGTGGCCTGAATGCTAATTACAATTTAAGCGGTGACGGCGATCTGCAACTGGTGGGCGGTATTTATTATCGCATGGGCGATGCCGTTATACCCATGCTTGGTTTTCAGTGGAAGATGCTGCGCATTAATTTTACCTATGATATAACGATATCCACACTTAGCAATTATAACAATGCAAGAGGGGCAATTGAATTCGCCATCATCAACCAGGGCTTTTACAGCCAGTACGATGGTAATCGCAAACAATCGTGGTGCCCAACCTTTAAGAATTGATCCTGGAGGCCCGGCACGGACATTCACACAAGCCCTGAGGTCTCACGCTTCATGTTGCTCAGACAATTTAAAATCAATTACTTTCAGTTGTAAACTTTTATTGCCATTCCATTCATTTTCATCAAGCGTAAAAACAAGGTCCAGCGGTTGCTGCTGTTGCAACAGGTGAAATTTATCTGCCATTCCAAACCCAATACCGCTGAACACAATATTGCTTTGCCGTAAAGAGAATTTAATATGCTCTTCTTTTACAATTTTTGACCAGCCATTGTCAAATACATTGTGCGCGATAAATACAGGCCGCATATTTTCCGGTCCAAACGGTTCCATCTGGCATACAATATTATAAAGGGTTTGATTAAGATCTGCAAAGCTGACTTCTGCATCAATTATTATTTCGGGTATCAATAAATGCTCAGGTATGCTGGCAGCAATAATTTCTTCAAATTTCTGGCTGAACAGTTCCACCTGGTGGGGCATCATCGTCATACCGGCCGCTGCAAAATGACCACCATAGCCCAGCAGGTGTTCACGGCAGGCGTAGATCGCTTCATATAAATTAAAGCCCGCTACGCTGCGTGCGCTGCCGGCTACCAGTTCACCGCTTTGGGTAAGCACCACGGTAGGACGATAATATTTTTCAATGAGTCGTGAAGCAACAATGCCCACTACACCCTTGTGCCAGTGTGGTTGAAATACAACTGTTGATTTCCTGTTTACAAGAACGATATCTTTTTCAATAATGGCTAGGGCTTCTTCCGTTATGCTGCTGTCGGCCTCTTTACGGTCAGTATTATCGCTGTGCAGCATTTCTGCATATTCCAGTGCTTTGTCATAATCCTTTTCAATAAACATTAAAACTGCCTTCCGAGCGTCGTCCATTCTGCCGGCTGCGTTTACCCTTGGTGCTATTACAAATACCAGGTTGGTAATATGCATCACAGGATTTTTAAAACCACTTAATTCAATCAACGCCTTTATACCACTGCAGGGATTTTCATTCACACGTTTCATTCCATGAAAGGCAAGTATGCGGTTTTCACCGGTAATAGGTACAATATCGGCTGCAATGGCAGTTGCCACGAGATCAAGAAAATAATGGTAATCTTGTTCCGGTAAATTGAACTGCCTAGCCAGCGCAGTTATTAATTTAAAACCGACGCCGCAACCACACAATTCTTTATAGGGATAGTTGCAATCAGGCTGTTTTGGATTGAGGATTGCAACAGCCGGTGGTAATTCCTTTTCCGGAAGATGGTGATCGCAAACAATAAAATCTATACCAATATCCCTTGCATATCGGATCAATTCTACAGACTTGATGCCGCAATCAAGAGAAATAATAAGCGTAAAACCGTTCTCTTTTGCATGATCAATACCCATTTTCGACACACCATAGCCCTCCCTGTAGCGATGAGGGATGTAAAAATCAATCAATGATGCGTCACAAATTTTCTGCAGGAACTGGTACATACAGGCCACCGCTGTAGTTCCATCCACATCGTAATCGCCAAATACCAGGATCTTTTCCTTTCTGCTGATGGCGTGCTGGATTCTTTCTACAGCCTTTTGCATATCCTTCATCAGCCAGGGATCATGCAATTGATTGATTTGGGGGCGAAAATAATTTTTTGACTGTTCAAAGGTTTCCAGTCCTCTTTGCACGAGTATCTTACAAATTACCGGGCTTATTTTGAGCGATTGCTGTAGTGTACTAACTGCTTCCTCACCGGCGGCGAGCATTTTCCATCTTTTCTGCATAAGGATAAGGTTATGATAAGGTAGTATCTAAGTTAATACTTTCTGTCTGTAGTATACCTGACCAGTTCTTCCAGTGTCTGCCGTACTTCCGTTTCTTCAAATTCGTATAGCAGCTGTAATGCCTTATCGCGGTATTCTTCCATCTTTTGCTGGCTGTATGAGATGCCCCCACTTTTTTTTACCACTTCAATAACATGATTTACTTTTTCTTTCCGGCGGTTTTCATTCTTAATAATGTATATCAATTCTTTTTTCTGGCTGGCGCTGCAGTTGCCAAGCGCGTATATCAGTGGCAGGGTAAGTTTTTTTTCCCTGATATCATTGCCCGTTGGCTTTCCAATATCCTCGTTGCCGTAATCAAACAAGTCGTCCTTGATCTGAAAAGCGATACCCACCCACTCTCCGAACTGTCGCATTTTTTCTGCAATTTCTTTGTCTTGCGAAGCAGAGAAGGCCCCCGCAGCGCAGGAAGAAGCAAGTAAGGAAGCTGTTTTATTGGTAATAATTTCAAAATAAACGCTTTCCTTAAGGTTGAGATTCCTGGCTTTTTCAATTTGCAGCAATTCTCCCTCACTCATTTGTTTCACCGCAGCGGAGAGAATTTTTAATATTTCAAAGTCGTCATTATCCAGTGATAATAAAAGCCCTTTTGACAACAGGTAATCGCCCACCAACACCGCAATTTTATTTTTCCACAAGGCATTGATTGAAAAAAAACCACGGCGCTCATACGATTCGTCTACCACATCGTCGTGTACCAGGGTGGCGGTGTGCAATAGTTCTACCAGCGATGCCGCCCGGTAAGTTTTATCATTAATCTGACCCGTCAGCTTGGCACACAGCAGAACAAACATTGGCCGCAACTGCTTCCCCTTTCGTTTCACGATATACCGCATAATGGTATCTAATAGTGAAACATGGCTTTTGACTGAGTCTTTGAAGACTTTCTCAAAGATTTCTAATTCCGGTGCTATAACGGGTGGTGGAAATTTCATTTTACATAAAGAACCGGCAAATTACAATATTCGGGTTTTAAATCCGGGTTGTGCAACATATTGGGCCGTTAGCTTGTCTCAAAACTATGAAATGCAATAACATGCACATTGTTCATTTGCGAAAAAAATTTGGTATATTTTAACTAAATGATATTTTTGCACGAGCAATTGGTATTTGTATTCGATTAAATCTTCATAAAATTCAGTTATGGCAAGCAAAAAGAATGTGTTTTTATCGGGCATTGTATGCCTCTTTGCGTCGGCTTCGTTTGCGCAGGTGCAAACAGGGTATGATGTAAAGGATTCTTCTCTGATTCCGGCCTCCAGGCAACCGCAGCACAACGAATTTTTAAATAATGCGTATCCATTTCCGGCCAAACCCCGTAACCAGTGGGAAATCGGCGTTAAGGGTGGTATTTCGAGTGTAGCGGGTGATGTTCGTTCTGTATTTCCAACAGGTGGTTTTGGAGTGCATGTCCGTAAGGCGCTCGGGTACATATTTTCTTTGCGCGCAGAATATACCTGGAACAGGGCCAGGGGATTAAACTGGAGTGCTTCTTCGGGTTATTCCAGAAATCCTGTTTGGTCAAATACTTTGGGAGGGGCTTACAATCCGGCTACAGACAAGGTCTTCTACAATTATAAAACAACTATCCAGGACCTTAGCATACAAGGTGTTGTGACATTGAACAATGTTCGTTTTCACAAGGCTAAAACAGGGTTTAACCTGTATGCCTTTGGCGGTATCGGCGGTTCTATCTATGATACCTGGGTAAATGCAAAAAATGGCGCAACGCCGTATACAACTTTGTTTAACAGCACTGCGTCAGCTACGTATTCAAATCGCAAGGATGTTAAAAAAATACTGAAGGCCGGCATGGATAAATCGTATGAAACACATGCTGAAACAGATCCCCTGCAGCCAAAACTGTTCGGAAAATCTTTTAAACCTTCGTTCCAGTTGGGTGTGGGTATGGCGTTTAAATTATCCAACAAGTTTAACCTTGCAATAGAAGAAAGATTTACAGCTGTTAAAACCGACCTGTTGGATGGTCAGCAGTGGCAGGAGAATACCTATATTCAGGGAGCTAATGTTGGCGTTAACGTACCTGCTCAGACCAGGGATTTTGATTCTTATAATTTCTTTTCAGTTGGACTGAACTATAATCTCGGTAAAAAAGCCGTTGAACCTTTATGGTGGGCTAACCCGCTCGACTACGCTTACAACGAGATCAATGCCCCCCGCCACATGAAACTGCCAAAACCTGTTTTGGATGATGCTGATGGCGATGGTGTGACTGACCAATTTGACCATGAACCAAATACACCTGCCGGCGCACCGGTTGATACACACGGTGTTAGCAGGGATACCGATGGTGATGGCGTTCCAGATATAAAAGACAAGGAACTGATTACGCCAACACAATGCCAGCCGGTAGATGCTGACGGTGTGGGTAAATGTCCTCCTCCTGCATGCTGCACAGAATTGGCTGCTAAGATGGACAGCATGATGGTTAAAAAAGCCGGTTGTGGAATCGGTGATTTGCCAAGTGTTTCATTTACTGGTCGTTCTGTTAGCTTAAGCAAAGATGCCCAGGCTGTTCTTGCCGGCGTAGCTGCTAAAATGCGCGATAATGCCGCTTGCAAAGTAGCTGTTTACGGTTATGGCGAAAGCAGTAAAGCTGCTCAGCAATTGAGTTGGGATAGGGTAAATGCCGTAATCAAATACCTGGTAGAAAAAGAAGGTATCAGCGAAGACCGCTTTATCTTCAAATATGGCCAGGGCGAGGGCGATAGTAATACGGTTGACCTGAAAGACGGCACCGGTGAAGAAGGTCCGAACACCGTTCCGGCTCCGCACCCGAACCTGAGGAAAAAGAAATAAATATCTTATTGCCAATAACTAAGAACCCTCCCCATCCGGGAGGGTTCTTTTATATTATCCTTAACGGGCGTGTTTTGGAGCCTTGATTTTTTCCTTTCATTTTTGCTTAAATCTATTAACTTTGCCCACCTTTATGAGGATACCAGCAGTACTGATTATTATAAGTTTCTTTTTCGCGGCTTGTTCCGGCTTCAGTAAAGTACAGAAAAGTAAAGATTATGAGTATAAACTGAAAATGGCGGACCAGTATTACGACCAGAAAAAATACAATTTTGCCCAGCAATTGTACGAGGAGCTTTTCCCGATATATAAAGGTACGGACAGGTTTGAAGAACTTTATTACAGGTATGCATTTTGCACCTATGATCTGAAGGACTATTTAAGTGCGGAAAACCTTTTTAAATCATTTGTGGAGGTGTTTCCAAACAGCAAACATGCGGAAGAAATGGACTACATGCGCGCCTATACTTATTATAAGCAGTCGCCAAAAGTAGAACTCGACCAAACCAATACTACGAAGACGATGGGTTTTATGCAGACCTTTATCAATACCCATCCTGGTTCCGCAAAAAATAAGGAGGCCTCGGAAATAATCGATAAATGCCGGGCAAAAATGGAGTTAAAAGAACAGAAAAGTGCGGAATTGTATTTTAACCTGAGTCATTATAAAGCAGCGGCTATTGCCTATGCTAACCTGATGAACAATTTTCCGGATTCTGATAAAGGAGATCAATACAAATTACAGATAATAAAATCGTATTTTGAATATGCTTCTTTAAGCATAGAAGATAAAAAAGAAGAACGTTTTGAACAGGTGATTACTGAATATCATGATTTTCTTGACCGGTATCCGGAAAGCAAACTCATGAAGGAAGCCGAGCGATATTTTACCTTATCACAAACAAACATTAAAAATCTTAAAAATGAGCCGATTAAGAAGACAACTTAGTTCCAGTACAGCCAACGTGGTGGAAACTAAAAACCTAACAGATATTAAGGCAAAAACAGGGAATCTTTATGAATCGATAGCAATTGTAGCTAAAAGGGCTAATCAAATTAATATCACCCTGAAGGAGGAACTGCATAATAAGCTGGAAGAATTTGCCAGCCATACCGACAGTCTGGAGGAGATTCATGAAAATAAAGAACAGATTGAAATATCCAAAGCGTACGAACGTATGCCTAACCCGGCATTATTGGCTACCCAGGAATTTATGGAAGACAAGATATACCACAGGAGAAATGAAGATAATTTGTTCAGTTAATCTTTTTTACTGAAAAGTATAAGCGACAGGCGGGCTGCTGTGTCGCTTTTTTTATTTCATTTGCTTTCACGATTGACGGGCACTGATAAAAAACATAATTTTAGGTATGTTCCAGGGAAAAAAAATACTGGTGGGTATTACAGGCAGTATTGCTGCTTATAAAACGATTTTACTCATCAGGGAACTGGTAAAAGCAAATGCGGAGGTGAAAGTGGTAATGACAACTGCGGCAAAGGATTTTGTGTCGCCCCTCACTCTTTCCACCCTCTCAAAGAACCCTGTTGCCATTGAATTGTTTGCCGATGGGTCCTGGTCTAACCATGTTATGCTGGGCCGTTGGGCCGACCTGTTCCTGATTGCCCCCCTGAGTTGTAATACGATGGCGAAGATGGCCCATGGTTTCTGTGATAATCTTTTATTGGCCACTTACCTGTCTGCTACCTGCCCGGTGGCCGCAGCACCGGCTATGGATGAAGACATGTGGCACCATCCGGCAACAAAAGCCAATCTTGCCACTTTATCAGAGCATGGTGTTCAAATTATTCCGGTAGAAACGGGCGAGTTGGCAAGTGGCTTGCATGGGGAAGGCCGGATGGCAGAACCTTCAGCCATATTATCGTTTATTGAAAAATATTTTTTCAGGGAACCGGACCTGGAAGGCAAAACTGCGATTGTCTCTGCCGGCCCTACTCACGAACCCCTGGATCCTGTTCGTTTTATCAGCAACCATTCATCCGGTAAGATGGGTGTTGCTATTGCAGAAGAGCTTGCATCCCGTGGAGCTCATGTGCACCTGGTTTTGGGGCCGTCGCAGGTAACAACCCGGCAGAATAATATTACCATCCACCCTGTAACAACAGCAGCTGACATGTACCAGGATTGCGTGCGCTTATTTGATGAGGCAGACCTCGCCGTAATGAGTGCGGCAGTTGCAGATTACAAACCGGCTGATATATCAAAAGAAAAGATCAAGAAAGAGGGTGATAAGATGGTATTGGAATTGGTGAAGACCATGGATATTTTGCAAGCACTGGGCGACAAAAAAAAGAAGCAGCAATTACTTGTCGGATTTGCGCTGGAAACCATCAACGAAAAAGAATATGCCCGTAACAAAATGATAAAAAAGAATGCCGATATCATGGTATTGAATTCTTTGAACGATAACGGTGCGGGCTTCGGATACAATACCAATAAGATAACCATCTTTGAAAAAGACGGAAATGAGTTGCAGTATGAGCAAAAATCAAAACAACAAGTAGCCCACGATATCGTTGATAGAATAGTAAAAATGCTATATGCTTAAACGGATCCTGACTATAGCAGCGCTGGTCTTTTTTGCCGTTTCTACAATGGAGGGCCAGGAGCTGCAGGCGAAAATAAGTGTTAATGCCAGCCGTGTTGGTTCACAAACAGACAAAAAGGTTTTCCAGACACTCCAAAGCGCATTGAACACTTTTCTGAATAACCGTAAATGGACCAGTGAAACTTTCCAGGCAAATGAAAAAGTAGTCTGTAATTTTTTGCTCAATATTTCGGAGGCGTCTTCAGATAATGTATACAAGGCATCGCTCACCATACAAGCCGCAAGACCGGTATACAATTCTTCTTACGACAGCCCGCTGGTTAATTTTATAGATGACGCGGTTGTTTTTAAATATGTTGAGTATCAGCCGGTGGAATTCAATGAAAACCGCATCTCCGGGTCTGACCCTTTAGTGGCAAATCTTACAGCGGTGCTGGCCTACTATGTAAATATTATACTCGGGATGAATTTTGATTCTTTTTCCCTTCGCGGCGGCGATCCTTACTTTCAAAAAGCGCAGAACATTGTAACCAATGCACCCGACAGCCGTGACATTGCCGGCTGGCGTAGTTTTGACGGTCAGCGTAACCGGTATTGGCTATCCGATAATCTTACCAACAGCAAATACGCCATTCTGCATGATGCGATCTATAGCTATTACCGCTTGGGAATGGACAATATGTATGATAATGAAACAGAGGCAGCCAATGCTATATTAAACACGCTTAATTTCCTGAATAATATTAACACTGAAAACCCCAACAGTATGGGCGTACAGTTTTTCTTCCAGGGCAGGGCGCGCGAATTGGTGGGTGTGTTCAAGAAGGCCTCGCCCGATGAAAAAAGCCGCGCATCGGAAATGCTTTCTAAAATGGATATCTCCAATGCCAATTATTATAAACAGGAATTAAAATGAGGATGTTGTTTTTTGTGCTGGTTGTCTCGGTCATGTTGGCCTGTGCAAACCGTGATGCTGTTCCGGGAGGCATTATTTCCAAACAAAAGATGGAAACAATTATATGGCAACTGATACAATCCGATGAATACGTAAACATCCGGTCGGCCAAGGACACAACCAAAAAAATAAGTGCAGAAAAAATGAAAATATACCAGCAGGTATTTGATCTAAATAAGGTGTCGCTGGCTGAGTTTAAAAAAAGCTACCTGTTTTACATGGAGCATCCCAATATAAGCAAGGAAATGTTTGATTCCATCAGTGTTAGGGCCAGCAGGCAGCATATGGAGATATACACCGGTAAAAAGGACTCATTAAAGCCAATGCCGGCAGCAACGCCCCCATTATCTGCGAACCCGGGCAACCTGCTGAAAAGAGATTCTATGTTAAAACACAGGATATCCATATTAAGATCAAAGCGCGATACAATAAAGCATGCGTCCGATAAGACCAGGCGGTTGAAAATAGATTCGGTCAAGCGGTCCCTGCATTCTTGAAGTAAATCTTTTGCAGATGAACAAAGTTTTTACCAGCGCAATTGATGCGTTGAAAGACGTTGAAGATGGTGCCATTATCATGCTGGGTGGTTTTGGTTTATGCGGCATACCTGAAAATTGTATAGCCGCCCTGGTAGAGAAAGGAGTTAAAAACCTTACCTGTATTTCTAATAATGCAGGTGTCGATGACTTTGGTTTGGGCATGTTACTGAAGACCCGGCAAATAAGGAAGATGATGAGTTCTTATGTAGGTGAAAACGCAGAGTTTGAGCGGCAGCTGTTGAGCGGTGAACTGGAAGTAGATTTGATACCCCAGGGAACGCTGGCCACACGTATACAGATGGCTGGCATGGGTATTCCTGCTTTTTTTACGCCTGCAGGCTACGGCACTGAAATAGCGATTGGTAAAGAAATAAGGGAATTTAAGGGTAAAAAATATTTGATGGAAGAGGCGTTGCATGCTTCCTTTGCGATGGTTAAAGCATGGAAAGGGGATACAATGGGCAACCTGGTATTTCGTAAGGCTACCAGGAATTTTTCAACCTCGATGGCGAAGGCAGGGGATATCACTATTGCCGAAGTGGAAGAACTGGTAGCGCCGGGAGAATTGGATCCGGACCAGGTGCATGTACCGGGTATATACGTTCACCGTATTTTTCAGGGAAGCAACTACGAGAAAAGAATTGAAAGAAAGACGGTAAGCGGAGGCTGATTTCATCTAGCAAAAACGAACTTATATGGCTCTTGATAAATATTATATTGCCAGGCGTATCGCACAGGAATTGAAGGATGGTATGTATGTGAACCTTGGTATTGGCATACCTACCCTGGTAGCCAATTATATTCCCGCAGGCATTACAATCACTATCCAGAGCGAAAACGGCATGTTGGGGATGGGCCCCTATCCCGAAGAAGCATTTGTAGATGCAGATCTTATCAATGCCGGTAAAGAGACAGTAACCATACTGCCAGGAGGTTCTTTTTTTGACAGTGCGGAAAGCTTTGGAATGATTAGGGCAGGCAAAGTAGATTTAACCGTGTTAGGCGCAATGGAAGTAAGCGAAACCGGTGATATTGCCAATTGGAAAATTCCGGGTAAAATGGTGAAGGGTATGGGAGGGGCCATGGACCTGGTAGCCAGCGCAAAAAATATTATCGTGGCCATGATGCATACGAATCCGAAAGCTGAATCAAAGCTTCTGCCTGAATGCGGGCTGCCATTAACCGGA
>Ga0068860_100003879_pt1 | contig 15364 bp, 15 predicted proteins | sample KBSSwiS32_FD_66597 | JGI IMG/M metagenome (GOLD analysis project Ga0068860, IMG submission 66597) | Switchgrass rhizosphere microbial communities from Kellogg Biological Station, Michigan, USA - KBS Switchgrass S3-2 | ecosystem: Host-associated > Plants > Roots > Rhizosphere > Soil ... | reverse complement strand
TGCTGAGTGCATCATGATTACCAACCGGCGGGTACAGGATCTACCTGACTCGGCCCGTGCTGTCGGTAAGCAGCACACAAAGGCAGCTGCTCAACCAGTGACCGGGGCGATCATGTCAAACATGATTGGTATCTGTCCCGAGTGTCATGGACAGCTGGAACATGCGAGCGGCTGCGATTTCTGTAGAGATTGCGGCTACAGCAAGTGTAAGTAAACGTATTTGTTCCCCCGCATGGCGGGCGTCGCGCATGGGCGCGGCGCCCTTTTTTCGTCGCGACATTAGCGTTTCAGACCTGCTCCGCGGGCCACACGAGTCGGTCCGATTGTGGCACTGCGAGAGTAGACCACGCCCAAGATGACTGTATTCGGTCTCTAGCAATGGTTGGAGAGATCGAGAATGCCTGAAACGTCCGACAGTTTTCGTCGGTTGGTAGATTTATCCTGCGGTTGCAACCCGCCCTCAACATCTGACATCAGAGCCCTTTCCCCAAAAACCTCGAGGTTTTCCGTGGTTTTTGTCAGCGCTACCAGTTCGGAACAATCGTTGCACCTAAGTGCTGGCTAGTGATTCTTTGGTTAGTAGGAGTCTTATCGTGATTAAGAAAAATTTAGCAATTATGCTTTCCGTGTTCGTCTTTGTTCTGCCATTTTGCCTGCCGGTAAACGTAACTGCACAGTCAAACGCAGCCGCGGAAAAAGCCAGGACCCAGGTACAAACTTTATCGAGCAATCGTGACAAAAAGGTTGAAGTGAAACTTCGAGACAAGACGACGTACAAAGGGTACATCACCGCAATCGAACCCGACTCGTTTACGTTGGCGGACGCGAACAATTCAAATCCACAGAAGTTTTCATACGCTGAAGTAGAAGATGTAAAGAAAGTTGGTGGCGGACTATCGACCAAGAGCTGGCTGATCATTGGCGGTGTTGCAGCCGGAACTATTACGACCTGGTTGATCGTGAAGCCCGCATTCTGTGATGGGGGAGCGCAGACGAGAGGGATTTGTTAGCGGCACTTGTAGGTGCTTGAGTTTGGACTTTGTGGTGTGGACTTTGAACTTTGAACTTTGTGCTTTGAACTTTGGGGTTTGAGGTGCTTCGTTCTCAATCAAGCTCAACGTGCAAAAGTTCGAAGTTCAAAGCACAAAGTTCAAAGCTCAAAGTTTCAAAGCACAAAGCTCAAAGCACAAACTTCAAAGTCCAAAGCTCCAACTAGCATTACCACGCTTCTTCCCATAGAATTCCCCGGCTATCAAACCCCTGACCGCCGAGGCACATCCGTGAAAAAATTTAAGCTCCTCTTTGTTACGCTTGGTCTAATCGTCTGTCTGAACACCGCCGCACTATCGCAAACTCCACAAATCGTGCCCGACCCGCCAGTTGGTAAGGGCACAGTTGTCTTGAAAGCTGCCCGCCTGATCGACGGAACAGGAGGCGCAGTCATCAATAACGCCGTTGTTGTCGTGACTGACAACAAGATTGTCGCGGTAGGTGCCAGCGGCTCGGTAAACGTTCCTGCCGACGCCAAGATTATTGATCTCGGCAACACCACCCTCTTACCTGGTTTTATCGACGCTCATACACATCTGATCGGTCGAGTACTTGGCGACCCCGACAATCAGACGTCGATTGTTAAAGACTACGAATCGTTCCCCGCAATCCTTAGCGTGCAAAACGCACGCATCACCTTGATGGCAGGCTTCACGAGCGTACGTAATGTTGGAGCCTCCGGTCGTTTCGACGATATGGCTTTGCGCAAGGCCATCAATGAGGGATGGACAGCCGGTCCGCGCATGGAAACCGCTGGTCATGCGTTAGGAATCAGAGGCGGGCACTGTGATGAAAACGGTTTTCGGCCGGGCTTACTGGATCCGGGCATTGAAGATGGGGTTGCGGATGGACCAGAACAGATCCGCGCCGCGGTCCGTTATCAGATCAAATACGGCGCCGATGTGATCAAGACCTGTGCGACTGGTGGTGTGCTCTCTGAAGGCGACGCGGTTGGTGCGACTCAATATTCGTTTGAAGAATTAAAGGCGCTGGTTGAGGAAGCCAACAAACTCGAGCGAAAGGTCGCCGCACATGCACACGGCACAGAAGGGATCAAACTGGCAGTAAGAGCCGGTGTGTCGTCAATTGAACATGGTTCTTTCCTTGACGAAGAGGGCGCGGATTTAATGAAACAACACGGAACGTTTCTGGTGCCCACGCTGTCGGCTGCTGAGGCGGTCGAACGTGCGGCGAAGTCAGGTGTGCTGAAAGGTCTTCGAGCTGAGAAAGCTTTGGCTGCGGCCGCTTCAATTCGACGGGCCATCAAAATCGCAACGGCAAAGAAAGTTCAGATTGCGCTGGGAACCGATGCCGGCGTAATTCCTCACGGAACCAACGCTCGCGAGTTTGTTTTGATGGTTGAATGGGGTGGCATGAGCAACATGGATGCGATTATCGCGGGAACTCTCAACGGTGCGAGATTGCTAGGCTGGGACAAGAATCTCGGATCGCTTCAGACAGGCAAGTGGGCCGACATCGTTGCCGTGTCCGGTGATCCTTTGGCAGACATTCATGCGATGCAGAATGTCGTCTTTGTGATGAAGAATGGCGTTGTGTACAAACAGTAACTGCTTCACTTCACCTCATCCCAGATGAGCGTGTGTTTTGTTTCCTTCAACAGGAGCGATCCAACCACGAACGTAATACCGGCGACCACGATCGGGTAGTAGAGTCCGGCGTAGATGTTGCCTGTCCTGGCGATCACCGAGAGTCCAATCAGAGGCAGAAGACCTCCAAACACTCCATTACCAATGTGGTACGGCAGTGATAGAGCGGTATACCGAATTCTTGCCGGAAAGGCTTCCACAAGGTACGCCGCGATTGGTCCGTAGACCATCGTTACAAACAACACCTGAATGAAAACCAGCAGGATCAGTTTCCACGCGATCGGGTTGGAAATAAGTGAACCGAAATCGGTGTAGGGAAGTACAGCTTTAGCAGGTTCCGTTTTGCCGTCGACCAGTGTTAGTGGAGTGAGCGTGATTGCTCCGGTAACTTTGTTTGGTTGCGATAACGCGGTAACAACTTCCGAACCCGCAGCGCGTTGCATTGCGTGATAGATCGGAATATACGACAAGGCGGCGAGTAAACATCCGGTCATCATGATCCACTTGCGTCCCACCCGGTCAGACAGTGCTCCAAAAAAGACAAACAATGGCATCGCAAACACCAACGAGATCGCGACAATGTAGTTCGCCGAGGTTCCGTTCACATTCAAAATCGTTTGCAGATAAAAGAGTGCATAGAACTGACCTGTGTACCAAACAACTCCCTGACCCGCGGTTGCTCCGAAAAGTGAGATCAAAACGCGTTTCAAATTTCCCCACTTAGTAAACGCTTCAATCAGCGGTTGTGCGGACGTCATGCCCGAACTTTTGACATGCTGAAAAATGGGCGACTCTTTCATGCGCATGCGAATGTAAAGCGAAATACCAACCAGGAAGAGCGACACGATGAAGGGAACACGCCAACCCCACGCGCTGAAACTAGCTGTCGACATCGAGTTTTGGACCACGAGGACCACGACGAGTGAAACAAACAGACCCAGCGTCGCCGTGATTTGAATAAAGCTGGTGTAGAAACCCCGTCGTTCGTCAGGTACGTGTTCCGCTACATACACCGCGGCGCCTCCGTATTCACCCCCGAGTGCGAGACCTTGCAATACTCGAATCAACAGCAACAGGATTGGTGCTGCGATTCCAATGGTCGCGTAAGTTGGTAGAAACCCGATCGAAGCAGTTGCGCCACCCATGATGAGGAGCGTCACCAGAAATGCATATTTGCGGCCAACAAGATCCCCGATGCGACCAAAGAACAACGCACCAAACGGCCGTACGACGAACCCGACGGCGAACGTCGAGAGATAGGCAATAAGCGCCAGGGTGTCGTTACCACTGGGGTAGAAGAGCGGAGAGATTTGCTTGGTTAGACTTCCAAAAATATAGAAGTCATACCACTCGATCATGGTGCCCACGGCTGAAGCTGCGATTACTTGCCAGATTCGATAGTTGTGAATTTGCGCGCGCGAGAGGGTGACGGTTTGACTCAAGACGATTGGGGCTCCATTTCAGTTTTGATTAGAGAACGCAAGGCAAGCGCTTTGCGCAAAGTACAAATCTAGTTCTCACCGGGCTTTAACTCGGTGTTAGCCAGCCAGCAAACAATCTACACTTTCAAAGTTCGATCGCGCAGCAGTACCGAACAGTAACGCTCGATAAACCTTTGAAACGGTTCTAGCAGAGTGTTCCACGTTGGCACCGGGCTGAAGCCCGGTGGGAATGAGATCCTTTTGATACAAATGAAAGCTGGCGTCCTTATTGAAATCTCTGACTACCGAGCTTGTTTACCAGCATTTAGATCTTTGCGTATTTGCATCCAGATTTCATAGTAACGCCATTCCGGTGGCGCATTCGGTTCGCCATGATGATCGGGCTTCAGTATCAAATCACCGGTCGACAATAACACTTTCTTCACCTCAGGATTCTGTCGAACCTTGGCCCAGGTCGCATCGACGATCAACTTGTAGTGCACCCCAGGTTGCTCCGACCGATACGGAAATCTCTTACCTTCAAACGAAACCCAGGTGATTCCCATTCGCTTCATATTCTCTTCAGCAAGTGTGCCTGCTGACTTTGCGTCGAATGCGGTCATCTGTGCAACTTGTGCTCTCGTAAATTTCCAATCGCTTCCGGCAAACTTTGCGCGCGGATCGTTTGGTCCTTCCGGGTAAAGCATCATTTGCCAGAACCCCTCAAGACTCGCATAGCGCTTCCCGTGGTAAGTGAACGGAGTCGGTGCGAAGTTTGACAACAGACCGAGCTCATTTCGTTTTGAAAGTATTACTTCGCCTGGTCCAGCTTCTTGCGGCAGGATCTCCCAATCAGGCTTACCGACTGCTGACACTGGAGTCCACCAGTGTGCGGGATAGCGCGGATCACGTTGCGCAGTCTGAGCATCTGGCATCGCCGCGACTGTCATGATCAGAAAAATCAATAAGGCTATCGACTTGAACATAGCAGTCGCCTGGCTCAGATTTTATTGTCCTGAATTTAGATTCGTTTTCTTAGGGCTCCGCGACGTTGCCTTCGTAACAGGGCGAGAAAAAGTTCCCGGTTTGAGGTTGTCTTCAAACAGTTTGTAGATTCGCTTGTACTCGTCGGCCCAACTCTCTTCGCGTTCAAAGCCGTGATCTTCAACGGGGTAAGGCGCGACCTGCCAATTCTCTTTGCGCAGCTCAATAAGTTTCTCGACTAGTCGCACAGAGTCTTGAAAATTTACATTCGTGTCCACCATGCCATGACAAATCAGGAGGGCGCCTTTCAATCCGTTTGCGAAATAGATCGGCGAACTCTTTCGATATGCCTCAGCATCGTTCTGGGGTAAGTTCAGAATGTTTGCTGTGTAGCCGTTGTCGTAGTGGGCCCAATCTGTCACCGGACGCAACGCCGCTCCAGCCGCAAAGACGTCGGGTTCGGTAAACATGGCCATCAAGGTAATGAAGCCACCATAACTCCCGCCGTATAGACCGATGCGCTTGGGATCGACGCCGTGCTCGCTGATGAGATAGTTGACGGCATCGATATGGTCAGAGAGGTCTTTCCCACCCATGTGTCGATAGATCCCTGTTCTCCAATCGCGCCCGTAGCCAGCACTGCCGCGATAGTCGATATCGAAAACGAGAAAACCCCGCTCCATCAGCAGGTGATGAAACAAGTATTCGCGATAGTAAGAACTCCACCAGCGATGCACGTCTTGTAAGTAGCCCGCACCGTGCACGAAAAATACAGCTGGACCACCACGTTTCCAGGTTGTAGGCAGGTAAAGTCGTCCATAGACAGTTGCGCCGTCACGGGCTTTGAAACTGACAATGCGTGGATCGATCCAATTGTGACTAAAGAACTCGGGTATTGGCGAGGTAGTAACAGCTTTCGCCTCGGTTGTCTTCTCCGCTGGTTTGTTGGGCAACAAATAGAGCTCTGGTGGTTTGTTGCTGTACGAACGAATGTCGGCAAAGGTGGTTTCGTCGGGACTGATTTCCACACTATTGTTTCCCGGGAGTTCGGTGAGTTTTGTTCGTACTCCTCCGCTTGTCGACATTGAATAAAGATGACGTTCGAAAGGACTGCCTTCACTCGACGTGAAATAGAATTTTGTTTTATCCCGGGAAAGTTTTACGTTGGAAACTTCAAATTGCCCTGTTGTCAGTTGCGTCGCCTCGCCGCCATCGATCGACACTGAATAGAGATGAGCAAAGCCATCCCGTTCAGATTCGAAATAGATGTGTTTGTTGTCAGGAAGCCAGCCAAGCGTAAACGAACCTGGACCACCTATCCAGGCATCATCATGCATAGTTGAAAGTGTCGTGGTCTTTCCGGTGGCGATATCAAGCAAAAGGATCCACCGATCCTTGTTATCAGTCGACCGAGCCAGCATGACAGCATTGTGGCCGTCGTCGGACCACTGTGGTTGAAACAACTGTACGTCGCGATCACGGGGTTGATTGGAATTGCGTTGACCTTGTCCGCGAGATTGTTGATTCTCCTGGTTGCCGCCCGACTCGGCAGCGTCACGTTTGGGCTGCTCTGTGGTTTGTGAAACTGCCTGACGCTGCCCGTGATCAACATTCGCTGTTTCACCATTTTCGACGTTGATAATTACAAGGCGAGTGCGATTTCGAGGTTCGCCTGCTTTGGAGCGGCCGGGAATGTCTTCTGTATATCCCGACTCGGTCACAAAGTTCGGCACAAGGGTACCCTTGGCGCCGGTAACTGGTTCACTAATGGTGGCAATTATGTATTTCCCATTTGGCGCTAAGTTTAGATTGACGATGTTCTGACCATTTGGCAGGTTGAATGGCTTCCTACCTTCGAGTTGTTTTCGTTTCGCCTCTTGCTCTTCACGTTGAGCGGCAACTTCGCGAACCGCATCGAGTAGTGTTCGCTCTTCCTTCTTCAAAAACTCCTGACTGTCGGTTCCAGTTTGTTGTGTACTGCCTTGCCGGGCACCAGTTCCACCAGCAGCAGGCGCAGCATTGCCACCCGGAGGCGTTGGTTGACGAATGTCAGTGAGTTGTTCGAGTGACGCGTCGTCAAGCGACATCACAAACAAATTGTTTTGGCGTGTGAAGTAGATTGATTTTTGATCGAAGGTAAAGTGTGGGTTTGATTCAGCGTCGCTCGTTTTAATTAGTTGTCGCCGTTCACTCTTGACGTGATCGTAAAGGAAGATATTCCCGTCCTCTGCAAAAACTGTCCTGGTTTTGTCTCTGGAAAGATCACCGTTTGCCGGCGGGGCCTGTCTTGCTTCCGTGTCCGATAATCTTCGCAAGCCACTGCCATCGCGGTTCGCCACGTAAAGGCTTGTTTCTTTCAGGCGTGGTTCGTCAGCTTGTTTCCAGCGGAAGTAGACCTTTTGACTATCCTGAGACCAATAAGGATTTGCTGGTGCGTAACCGACAAGCTTGGGTCCACGCATAATGCTATCGATTGTGAGTTCAAACTTTTTCGCGGTCGAAGTCGCTGGTTGCTGCGCAAGTGATAGTGGAGCAACAAAAATGGAAAGGCCGCTGATCGCAATAGTCAAATAGCGCAGAAGACTTACTCTCATGGTAGTTCTCTAATCTTTCGTATGTTGTGTTTTGGTAAGACGCACAGAATAACATGGGGTAGGGCGACAGAACCTAACTACGAAAGATAAGCCGGTATACGGAGAAATGAGGTGTTCGACTTACGCCAACGGTGTTCGCCAAATCTAGCCCAGGTTTGCGTCCCTGGGATCAATTCAAATGGAAGGATTGAAACACGGAACGTGTTGGCAAAGGTGACTCGCCAACTCTTTTCAGAGTTATTTCTCCACCTTCATCAGCCCACCCAGGGTTGAGGCAACCTGGGATCAATTCAAATGGAAGGATTGAAACACGGAACGTGTTGGCAAAGGTGGCTCGCCAACTCTTTCAGAGTTCTGTTCTCTTTACTTTCATCTAGCCCAGGGTTGAAGCAACCCTGGGCTGGAATTAGCCAACGCCTTTGGCGTAATAGATCACCTTAACGGGTCTATCGGGACGATTGCTTAATGAGAGTCCGATCACTATTGATTTTGCTGTGTACCCTTCATTTCTCTCATGGGCATCATCAAGCGACCATCCGCTCCACTTGTTAGTGCCAGAAATGCTGAGTCCTGACGCATTGAGTCAAAAACGGCGTCGACGCGCGCTTCCATCATTTCTTTCGCACGCACTGCTTGATAGCGTTCGTACTGGAAGAAATGTCGTTTCAGCAAGGCCAACGCTTCCTGTTTGTGACCTGTTTGCGCGAAGATCGCCGCCAGGTTGTACGACGCCGGCATCAACGCACGATTAGCACGAGCGATCTTGAGAGCCTCGTCCCCATTGCCTGAAGCTGCCATAAACACGGCTGCGAACACCAGGTTGTATGAGTCCTTGGGATCGAGCGCCAATGCTTTTTGCGTGTAGGCATTGCCTTTGACTAAGTCGCCTTCAGAGTTCCAATAGACAGCGAGATTTCTGTAAGCAAGCGCCAAGGGAAACTCGGCTACTGATTGCTCCATCAACGAAAGACCTTTCTTGAACTGGCCCTCGTGAATCGTCATCTTGCCCAAACCATGTAGTGCCACTGCGCGGGCAATAGCATCAGCGGGCATGTTCAAGATCATTTCAAATGTGGTCCGTGCTTTTTCCCACTCACCAATATGGTGGCGATAGAGTTCGCCTAAGTAACGAAGCGGAGTTGGATCTGCGGGATCCATTTGATGGGCCTGTGTATAGAATTTTTCAGCAAGCTTGTATTGCTCACGAACTTCTGCCACGAGCCCATCGCGCATTGTTTGTTCGATGCGCGCGCTTTCTTTGGGACCAAACACCGGAGTGAATTCGGGGTAGCTTCTGTTTTCTGCCACACCCAACTTCTTCAACTCCTTAGCTGCTTCCTTAGCCTTCTTTGGAAACAAGCATGACTCTTCTGCGACTGGTTTGAGCGAAGCAATCGCAGCCGCACTGTCACCAGCCTTTGCTTTTTCTTTACCGGCTTTCAATTGTGTGTCGAGCGCACTTTCCCTTTGCTTCATTTCCGAATCGACAGCCTTCTCAACCTGGTCCAACTTCAACTTGCCGGCGTTACCCTCAACTTTGTTAATCAGAGCTCCGTCAGGGCTAGCCAGCACAGCGATCGGTGGTTTCGAATCGCCGACAAATTTTTGCAGCTCTGGTTCACGGAAATCTGCGACCGACATAGCCACACACTGAGAAGCATAGAGTGTCAAGATCCGTGAGCCTTTGAGAGGCGACCTCTTAAATTCGTCGTTAGTCGCAGGAAACCAATAAAGCACCAATCCTTTTGCTGGCGCAGCATTCGCTGCCCACTTCTGCCACGGTACGTTATACACAACGGGATTAGGGCCACCGTTGCTGCCACCGCCACCAACACCGCCAGTTCCACCGCCGCCACCGCCGCCGCAGGTGGCCCAAATTGGTGAAACTGCGAACAGCAACATCAAGAACGAGGCGAGCACGCGAGAAAATCTGGTTTTCATGTTTGCAGAATACCTTTCCATCAAATAGTAGGACGGTTTAAGCGGACCTCGATCGATTTTGAGACTAGTTGCCGTACCTCCAGATCGAAGGACGACTGAAATTCGCTTACAGAGCAATCAGATGCTCTACTTTATCGGAAAGTTTGTCACGCAGAGTCTAAAAACTATGACGAATTCGCCGCTGGGGTGGATACGATGACGATCTTCAGGTACTATCCGATTGAACTCAGCCCACACGAATCGCAGTCATGAACTCAATCCCGTTGGCTTGGCTTTATTGGCTCTGCCATTGTAACGGGTTATATCACAACGCCCCAGAAGTGATAAATGAGTGAAGTGTGACAGTGCAAGGCAATTTAGCCTTGATTGTTACACAACTATTACCCATAAAGACGTGTGTGTGACCTACCATCATTGGGATTCACCGCGGGAGGAAAAAAGATGAACATCCTATTGGTTAACCCGGAGTTTCCCGAGACATATTGGAGCTTCCGTCACGCTTTACCTTTCGAAGGACGCCGTTGCGTTTTTCCTCCACTGGGACTGTTGACAGTCTCTGGTCTTTTGCCAACTTCATGTAACCGTCGGCTAGTCGACCTTAACGTGAACCCTCTCAAGAAATCTGATCTTGAATGGGCCGACATGGTTTTCATTACCGGGATGCTGGCGCAGAAGAAGTCGCTTCATAGTGTTGTTCGTCAAGCCAAGCAGTTGGGAAAAGTGGTCGTGTTGGGTGGTCCATATGTGACGAGCACTATCGAACAACTGCCCGATGCGAATCATATTTTTCAAGGTGAAGCTGAGACTACTCTTCCGGAATTTTTTGTAGACCTGGAACGAGGCGAAGCCAGGCGAGTGTATAAAGCACCCCAACGACCGTCCATGACGCTTTCGCCGATTCCTGATTTCGGTCTGATCAATTCCAAACAATACAGCTGCATGTCAGTTCAGTATTCGCGAGGTTGTCCTTTCTCGTGCGAGTTCTGCGACATCATCGAAATCTACGGCCGCGTACCACGGACCAAAACCAACGAACAGGTCATCGCTGAGTTCGATGAGTTGAGAAGACGCAACTGGCGTGGTCCAGTCTTTATTGTTGACGACAACTTCATCGGAAATAAGAAGAATGTGCGAACACTTTTGCCGGCGCTAATCGATTGGCAAAAACGAAACAATTTTCCGTTCTCACTTTTTACTGAAGCGAGTGTGAATTTAGCTGACGACGACGAGCTTCTCGCAAACATGCGCGAAGCAGGTTTCCGTCGCGTGTTCCTCGGAATTGAGACACCCGTTGAAGAAAGTCTCAAGGAAGCACAGAAGAGTCAGAACCGCGGCAACCTTCTCGATTCCGTCAAAAAGATCCAAAGCTACGGCATGGAAGTTATGGCTGGATTTATAGTGGGCTTCGATAATGATCCGGAAGATATCTTTGAACGTCAGATCGAGTTCATTCGCGAAAGCGCAATTCCGCTCGCGATGGTCGGCATGTTGAATGCGCTGCCTGATACTCAATTGTGGAGACGGCTCGAACGAGAAGGTCGTCTACTTGGTGAGGATGCGTCAGGGAATAACACGGTGAGCACGCTCAACTTCGTTACCAAGATGGATGAAGCTCGTTTGATCAGCGGTTACCAGTCGATCATGAGAACGATTTACAAGCCGCGCGCATACTACCAGCGCGCGCTTGATTCATTAAAACGTACTGCTCACCAAACTCCGGAACCAACTCCTTACAATCTGATGGAAGAGATAAAGGCTTTAGTCCGACTGTTGTTGAAGTTGGGAGTGATTGATGCTGAACGGAAAGAGTTCTGGCGCTTCTTTCTCAAGGCCATCCGCAAACATCACGACCGCATGAGTGAGTCTCTTCGTTTCGCTGCGATGGGCTATCACTTTAGAAAGCTTAATGAGTTGTACGATCTCGTCGAAAACGAAGGTTGAAGCTCAGCATGATTAACTGGCGAATGATCTGAGCAAGTGTCGCAGCGAGCGTACTTTAGTTGATTGTGTGTTAGACTCACACTAGTTCTTTAGAAAACCCACTCTCGACATCGGGACTCCGCGTATAGCGCCCTTTCCTTGTGCCGTCTGTAGTTTTTCGAAACTGGACTGCGAAGAAGGGGAGGAGTCGAGATGTCTCCGTCTGTCTACCATCTACAATCTGCACGTCTGCTCGGTCGTTTTCATCGACGACGCTCCGGTCTGTCGTCACCCTTCTTCCCATCAATTCAATTGTTTTTATACGAAAGGTTTGCCAGTGAATTACGCTGCAAAAAATACTAAGGGTCTTAGAGTTGCAATGGTCGCGTTGCCGATCTTTACGGCGATTGCGATTTGGCAGTTCTATCTCTTCGTCACCTTCAAAGGAATTAGTGGGAAGCTCGAAGCGAATGGTGGTTATACACATTTACTAATCGCAATATTCATAGCGCTGCTAGCGGGTGTCACTGGATTCTTTGTTCTGTCGGTTTTCATGCGTCGGGATCGCGAGGATGAACTGCATATTACTTCGATGCGATAGTCGCAATTTTTTTACTGCATTGAAGGTGTGCCTATGAATGATGAAACTCAACGTCCAAGACTTGTGTGGTCCTGTAACCATTGTGGAACCGTTTTAGCAGTTTGGCGCGTCACGTGTCCGAACTGCAGAAAAAAATCCCTCAGCTGGTTACATGTTGCGGCCTTGGGAGCCGTTGTACTTCCGACGGTTCTTTATTTTTTGCGAATTTTCTAGACCAATGGATACCTATGGACAACGAAAAATTTAACGACAAAAACGGTTTGAATGCGGACCTGAGATCAATCGACTCAATCTATCGAATGATTGTGGTTGCTGGTCTTCGGAGTAAACAACTTTTTAGGGGTGCCACGCCACGCGTTGTGTCTGACCCATCTCGACGTAGGTTCGTTAGCATTGCCCTGGAAGAAGCGCGTCGGGGTCTGATTCCTTTCAGAGTGGGTACGCTCAAGAAAAACGGCTTGGCTACCACTGATATACTTGCAGAGAAGGAACCGGTTGCATGACGGGATTGCGAGTGTATATTCGAACAGAAGCCGACCATTCAGTTGGCAGCGCTACAGCCTTCTATAGTCGCAAGGGAGGTGGCCCACTTTATCAGTGGCTGTTCGACCCCCAGGTACAGGTATGGCGTTGCTCCCGGATCAGTTCCACCACGTTCACCACTCAAGCATTTCACCCGGCCAGTTGGAAATCACTTTCTTCTTCCTTACGAAGTCGATTGAAAGAACACTACATAGAATAGGTCTCGTACTGTGCCTTTGAATCACCTCACTCAAACGTGTAAGTTATCGTTTGATGCCTCCGCCTAACCCAGATCCGACTTCCAAGGATCAGTTGATTCCCACCAAACCTTCTGCCTTTGCCGCTTTGCGACATCGAGACTTTCGTCTCCTCTGGTTGGGACAGATTGTTTCTGTTACCGGCTCGCAAATGCAGTCAGTGGCAATCAACTGGCACGTCTATCTTCTAACTAAATCAGCCTTCGCACTGGGTCTGGTTGGCCTGTTTCGTGGCGCACCAATAATTATTTGCTCCCTGATGGGCGGCGTTGTGGCTGACGCCATCAACCGCAAGCGACTAATGATCGTAACGCAAAGTGTGATGCTGGTGACTGCCGCTCTGCTGGCTCTCTCTACTCTTATAGGTATTAAAAGCGTCTGGCCCATTTACGTTCTCAGCGCATTTGCTTCTGCTGCGATTGCGTTCGATATTCCCGCACGCCAATCGCTGATGCCGACACTCGTGCCCGCAGCAGATTTTCCAAACGCCGTGAGCCTGGGGCTGGTTGTTTTCAACGTTGCGACTATTGGCGGTCCGTCATTAGCTGGCTTCATCCTGGCTGAGAGTGGGCCAGCGATAATCTACGCTTTGAATGCCGTCTCCTTTCTTGCCGTGATCGCTGCGCTCCTGGCGATGCGTACGAGCGGCAGTCCAGAACTTCAAAGTGGACGCAGGCAAGCGCTCAGTTTTGACGCACTGAAGGAAGGGCTGAGGTTTGTTTGGCAGACTCCGATCATTGTGCAGAGCATGACCCTGGATTTTGCTGCTACGTTCTTTGCGTCAGCGACCTTGTTGTTGCCGATCTTCGCCAGAGAACGATTACATGTTGACGCACGCGGTTATGGATTTCTGGCCGCCGCGCCGGCGATTGGTTCTGTAGTGACTGCACTTTTGATGGCTCGCATAGGAACTTTTCAGCGTTCGGGCCGGCTGGTTGTTGTCTCCGTCGCAATCTTTGGCCTCGCTACCATCGGTTTCGGCCTTTCAACTGCGTTTTGGCTCTCGTTGTTGATGCTTGCGATTACGGGTGCAGCTGACACTATCAGTACTGTGCTACGACAGACGATCAGGCAACTGGCAACACCGAATCGAATTCGCGGTCGCATGACAGCAATCAACATGATGTTCTTCATGGGCGGTCCGCAGTTGGGCGAACTCGAAGCAGGAGCACTCGCCGCCGTGATCGGCGCGCCACTCTCAGTTGTTGTTGGTGGTTTGGGTTCGGTCGTGAGCGCATGTATCGCTGCAGTGAAAGCAAGAAGCCTGATGGAGTATGAAGGCTGATGTCTGACTGGGAACTCCGAGAAACAAATACACATCAGGACCACGTCATTGCTCATATTTTGGGTGCGACGATTCAAGGGTTCTTTGCTTGGGATGAAACGGCGTACCTGTTGCTGGATATTGGCTTCATCTGGAATGTGTATCTCGATGGAGAAATGGGACTCGTGCCTTACCCGGTCGCCATTAATGAGCTATCGGCGTCAGACGAACTCAAGCAAACGTTAAGAGATGATATCGACAGTCTAGTGCGAAACTCAGGAACGTTGACACAACTGAAGGTCTGTACACTCAATTCTCCAATTCAACAGGTGGACTTTTTTGAACGAGGTAATGATCGACGTTTGCTTTTAACTTGTGAAGAAGGTGCTGTTGTCGTAGAAACCTCTTTGGATACTGCCGAGGTGAAGATCTATGAGTCCTGAAAAAGAACAGAAATCAGAATTGTCGGAAACGGCGGAGCAGGAACAGCAATTCCTGAAAGAGCGACTAACGGAAGAACTTGGACGTGAGCCCACGACTGAAGAACTGGACGAGTGGCTTCGTGAACACACGGAAAGCTACTAAAGATTTATTGGTCCTCAGACCAACCTCTTTGGAGTGCGGTAACCTGTTACCGCTTTGTTATTGCGCAACCTCTCCAAGCCTAACCTACGGCCTGCAAAGGACTAGTGTAGGATTGTCGTCCTGTAACAAAGCGGTACCAGGCTACCGCACTCCAAAGTAAACACAAAAACGCCGCACCCAAAGAGCGCGGCGTTTTGTCCCCCCCAGTGCGCAGCGTAATTCTTAGTCACCACTCACAGTGATCTGATTGTCGATCGACTTGACGCCTTTAATTCGTCTTACCATTCGTTCGACATCACTCTTCATCGCCTCGGTTTTGACTATGCCAAGCAGAGTTACCTTTCCGTTCAAAACGGTGGCAGTTATTCCGAGAGTTGAAAACGTCGAGTCGTCAGCCAACTGTTTGTCTATGTTCATCTGGATCGTTGAATCATCATTCGCCGGAGGTGCCGTTTCGGTTGCGCCACCTGCAGGCGGTTGAATCACGATAGGTGCCGGCTGTGTTGCCGGAGCCGGCTGTTGAATAATTACCGGCGGTTGTTGCGCTGGAGCCGGCTGGACCACCGTTGTGGGTTGCGGCTGTTGCGCAACAGTATTGGCGTTTTGATCTGTAGCTTG
>Ga0068860_100003876_pt1 | contig 15369 bp, 8 predicted proteins | sample KBSSwiS32_FD_66597 | JGI IMG/M metagenome (GOLD analysis project Ga0068860, IMG submission 66597) | Switchgrass rhizosphere microbial communities from Kellogg Biological Station, Michigan, USA - KBS Switchgrass S3-2 | ecosystem: Host-associated > Plants > Roots > Rhizosphere > Soil ... | reverse complement strand
CCACCACGTAGCCCGCACCACACCGCTGTTCATCATCTCGCCAAGAGTCTGTCCCGCATACAGCCCCTGCGTGATCGACCAGCTCTGCTTCCCGGGAGTGGTGTAAACCGATCCCATCTCCCCTACATAAATCGGAGTATTCGGCATACCCGCGGTCGCCAGCTCAGTCTTCAAAAAAGTCAGGTTCTTGGTGAGATCCTGAGCACCCTGATGCACGAGGTAGGTGTCGCTCTCGCTGCCCGGGCCCTGCGGGTAGAAATGGTATTCAACAAAGTCATAGGATCCCTTGGCGTTGCCGAGCACGGTTTTGTCCCAGTTGCTTGACGGGTCAGCATCGACCACCACTCCCACCAGGGCGGAAATGTCCGCAGCTTTGATTTTTGCGTAATAGCCGCTCGCCCCAATCACTGTGCTCGCATAGGTCGCGGGATCGTTCTTTTTCGCATGCAGATCGTATTCCCAGCTTCCGTAATTTTCGTTTCCTACCGTGACATGGCTCGGGTGCACACCATCCTTCACTGCTTCGGCAACCCACGCTGCAGCCTCGGCAGGATCTCCTCCTGCACTACAAGCGGCATTGCTGCCGTAGTTGGCCGTTAGCGCAAGATCGTAGTTCCCGGCTTGAACAATGTCAGTCGCAAACTGTGCGAATGTGCCGTAACCGCCCCATCCCGTGCCGCTTCCGGTGGTGTTGCACATGAACGGCAGCCCGCCACTCTGCCCCCAGTGATACGCGTCCGACCAGGAGCCACCCGGCCAGCGAATAGCCTTGATTCCCGCCTGCGCGAAAGCTGCGTTGATTCCACTCGCATTGCTGTAAACGTCGTACCACGAAGGCAAATTCATCCCCAGCAACTGGTCGGTCACGTGTACGCCTGTGCCCGATTGATCAACCGTCACCGTATTTGCCTGGAACACCGTGATTGGAGGTGACTGTTCCGACGCAGACTTGTAGATCGATGCGCCGGAACTGTCCGGCGTATACAGTGCCGTCAGCGTCACGCTGCCCGCGGCAAACGTGTTTGCGGGGACCGTGATGCTCGCCGTGCCTCCCGAAACTGTGGCTGCCGCAGAGTTGTATCCCCCGCCGCTCAATACCACGCTTCCGGTCGCGGCAGGAGCACCGGTTCCTCCACTCAGAGTCACCGCAACCTGCACCGCTTGCGCTACAACAATGCTCTGCGAGGCCGGCGTCACAACAACAGTCGGTGTCGCCAGGCTCACAGTCACAGGAGCCGTTCCCGAAGCGCTGTTATAAGCGGCGGAACTCGCCGAGTCAGGCGTGTATGCAGCCTTCAGCGTCACGGTTCCCGCCGCCAGCGAACCCGGTGCAATCGTGATCGACGCCACCCCGCCGCTCAGCGCAGTTGCCGAGGTCGTGTAGGAGCCGGCGGTCAAGGTTACGCTTCCAGTCGCGGTGCCCCCGCTTCCACTCACCGTTACGGTCACCTTGAGCGACTGCACGGCTGTAATTGCCGATGAGCCCGGACTCACGGTGACGGTCGGCGTCACCGGGGTTTGGCTCCCGCTCCCGCTGCTTCCGCTGTTACCACCGCCTCCGCAACCACTCGCCAAAACGCCCACTACTGTCAGAAAACACACGGCCGTTCTGCGCAACGTGCTCCGCATCCCAAAGCCTCCGAAACAGGCTCATCCTCTCGGCAAATGCGATCCTTGCGCGAAAAGACAGGTCCCGGTGAATCTGGACCATCATACAATCGTCATCGCACACAAGCTTGTGGCGGAGAGCACACCGCGCTCTTAAGTTGAATGCACATGCAAAACCCGAAAGAGTTGGTTTGGCGGGCACATGCTCATCGATGCGGACAGCCCGGCCAGCCTTGGCACATAGCTATACAAGCCCGTTCGGTGTTGTCCTGTTCTGGTCAGCGTCTCGTTGTTTTCTCGACGCCTTGTTGCGTCTTGATCGCGGCCTGCACCGGCTTCTCGAGCGCCCAGCCGGCCAGCAGGATGCTCGGAGCTTGCACCGCTTCGGTCCTGCCTAGCGAACCCAGCGTTGTATGGGTCACCTGTTGCTCGGGCCGCCCCGCGTGAGAAACGATTGCGCATGGAAGCTCGCTCGGCAATCCCTCCTGCAGCCACTCGAGGGCAAGAAGGGAAAGGTCGCGTCCCGGCATATACACAATCCGAGTCGCATCCTCAAGCTCCGGAATCGCAGCCTCGTTATGCGACTGCGCATGGTGCCCAGTAGAAAAAACGACATTCGACGCAGCACCGCGATCCGTCAGAGAGCAGGGAATCGCTGCCGCCGCCGCAAACGCCGCCGTGATTCCAGGAACAACCTCGAACTGCACGTCCGCTTCGCCCAGCGCCGTCATCTCCTCGGCAGCTCTTCCAAAAATCAGCGGATCCCCGCTCTTCAGGCGAACCACGACGCGATAGTCCGCCGCATAGCTCACCAGCAGGGAATTGATCTCCTCCTGCGTGATGTTTTTCATCCCGCAGCGCTTTCCTACGTTCACGATCTCTGCATCTGGGCTGGCAAGCGCAAGAATCTCCGGCGTGACCAGGTCATCATGCAGAATCACGTCCGCTGTCTGGATCAGGCGTTGAGCTTTCACTGTAAGAAGGTCCGGATCGCCCGGTCCCGCTCCTACCAGGAAGACTCTCGCACCCTCCGCACCCGAACCACCAGATTGCCGCGCAGGCTGCAGTATCTTTCTCTTCGCGATTCGATGCAGCAGAGCCTTTCGTTCTTCTCCTGCTGGATGCCTGGCCAGAATCTCCCGCCGCAACTCGCCCACCTGCGCCAGCCACGATCCCAGGTCTTCCGGCAGCTGTTCGTTGATCTCGCGACGAAGCTGCTGAGCCACAGCCGGGCTCTCACCGGCAGTCGATATCGCAACCTGCAGATCTCCGCGGCGTACAACCGACCCGAAGTAGAAGTCGCAATGCGGCGGATCATCGACACTATTGACAAGGATCCCGCGCGCAACCGACTCGCGATAAACCGTCGCATTCACCTCTGGATTGTCCGTAGCCGCGATCACAATGAAGTTGCCGTCCAAATCTCCCGGCGTGAACTCCCTCTCCACGAGCTCGATCTTTCCCTCGTCCGCGAATGCGCGAACTTCCGCCTTCACCACCGGCGCAATCACCCGCAGCCGTATGCCGCTCGACAGCAGCGTGATCAGCTTCTCCAGCGCTACGTTTCCGGCACCCACAAGCAGTCCAGGTCGGCCGTCTAGTATTAGAAATATTGGCTGCAGGTTCATCGGCCTCAGTCTCCCACCGCGTGCGGTACGCGCCCCGTCGGCAGATCTCGCTCCACCGGCGACAGAACCTCTCCCGCAAGATACGACCGCAGTTCATCGTTCGTATGCCGGCTGAACCATACCCGTAAGTTTTCTTCCGTCTCGCGGGTGATGAGGTACTTCCGCAGCAGGCGCGCGATGGCTTCCGGCACCAGCGTTGCCGGAGCACGATAACCCACCGGCCGCGCGATCCCAGAATCCTTCCCAACGGATCCACCCAGGCAGAAGTAGTAGGCATCCACCAGCTTGCCTTCGTGCTTGATCTTCTTGCCCTCGATCCCGATGTCCGCAATCCAGTGCTGTCCGCACCCGTTGGGGCATCCAGTCACGTGTAACCGAAGCTGCTGATCGAATTGCGGAACACGCTCTTCCAGCTCATCCACCAGCCAGCGCGTAAATCCCTTTGTCTCCGTGATGGCCAGCTTGCAGAACTCCGTTCCCGTGCACGCAACGGCCCCGCGCCAGAAAGGCGAGCCTTCTACATGCAGCCCGATGGCGCCCAGTTCGCGCACCAGCTCCGGCGCCTTCGCATTCGGCACGTCGATAAAGATCAGATTCTGAGCCACGGTCGCGCGCAGAGCGCCGCTGCCATACTTGTCCGCCAGGTCTGCCGCCGCTTCCAGCTGCTCACCGCTAAGCCTTCCGCGCAGCACAGATGCGCCCACATAGCTCAGCCCAGCCTGCCGCTGGCGATGAATTCCCGCGTGATCCCGCAGCGTTTCGTCGGGCACATTCTCCTCGACACCCGGCAGCAGCTTGTACCCGAGCCGCGTTTCAATCTCATCCAGAAATCGTTCCGTAGTCCACCCCTCGCGCATAAACAGGTACTTCAACCGCGCCCGGTCCCTGCTCTCGCGCAGCACCTGCTGATCGCGGAAGATCTCCGTGATCACTTTGACCACCGGCAATGCCTGTTCCGGCAGCACAAACGCATTCAGCCGGACGGCCAGATGCGGCTCATTGGAAAGTCCTCCGCCAACCCGCACTGAAAATCCAACCTGCCCATCGCGTTCCGCTCCCGTCAGTGCGATGTCATTGATCTCCGGATAATTGCACCATGTCCGGCATCCACTGACAGAAATCTTGAACTTGCGCGGAAGGTTAACGAACTCCGGATTCGCGGTAAGGTAATGTGCAATCTCCAGCGCGATCGGCGAAGCATCGAAGATCTCGTCGTGAGCGACGCCCGCCAGCGGGCACCCCGTCACATTGCGAACCACGTCGCCGCAGGCCCCCTTCGGCGAAAGCCCGATCGCATCCAGCGCATCCACCACCTCAGGCAGCGCCTCGATCGTGAGCCAGTGCAGTTGAATATTCTGCCGCACCGTAATGTCGGCCAGGTTGCGCGCATACTTCCGCGTGAGCCCACCGATAGTCCTGAGCTGATGCGACGAAACAATCCCGTTCGGAATTCCGATCCGCATCATGAAGTAGTCCGTTACGAGCCCCTCACCGCCCTTGCCGCCGGTCGCGCCCACGCCGTCGCCCTGGGTGTAGACCCCCCACCACTTGAAGTACATGCCGGCCCACTCGGGCACCACGCTCGAGCGGCCCTCGCGCGCAAAGGCACGTACTTCGTCAAAAGTCTCCCAGGGATTCTTCGCCTTCTTCAGGCGTTCTGTGCGCTGGGCCTTCGTCTCTTTCGGGGGGATCGACTGGACGGGCTGGTTCGATTCGACTGGTTCAGTCATTAGACCTCTCGTGGGGGAATTCGCTAAAAACAGAAAGCCCGCGTCAGCTAAGGCTGTATCGCGGGCTCTCAGGAAACCTTGAAATGTGTATAGACTTATTTCGGTCTAGAGGTCACCTGTGCACGCGAATGCGGCATACAGAGGCGACAACAGGTCCGAAGGTCCATATATCGATTTTGGCAGGATGTTGGCGAAAATGCAAATCGAATGCGACAATCGGCCGCCCGACCGCACCCTGACTTCAATTTTCCCTTGAACCGGATCTGCCTTCCTGACCTCGCCGCATCTACAAACGTTTGTACGTTTTGCCGGAATATGGAACCGCCGATTTAGGCCACGTCGCCGAACCTTTCTCGCATCCAACCTGTTTAGGACCCGCAGGCTACCACCGCCGGGAGCGTATATATGAAAATCGCGCAGGTTGCGCCCTTATATGAGAGTGTGCCCCCTAAGCTATATGGAGGAACGGAGCGAGTTGTCTCATACCTTACTGAGGAGCTTGTTCGACTGGGCCATGACGTCACGCTTTACGCAAGTGGAGATTCTCAGACCGCCGCACGCCTGCGATCCATAAGTGATCGATCTCTGCGTCTGGAAGGCGGCAAGCTTCTCTCCCCACTTGCGCATCACCTCAACTTGATCGAAACCGTAGCTCAAGAAGCCGACGAATACGAGCTCGTCCATTTCCACCTTGACTACCTGCCCTTTTCGCAGATTCGGCGCCTCGACATTCCCGCCGTAACCACCTTGCATGGCCGCCTCGATATCCCTGACCTTTATCCCCTTTTTCGGGAATTCGAAGACATGCGCCTGATCTCCATCTCCGACGCACAGCGGGCTCCGATGCCATGGGCCGGTTGGCTTGCCACCGTACATCATGGCCTGCCGGCCGATCTACACGAGCCCACCTTTACGCAAGGCGACTACCTTGCTTTTCTTGGGCGCATATCTCCTGAAAAGAGGGTCGACCGAGCCATCGAAATCGCCAAACAAGTCGGGATGCCTCTTCGTGTTGCTGCCAAAATCGACGAAGCAGATCGCACCTATTTCGAATCTGAAATCAGCGACCTCCTCGTCAATTCAGACGTCGAGTTCGTCGGCGAAATCGGAGAAGCAGACAAAACAGATTTCCTGGGAAAAGCAGCTGCTTTGTTGTTCCCTATCGACTGGCCTGAGCCTTTCGGCCTTGTCATGATTGAAGCCATGTCGTGTGGAACTCCGGTGATCGCATTCCGAGGCGGGTCTGTCGCAGAAATAATCGACGACGGAGTTACCGGATTTATCGTGGAGAGCGTCGAAGAAGCGGTGGAGGCCTGGAAGAAAATTCCCTCGCTCGACCGCCAAGGCGTACACCAGCGGTTTCTCGAGCGCTTTACCGCACGCACGATGTGCGAACGCTATATTGAAGCGTACGAACTCGCAATCTCAGAAAAGAAACGCGCCGCAAGTGGCAATCGCGGGCTCTCGCTCGCAGTCTAATTGAGGAGTTCTCTATTGATGCTTCCAACGGTTCAGAAAGAACATCACCAGGACATCATTGAAGTTGGGCAACAGTTCTATATCCGCGCATCGTCAGCGCTCGCCGACGATCGCACGCGAGTCCTGCTTAACGGCGACACCTTCGCAGTCTTCGACCGCAGCGGCGACGTACAGCCCGTCGGCTTTGGGCAGCAGGGCATCTTCCACAACGAAACTCGCCATCTCTCCCGGCTCGAGATGCGCTTCTGCGGCGTCCGTCCTCTTCTGTTGAGTTCGACAGTTCGCGAGGACAACATCCTCTTTGCCGCCGACTCAACCAATCCCGATCTCGATCTCGAAGATGGAACCCTGCTTCCTCGCGGCACCGTCCATATCTACCGCGCCAAGTTCCTCACCGAGACGGTCTGCTACGACCAGATCACAGTCAACAACTACTCCGAGACTGCCGTCGATATCGAACTCTCTTTCGAATTCGACGCCGACTTCGCCGACATCTTCGAAGTCCGCGGTCAGAAGCGCCAGCGCCGCGGCGAAAAACGCCCCGCCAAAGTCACACGCAATTCCGTCGAACTCTCCTACGTCGGCCTAGATCGCATTCATCGCGCCACCTTCATTGAGTGCGGCATTCCCTGCGAGACGCACGACGGCGGCATCACTGTTCCACTCCACATCGAGTCTCACGGCGAAGCCAGTTTCACGATCAACATGGCGTGCATTCACGGCGGAGACGGTCAGCATCTTCATCTGCCCGCCTTCAACGATGCGCTGCAGCAAATGAATCAGGAGCGTAGCTCCGGTCCGCTAGCCGACGTGGACATTCACACCTCCAACGAGCAGTTCAACGAGTGGATCCGCCGTTCTCGTGCCGACCTAGCCATGATGATCACCCCTACATCGCATGGTCTCTACCCGTATGCCGGAGTGCCGTGGTTCAGCACCGTTTTCGGGCGTGACGGTATCATCACAGCACTCGAGTTGCTATGGCTCGCTCCCTCTGTCGCCAAAGGCGTACTCACCTATCTCGCCGCAACCCAGGCCACCAGCCACGATGCCGAGCGCGATGCAGATCCAGGCAAAATCCTCCACGAAATGCGTAAAGGCGAGATGGCGAATCTGCGTGAAATTCCATTCGGCCGCTACTATGGCACCGTGGACGGCACTCCGCTCTTTGTCCTGCTCGCAGCCGCATATTACGAGCGCACAAGCGACATCGGATTCCTGAAGGAAATCTGGCCCAACATTCTCGCCGCCCTCGAGTGGATCGATGTCTACGGCGACCCTGACCATGACGGCTTCGTGGAGTACGCCCGTGCCACCGACCGTGGCCTCGTGCAGCAGGGCTGGAAAGACTCCAACGACTCCGTGTTCCACAGCGATGGGCGTCTCGCCCAGGGCCCTATTGCCCTCTGTGAAGTCCAGGCCTACGTCTACGCCGCAAAGAACGGCGTCGCCTCAATTGCCGCCGATCTCGGCCACAAGGATCTCGCCGATAAACTTCGCATCCAGGCTGCCGATCTCCGCTCGAAGTTTCAATCTCAGTTCTGGTCAGATGAACTCGGCATGTTCGCCCTTGCGCTCGACGGAGAGAAGAAGCAGTGCCGCGTGCGCAGCTCCAATGCCGGTCAGTGTCTCTTTTCCGGCATCGCCAGTGACGCCCAATATCGCTCCATCAGCGAAGGTCTTCTTTCTCCCGCTTTCTTTTCAGGGTGGGGAGTCCGCACCATCGTCACCGGCGAGCGCCGCTACAACCCCATGTCATACCACAACGGCTCAATGTGGCCGCACGATAACGCGCTCATCGCCCTCGGCGCATTGCGGCGCTCCGACAAGGATCTCGCCTTGCGCATCACTTCCGGTCTCCTTGACCTCGCGTCAGAGGTCATGATCCATCGCTTGCCGGAACTGATCTGCGGATTTGGCCGCCGTCCCGGCAAAGGGCCCACGCTCTATCCAGTCGCTTGCTCGCCGCAGGCGTGGGCTGCGGGATCAGTGTTCATGGTGCTCCAGGCCTGCCTCGGCCTGGAGATCAAGGCCAGCGAGTCACGCCTCTACATGCACCACTCGGCGCTGCCTGAAAAGCTCCAGCACGTTCGCATTCGCAATCTTCGGATCGGCAACGGCAGCGTCGACATCTCCTGCGAGCGCTATGCCGACACTGTCAGCGTCAACATCCTCCGCAGAAACGGAAACGTCGAAATCGTCGCCATGCGCTGACACGCCTCCTGGCGATAGTATTCAGCCAATTGAGCCGGCGCTGCATTCGCATCGGCGTCGGCTTCAATGTTTGTGAGGAACAGGCACTGACGAAGAACCAGCCGGGATCAGATCACGAATTCGGTCCTGCCGAACGCCTTGGCAAGGTGCGTATAAATCGCGAAGGCTGCCTGAAGGGATTCCTTCGCTTTCTCATCCGACATCTGGGAAGTGGTGGCGCGAATCTTTTCGTCTTCCGGGAAACGGGCGCCTCGTTTCGTAACTTCATTCAGTAATTTTCTGAATTCATCCCACACGTGATCATCGGGAAAGCTATCGCGCTGCAGATGGCTGACACCGGAAATCAAGCCGTTCAATCGTTCCTGAAGGGAAGCATCTGACACGAGCGCGAAACGAATTTCGCTCGAGAACTTCTCCCATGCGTGATCGACCCCCATATCTTCCCGCCTCCCCGTACCTCTGATCAGAGTAAGAAGCCGCGCTGCCGGGGCGCGGCTCTCCAACGTAGCGACATCATTGCACGGGCAATGATGTCGCGCAACAGGGGCTTTGCCGGGCGCCCCAGGTCCCTCGCATTTGGGCACCTGAAATTCCAAGCATCTGGGGACTTGGGATTCCAAGCGTGCCGACACTATCGAAATGCGTTTAAACTATTCACCTTGCAGATAGGAATCGATATGGCTTCCCCAACAGCAATATCCCCGCACGCAGGCAATCCCGTCGCCGTGACCCTGCATGGTCGTAAGTTGGAGCCTAACCGGCGCATTCCGCTCAATCTGGATTGGGTGGAAGAGGTTCGCGTCAACACCAGCGCCGTGGAACGCCGTGCAGCCACACATACGGCACGCCGGACGGTCAAAAAAGAGCATCAGGCTGCCTGGCTGCTGCGCGCGATCGCCTGCATGGATCTGACAACCCTGAGCGGAGACGATTCAGTGGAGCGAGTAAAACGCCTTTGCGCCAAGGCTCGCAATCCCGTGCAGCGTCAGTTAGTCGAGAGCCTGGGCATCGAAGAGCTGAATCTCACTGTCGGTGCCGTCTGCGTTTATCACACGTTTGTCGAAACTGCTGCCAAAGCCCTCGAGGGATCGAACATTCCAGTCGCGGCAGTATCAGCCGGGTTCCCGGCCGGCTTGTCGCCCCTTGCGGAACGCGTGCAAGAAATCCGCCGCTCTATCGAAGCTGGTGCCTCCGAAATCGACATCGTGATCACTCGCGCCCACGTCTTCAATGGCGAGTGGCAGGCTCTCTATGACGAGGTTGCCGCATTCAAGGAAACCTGCGGCCCGGTTCACATGAAAGCCATCCTGGGAACCGGCGACCTGATGACGCTGCGCAACGTAGCCAGGGCCAGTTGGGTGGCCATGATGGCAGGTGCGGATTTCATCAAGACCTCGACAGGCAAGGAAGCCGTGAATGCCACACTGCCGGTCTCAATCACCATGGTGCGCTGCATACGCGAGTATGCCGAACGCACGGGGATGGCGGTAGGCTTCAAGCCGGCGGGTGGTATCCGCACCGCGAAGCAGTCATTGGATTGGCTTTCCATGATGAAAGACGAGTTGGGACGACCATGGCTGGAGCCTTCGCTCTTTCGAATCGGCGCCAGCGGCATGCTCGCAGATATCGAGCGCCAGCTTGAGCACTACACAACCGGCCGCTATTCGGCGGCATACCGTCACCCAATCGCGTAGATGGGTCCGGGTTCCCGGGAGGAGATGCAATGAGCAGCATCGTCGATAAGTTCTACACCATGGAATACGGAGCCGCGCCGGAGGATCCGAAGGAAGCCGTTCAATGGCTGGAGCGGCACCACCGCCGGTTCGACGCATTCATCGGGGGCGCATGGGTGCAGCCCGCGAGGGGCAAGTACTTCGAAACCAGCGATCCTTCGAGCGGAGACACTCTCGCCGAAGTCGCGGACGCGAACACCGCCGACGTGGAAGCAGCCGTGTCTGCCGCTCGCAAGGCCCTGCCCGCATGGCGGGCCCTAAGTGGGCACGAACGCGCTCGCTACCTCTACGCGTTGGCCCGACAGGTTCAGAAGCACTCGCGCCTCCTGGCTGTGCTCGAGACCATGGACAACGGCAAGCCCATCCGCGAGAGTCGCGACATCGATATTCCCCTCGTGGCACGCCACTTCTACCATCATGCAGGCTGGGCGCAATTGCTGGAATCTGAGTTCCCGAATTACAAAGCGTGCGGCGTCGTCGGCCAGATCATTCCCTGGAATTTTCCGCTGCTCATGTTTGCCTGGAAAGTCGCGCCTGCCTTGGCTGCCGGCAACACCGTCGTCATTAAACCCGCTGAAAACACTCCACTCACAGCACTCGCACTCGCGGAGTTGTCCATGGAAGTGGGACTGCCGCCTGGCGTACTGAACGTCGTGAATGGCGGACCTTCGGCCGGCCAGTCGATCGTCGAACATGCGGGAATCGACAAGATCGCATTCACTGGCTCCACTGAAGTAGGCCGCATTATTCGCAAGGCCACCGCGAAATCGCACAAAAAGCTTTCCCTCGAACTTGGCGGAAAATCTCCCTTCGTCGTTTTCGACGACGCCGATCTCGATTCCGCTGTCGAGGGCCTCGTCGACGCCATCTGGTTCAACCAGGGACAGGTCTGCTGCGCTGGTTCGCGGCTTCTCGTGCAGGAGCGCGTGGCAGAAACACTCTATACCAAGATTCGCGCTCGCATGGATACCCTGCGCGTCGGCCACCCGATGGATAAGGCCATCGACATCGGCGCGATTGTTTCGCCATCCCAACTCGAAACAATCCGTCGCATGGTCGATGCGGGAGTTGCCGAAGGCGCGCGCTGCTGGCAACCCGACACGCCGCTGCCTCAGAAAGGTTCCTACTTTCCACCCACGCTGCTCACCGATGTACACCCAACCGCAACCGTGGCACAGATGGAGATATTTGGTCCGGTCCTCACCGCGATGACCTTCCGCACTCCGGCCGAAGCCATCGAACTGGCGAACAACACCGTCTACGGTTTGGCAGCGAGCATCTGGAGCGAGAACATCAACGTCGCGCTCGATCTTGCTGCGCAGGTCAAAGCCGGCGTGGTCTGGGTCAACTCCACCAACCAGTTCGACGCTGCCTGCGGATTCGGCGGCTATCGCGAGTCTGGCTACGGGCGCGAAGGCGGCCGCGAAGGCATGCTCGAGTACATGACCCCAACGTGGCTGCACGATCTCCCCGCGGCTCCGGCCGCTTCGCTCGCCCAACCTGGTTCCGAGGAAGACAATGAACCCGGCGATTCTAAAAACGGTCTCGCGCAATCCATCGATCGCACCGTCAAGCAATATGTCGGCGGGAAACAGGCCCGCCCTGATTCGGGCTACTCCTTCCCCGTTTACGGTAGAGACGGCCAGTTACTCGGCGAGGCTCCGCTCGGCAATCGCAAGGACATTCGCAATGCCGTTGAAGCGGCACAGGCCGCGAAAGGATGGGCTCGTAACACGGCTCACGCCCGCGCGCAGGTTCTCTATTACCTCGCAGAGAATATGATTCAACGACGCGACGAAGTCGCGCACCGGCTCGCCCGCTCAGTCGGCGAGGAGGGCGCGGCACTCGAGACCGATCTCTCCATCGAGCGCATCTTTTCTTACGCAGCATGGACAGACAAATACGAAGGCGTCGTGCATCACCCTCCCGGTCGCAACATCACCATCGCCATGCCCGAATCCATTGGCGCCATCGGAATTCTAGCCCCGGATGAAGCGCCATTACTTGGCCTGCTCTCGCTCGTCCTGCCGGCAATTGCAATGGGCAACTCCGTGGTTGCGGTTCCGTCAGAACATCACCCGTTGATCCAGGGCGATCTATACCAGCTGCTCGATACCAGTGACGTGCCTGCCGGCGTCGTGAACCTGGTCGCGGGACGTCCTGCCGAACTCGCAAAAACTCTCGCTGAGCACGACGGCATCGATGCGATCTGGTGTTTCCGAAGCGACGAGGAAGCCGCCATGGTGCGCGCCGCATCCATCGGAAACATGAAGCAGGTCTGGACCAATGACGGACGCGAATACGACTGGTTCAACCGCGCGCAAGCCGAAGGCCGCTGGTTCCTCCAGCATGCAACTCAGGTCAAAAACATCTGGGTTCCCTACGGAGAGTGACGAGGCTTATCCGGAAACTTCCTTCGCCCTCGCGCGAACGCGCAACCGTCGCGCAACCCGATCGCCGTTATCGGACATCGCCTTGTCTTCCTCGCCGCGACCACCCCATCGGTCTTTCATTTTCAGAAACGGGCTCTCGAACCAGCGGAAGCTCGCCCAGCTCAAGAACCACACCCACGCGAACACAGCCGCATGAATGAGCCATGCTGGAACCCACGGCCTGGTTGCATCGATCACAATTCGATCGCAATCCCAGAACAGCAGGTGAAACACGTAGAACCCGTAGCTCACCCGCCCCAGGTGCAGCAGCGGCCGCAAAGAGAGGATCGGGCCAAGCCACCTCGCCCGCAAGCTCATCGCGACCAGTCCGCATGCAACCGCCGCGACCGCGGTCAAACCCCACGTCTGCATCCATGTCTCAAATGTGACGTCATGGAAAAGACCCCAGCGCCAATAAGCCAGTCCCAGCGCACACGCCGCCGCCAAAGTTCCAGCAGTGACTGTCTTCGTGCTCAACCGCTCCACTCCGCCCCGCCCACGCACCCACAGCGCCAGCGCCGACCCAGCCAGCAGCGAATCCGCTCGCGTCAGCGTCCAGAAATAAACCTCGTTATGCTTCGCCCACTCCGCCGGCAGCCAGAAGCGAAGCCCAATGCGTAACAGCATCACACCCACGATCGAACAAAGGCAGAGCACCATCAGCCGCTCGCGACGTCGCACCACCCACACAACCAGCGGCCATGTGAGGTAATACTGCTCCTCTACGCACAGCGACCAGTACGGCCCCACCTGCACGCGAAGCGTCTCCTGTGCGATGTGCACCGTCGCCGGGAGCCGGTTGAAATGCTCATGATTCCAACCCGCCCACAGCGCATACGACCCCAGATAATTTCCCACGTACGCCGGCCAAGCAAGAAAACCCGTTTCAAATCGCCCCTGTGCAAACATGAACACCAGCAGCACGCACCACAGTCCCCAGTACAGCGGGAAAATCCGTAGAGCTCGTCTGATATAGAAATTTCGAAAGTAGTGTTCTTCACCAAGGCTGTCAAAAAGAATGCCCGTGATCAGAAACCCTGACAGCGCAAAAAAGAGATCCACGCCCACCCAGCCCCACTCCCCCGGGGAATGCGGCTCGATTCGAAAATGAAACCAGAACACAGCGGCGATAGACACGCCGCGCAGCCCGTCAAGCGGTCGAAAGCGCTGCGTATCCCGGGACAACAAGCTCTCTTGCGCGTAAGACGTACTCAGCTCTCCACTCCACTCTTGGACTTCCATTCTCAGATGACGTCCTTTTCATCCCTGTTGCCCGTCGCCTCTTCCCAAATGCCTGCATCACCGTCCAAACACGAGGCAGCGGGTATACTTCTCCGGTCTTCCCGGGCACCACTCGAGGGCCTATGAAAGCCTGTGCGACTTTGCTTCTGCTGTTAGCTCCTTCACTCCCTGCGCTTTCGCAGACCCAAGCCAAATCCTCTGAACCTTCCCCGCGGCTCTCCATCCAGGAGTCTCTCGGATTCGAGCAGCAGAACGCTGATACCAGGCCAACTGGCTGGGTCGGCGGTCCCGCTGAGACCCTCTTCGCCGACAACCAAATTGTCCACAGCGGCCATTGGTCTGCGCGGCTCGAACGCGGCCCAGCTTCGCCCGACAAATTCTCTGCGCTCACCCGTATTCTCCCCATCGATTTCGCCGGCAGCGAAATTGAACTCGTCGGCTATCTGCGCTTGAAAGACGTCTCCGAATACGCGGGTTTCTGGATGCGCGAAGACGGCGAAGAAGGTCCCGTTGCCTTTGACAGCATGCAGAAAGATGCCGTGAAGGGCACACGCGACTGGGTCGAATACCGTATCAGGCTCCCCCTCCAGCCAACAGCACGCAAGCTCGTTTTCGGCGTGCTCATCTCTGGCACTGGCACGGTCTGGGCTGACGACCTGAAGTTGCTCGTAGATGGCAAGTCTGTCGCGGAAGCCATTGCGGCCGCGCCGCCACCGCCTACTGTGCTCGACACAGACCACGAATTCGATACCGGTTCGCGCATCACGTTCTCTTCGCTATCTGCTATGCAGGTTGACAATCTCACCACGCTCGGCCGCATCTGGGGATTCCTCAAGTACCACCATCCCGCCGTTGCTTCCGGCAAGCGCCACTGGGATTACGAACTGTTCCGCATTTTCCCTGTCATCATAGCGGCGCCTGATTCCGCAACTGCCAATGCCGCGCTTGCCAAATGGATCGATAGCCTCGGGCCAATTGCCGGATGCACCAACTCCTCCTGCGCGCACGAACCTCGCGGTGAGCTCAATGAGAAACCAGACCTGGCCTGGATCCGCGACACCCGATCACTCGGGACAGAACTAAGCAAGCGTCTGCAATTCATCCACCAAAACCGTCCTCTCGCTGTGCAGTTCTATGTCGGCTGGAGCCCCGGCGTCGGCAACCCTCAGTTCCGGCACGAGCCCGCATATCCCAACATCCATCTGCCCGACGCTGGCTATCAGCTTCTCGCCCTTTTCCGTTGGTGGAACATCATGCAGTATTGGGCGCCCTATCGCGATGTAGCTGGTCAGAACTGGCCGTC
>Ga0068860_100003874_pt1 | contig 15374 bp, 12 predicted proteins | sample KBSSwiS32_FD_66597 | JGI IMG/M metagenome (GOLD analysis project Ga0068860, IMG submission 66597) | Switchgrass rhizosphere microbial communities from Kellogg Biological Station, Michigan, USA - KBS Switchgrass S3-2 | ecosystem: Host-associated > Plants > Roots > Rhizosphere > Soil ... | reverse complement strand
GACGCGCCGCAGGTGGGGCGGCTGGTGGTGGGCTTCTCGGTGGAGCCGGACGGCGCCGAACGGATGGCCTCGCTGGTGCGGACCGGCGCCAGCGGCGAGTCCATCTCGCACGCGCTCAAGGACTCCGCCGCCGAGGCGCGCATCGCCGAGCTGGAGCGCGCGCTGGCCCAGGAGAAGTCGCGGGCCGCCGCCGCCGAGAAGGCGCTGGCCGCGGCGCGCGCCGAGAAGCTGGAGGAGGGCCTGCCCGAGCTGTCCGGGAAGCTCTCCGCGCTGGAGGCCCGCGCCGCCGAGCTGGAGGTCGAGCTCCAGGCCGTGCGGGACGAGAAGGCGGAGCTGTTGGCCCGCGGCGAGGTGGCGGCGCGCGCGGCCGAGGAGGCGCTGGCGCAGGCCCGGGCGGAGGCCGGCGAAGGGGAGGTGGCGCTGAGGGAGCGGCTGGCCCAGGTGCGCGAGGAGGTCGCGGCGGCGAAAGCGGCCGCGCAGCAACAGCTGGAGCAGGCGCGCGAAGAGGCCGCCGACGCGCAGGCGGAGCTGGAGAAGCAGCTGGAGCAGGCGCGCGAGGAGGCCGCCGCCGCGCAAGCGGAGGTCGAGAAGCAGCTGGAGCAGGCGCGCGAAGAGGCGCGGCTCGACACCGAGCAGCACCACCGCAAGCTGGCCCAGGTGGAGAAGTCGGTAGAGACGGTGCGCGCGGCGCAGGCGAAGACCGAGGCGGAGCTGGAGCGCCGGGACGAGGAGCGGCAGCAGTTGGAGGCGGCGCTGGAGGCGTCCCGAGAGGAGACCGCCGCCGCGCAAGCGGAGGTCGAGAAGCTGGAGGCGGAGCACGAAGCGGCGCTCTCCGCCGCCCGGGCAGAGGCGGCCCGGCGCGCGTCCGCGCACGAGGCGGCGTTGGCCGAGGCCCGCGCGGAGGGGGAAGCGGCGAAGGCGGCGATGCAGCAGGACGCCTCGGCGCGGGAGGAGCAGCTCGCGGCCGACCTCGCCGCGCAGCAGGAGGCGCGCGCCCAGCTGGAGTCGGAGATCAGCGCGCTCCAGGACCGGCTGGAGGCGGAGCAGAAGCGATCGCTGAGCGCGGAGGACGCCTTCGCCGAGCAGCAGGCGGCGGTCGGCTCGATGCAGTCGCGGATGGAGGCGCTGGAGCGCGAGGTGGCGGACCTCAAGCGCGCGCTGGAGCAGGAGCAGCAGGAGCGCGGCAGCGTGGAGGCCAACCTGGCCACCGCCCTCGGCCAGGTCTCCGAGCTGGACGAGTCGCTCCAAGGCGAGAAGGCCGGCGTGGAGATGCTGGGCAAGCACCGCGACGAGCTGCGGGCCAAGGTGGAGAGCCTGGGCGCCGAGCTGCAAGCCGCGCGCGACTCCATCGCCGAGCTGACCGGCGAGCGGGACGCGGCGCGCGACCAGGGGCTGGCCACCGCGGAGGCGCTGGACGCCGAGCGCATCAACGCCACCTCCATCACCGCCGAGCGCGACGAGGCGCGGACGCAAAACGAGAACCTCACCCGCGAGCTGGAGGCGGAGCGGGAGATCTCCGCGCAGCGAGCGGCGGCCCTGGAGGAAGAGGAGCGCCGGCACGACGAGCTGCTGGGCGACATCTCGTTCATCCAGGGGCAGGTGGCGGACCTGGCCAGCAGCAAGGGCGCGCTGCTGGGCCGCCTGGACATGATGTCCAAGCGCGAGACCAAGCGCGCCGCGGCGCAGAGCGAGATCACCTCGCTCCTGCGCGACCGGGAGGCGGTGGCGGCGGACCGGACGGTGGCGCTGCGGAAGGTGCAGGCGCGCGCGGAGAAGCTGGAGGCGACGCTGGCGGAGCGGGAGGCGGAGCTGGAGGCGCTGCGCGGCCAGCTGGCGATCGACCAGGGCGCCAAGGAGCAGGCGGGCACGCTCTCCACGGAGCGCGACGAGCTGCGCGTGCAGATGGCGTACTTCCAGAAGCAGATCGGCGCGCTGCAGCGGACCATCAAGGAGAAGGAGAAGGCCCTGGAGGCCGCGCTCTCACCCTTGCGGCGGGAGACCACCGCCATCAGCAGGCCGCCCAAGGAGCTGCTCGCCGCCGCGGGCGGACCCACCACGACCTCTACCCCCGCCCCCGCCCCCGCCAAGCCGGAGCCCGAGCCCGCCGCTGAGCCGGTGAAGGAGCGCGGCCCGGTGACCGAGCCGGAGATGCCCGCGCTCAAGCTCGCGGACATGCCCAAGAAGGGCACCGGCACCGGCGTCCGGGCCAGCCTCTCCAGGGCCGCCCGTCCGGCGCCGAGCAAGGTGGACCTCCCCAACGAGTGGGCGGAGGAGGTGGCGCCGGAGCCGAAGACCATGCCCTCCGGTCCGCCCGTCGCCTCGCCGCGCCCGAAGCGCTAGGTTCCGGGTCGGGCGATGGACCAAGAGCTGATCCAGATCTTCATCAAGAACGAGCAGGGACAGATCTGGGGTCCGCTCACGCCCGCCACCGTGGAGCTGATGCTGGACAGCGGCATCGTGAAGGGGCGGGTGATGGTGTCCAAGGACGGGCAGCGGTACGCCATGCCCGGCCGCTTCCCCGAGTTCCGCGACGCCTTCCCCCGCGAGCTGTGGGGCGTGGACGTCCCGGCCGAGGAGGCTGCTCCGCCCGAACCGCCGCCCGGACCGCCGCCGGCCGCCGGACCAGGTGCGGCGCCTCGAGCCGGGCCGGGCGCCACCGCCGGCTTCACCGCCGGGCCGGGCGCGCGCGCGGCGGCCGCCCAGACGCGGGGCCCGACGACCAACCCGCGCGCGACCATGCCGCAGCCGCCGCCCGTCATCACGTCGGCGGTGCCGCCCTCGCCGCCGCCTCCCGCTCCCGCCCCCGCGAAGAAGGCGGCTCCCCCGCCGCCCACGGAGGGGATGACGGCGCCGCCGCCCAGCGGCGACCTGTCGGAGCTGTCTTCGGTGAAGCTGTACTCGCTGGCGGCGGCCGCGGAGATGACCGCGCTGATCACCTATTCCCTGCCGGACCGGGAAGTCCACGTCCACCTCCGCAAGGGCAACCCGGAGTACGTCGGCTCCACGCACACCGAGGACGGGCTGGGGGCGTTCCTGGTGAAGTCCGGCCTGGCGAAGCTGGAGCAGATCGCCCAGGCGGAGTCGCAGAAGGAACGGTTCGGCGGCGAGCTGCTCACCGCGCTGTTCGGCACCGGGGCGCTGAACCCGGGCACCGCCTTCGCGCCGCTGATCGACCGCGCCAAGGGGATCCTGATGAAGGCGCTGCTGGCCACCAGCGGCACCTTCACCGTGGAGCCGAAGGACCTCCCGCCGCAGCGGTCGATGCCGCTCGGGCACAAGTGGGCGGTGCTGTCGGAGCTGGTGCGGCGGATACCGGCCGCGGAGCTGAAGCGGCGGATGCAGGGCGCGTGGGACCTGCCGGCGATGAAGTCGGGCGGGCGGGTGCCGGCGGCGGACCTGCGCCTCACGCCGCAGGAGACGCGCGCGCTGGGGCACGTGGACGGCGTGCGTTCGCTGGCGCAGTTCCAGAAGGACATGCCGCAGGAGTACGAGACCGTGCTGCGGGTGGTGTTCCTGATGGGCGAGATGGACGGCATCTCGTTCGCGGCGGTCCCGTCCCGGCCCACGCCGGTCCCCGAGGAGCCGCCGCCCCAGGCCGCCGCGCCGCCGCGGCCTCCGGCCGGGACCTCGTCGGGACCGAAGCCGGGGCCGGGGGCCGCTCCGTCGTCCGGGTCGGGGCCCAAGGCAGGACCGGGGGCGCGCCCTCCGCCCGCGCGTGTGCCCACGTCGCCGCGGCCGGCGGTGCAGCAGGCCCCGCCGAAGATCTCCCCCGCCACGCCGATGGGCCTCCCGGCGGCGGAGACCATCGAGGACCTGCGGGCGCTGGCGGCGAAGCTCAAGGGGCAGAACCACTTCGAGGCGCTGGGGCTGAACGACAAGGCGGACGCGTCGCAGGTGAAGGTCGCCTACTTCCGGCTGGCGAAGTCGTACCACCCGGACACGGTGCCGGAGGGCGCGCCGCCGGAGCTGGGGCAGCTCAAGGCGGAGATCTTCGGGCGGGTGGGGGACGCGTACCGGACGCTCTCCGACGAGAAGCTCCGGGCGGAGTACGTGGAGGACCTCAAGCACGGCGGGAAGGGCGAGCAGGTGGACGTGGCGCAGATCCTCCTCGCCGAGGAGCTGTTCCAGAAGGGCTGCATCCTGGTGAAGGCGCGGAAGTGGCCGGAGGCGGTGAAGATGCTGGACGACGCCGTCAAGGCCAACGCGGAGGAGGCGGAGTTCTACGCCTGGCGCGGGTACGCGAAGTTCTTCGCCAACCCGGACAAGAAGGCCGGGTACATGGAGGCGCTGAAGGACATCCAGCTCACGGTGAAGAAGAACGAGCGGATCGCGTCGGCGCACTACTTCCTGGGGCACATCTCCAAGCTCACCGGGGACGAGAAGCTGGCGCTCAAGGAGTTCAAGCGCGCGGTGGAGTACAACCCGGACCACATCGACGCCGCGCGCGAGGTCCGGTTGATGACCGGGAAGAAGTGACCGGATGCTGACCGGGAAGCAGCGGCGGCAGCTGCGGGCGCTGGGGCATCACCTGGAGGTGGTGGTCCAGGTGGGGCAGCACGGGGTCACGCCCGGCGTGCTGGCGGCGGTGGAGCAGGCGCTGTTCGACCACGAGCTGATCAAGGTGAAGGTGCCGGAGGGCGAGGAGCGGCACGAGGTGGCGGAGCAGCTGGCGCGGGAGACCGGCGCGGAGGTGGCGCAGGTGCTGGGGAGGACGGCGCTGCTGTTCAAGAAGCGGGAAGAGGACTCGAAGTTCGAGGACGACCTCACTCCGAAGAAGTGAGGGCGGCGGCGCGCTCGAGCCCGCTCAACAGCTCCGCGGGGAAGTACTGCCGGCGGCTCTCGCCCGTCCGGCGGCTGACCTGGTCCTCGGTGTCGACGTACCCGACGTACCCATTCGCCAGCGAGACCACCCGGTCGGCGCGCGCCGCCCGCTCCACCCTCGCCCCCGCCGCGGCGGTGATCTCCCCCGGCACCGCGACCAGCGTCAGCGGCCCCAGCGTCCACCGCGCCACCTTCGCCTCCCTCGCCAGCCCGCACAGCGCGTTCTCCGCCGGCCTCCGCAGCCACCCGCCCACCAGCCGCGACGCGTCCGGGTGGGGCAGCGGCATCACCGCGGCCGCCGAGCGCACGGCGCCCTCCCCCACCGCCGGCCCCAGCGCCACCTGCCGGGCGCGCCCCGCCAGCGCGCGCGCGAACGCCTCCACCCGCGCCTCGGGCGCCGGCGCTCCGGGCACCTGCGCCATGGCGTTCCCTCCCGCGCCCACCAGCGTCAGCACCACGCCGCCACCGGCCTCCAGCGCCTCGCTCACCGCCGCGGGGTAGTCCGGGGACAGCGCGCCGTCGCGCCGCGGCTGGAGCGTGGGGTGCGCCGAGAACACCAGCACCTCCGCCACCGGCTGGCCCGCCTCCGACTCCACCCGCACCCGCGTCAGCCGCCCGTCCGGCGCCTCCCCCTCCGCCCTCGAAGCCACCAGCTCCGGCGCCTCCGCGCTCCCCACCGCGATGCGCGCCCGCGCCATCGACCCCAGCGCCTGCTTCGCCGCCTCCTTCGCCGCGCCCACCACCGCGCCGCGCACCGCCGCGTCCGGCCACCCCACGCCCGTGAACCCCATCTCCTTCCGGTCGTCGTACCCGCCCACCGACGAGTGCGAATGGGTGGCCGCCACCAGCACCGCGCCCGCCCCCATCGCCTCCACCTCGCGCGACACCTCCGCCGCCAGCGACTCCGGCAGCGTGAGCAGGTCCAGCGTCACCACCACCAACTTCACGCCCCCCGCCCCCACCGCCAGCGCCCGCGCGGAGAGCGGCGCCACCTGCCGCTCGGCCCGCGGCTCGCTCGGCCCGTACCCGGCCCGCGTCACCGGCAGCGACACCTGGATGCGCGCCCGTCCCGCGCCGGCCTCCAGCGGCCCCTGCCCCTTCACCTCCGGGAGCCGCGAGATGTCCGCGGCCCCGGAGGGCACCCGGCAGTGGTCCGTCCACGCCCACCCCAGCGCGCCGAGCGCTCCAAGGCCCAGTGCGAGGCGAAACAGCCGCTTCCGGTCGCGTGTTGTGCCCACTGCAGGAGGAGGGCATAACCCGCGCCCATGTGCGGCGTCTTCGGAATCTTCGGCCACTCTGAGGCCTCGAACCTGACCTACCTGGGTCTGCACGCGCTGCAGCACCGCGGGCAGGAATCCGCGGGCATCGTGTCCTCGGACGGCGCTCGCCTGCACGTCCACCGGGAGATGGGCCTGGTGGCCGACATCTTCACCGCCGAGGTGCTGGGCGGCCTGCCCGGCCCCTCCGCCATCGGCCACGTCCGCTACTCCACCGCCGGCGGCAGCTACCTGAAGAACGCCCAGCCGCTGATGGTCGCCTACGCGGGCGGCCAGCTCGCGGTGGCCCACAACGGCAACCTCACCAACGCGCAGGCCCTCCGCGACGAGCTGGAGCAGTCCGGGGCCATCTTCCAGACGGACTCCGACAGCGAGGTGATCATCCACCTCATCGCCCGGTCGCGGCAGCCCACCTTCGAGCAGCGGGTGGTGGAGGCGCTCCAGCGCGTGCAGGGCGCCTACTCCCTCCTCTTCCTCACCGAGCGCAAGCTGGTGGCGGTGCGCGACCCGTTCGGCTTCCGGCCGCTGGTGCTGGGGAAGCTGCGCGACGCGCACGTGCTCACCTCGGAGACCACCGCGCTGGACCTCATCGAGGGCGAGGTGGTGCGCGAGGTGGAGCCGGGCGAGATGGTGGTCATCGACCAGGAGGGGCTGCGCTGCTCTCGGCCGTTCCCGCCGTCGCGCCTGGGCCGCTGCGTCTTCGAGCACGTCTACTTCGCCAAGCCGGACTCGGTGCTCTTCGGCAGCACCGTCTACGAGGTGCGCAAGAAGCTGGGGATGCAGCTGGCCCGCGAGCGGCCCGCCCAGGCGGACCTGGTCATCGCCGTCCCCGACTCCGGGGTGCCGGCGGCCATCGGCTACTCGCAGGTGAGCCGCATCCCGTACGACGTGGGGCTCATCCGCAGCCACTACGTGGGCCGCACCTTCATCGAGCCGCAGCAGTCCATCCGCCACTTCGGGGTGAAGCTGAAGCTGTCCGCGGTGCGCGAGGTGCTCAAGGGCAAGCGGGTGGTGGTGGTGGACGACTCCATCGTCCGCGGCACCACGTCGCGGAAGATCGTGAAGATGATCAAGGCGGCCGGCGCGGCGGAGGTGCACCTGCGCATCTCCAGCCCGCCCACCGCGTGGCCCTGCTACTACGGCATCGACACCCCGTCTCGGCAGGAGCTGATCGCCTCCAGCCACTCCGAGGAGGAGATCGCCCGCTACGTGACCGCGGACAGCCTGGGCTACCTCTCGCTGGAGGGCCTGGGCGCGGCGGTGGGCGACCCGGAGTCGCGGACCTTCTGCACCGCGTGCTTCTCCGGGAAGTACCTCACCCAGCTGGGCCCCACCCCGTCGCGCCAGCTCAAGCCGGCCGCCGCCTAGTGCTCCGATGGCGCGGAGCGTCGTAGGGCACTGAACTTTTTGCGCACCGCGCTGGTGCGCGCCGGGGCCTCCTGCATTACCTGGGAGATTCGAATGGAACCCCTCGGCGATTCCGGTCAGTTCATCCCCGACGTCCCCGCGGCGCTGGAGCGCCAGGTCACTCGTGCCGGCCGGGCGATGGCCCGGCTCCGCGCCGCGCACAAGCGCCTCGAAGAGCAACCCGGCGTCGCGGAGGCGCTGAGGAAGCTGGCCGCCGCCGGCGTCGCCTCCGCCACGTCCGCGGACTCGGCCATCGAGCGGCTGACCCGCGTCATCGCCGGCGCCCCCGAGCACCCCGCGGCGCAGGAGATGGTCCTGGCCGTGATGCGGGTGGTGGACGGCATCGAGTGCGGCGTCGAGGTGGTGGAGCAGGCGGGCATCGCCGCGGGCATGCCGCCGCCGGCCAGGGCGCCCAACGCGGAGAGGGCCGAGTCAGCGGCGCCGTAGCCTGCGCGCCGCGGCCAGCGCGGACGCGCACGCCAGCGAGACCGGCCCCAGCCACTGGCCCCAGCGCGCGGCGAGGGTGAGCGGGGCGTCCGCCGGCGCGAGGGCGAGCTCCGCGATGACGCCGCCCGGGCGCTCCGGGTCGGCCTGGAGCAGGACGTCGCCCGTGCTGGAGATGGACGCGGTGAGGCCGGACGGCGTGGCGCGACCTTGCGGGAGGCGCGTCTCGATGCTGCGGAAGGCGGCGCCGATGAGGTGCAGCCGCGCCGCGGGCGTGCCGGAGAACCAGGCGTCATTGGAGAGGGTGAGGAAGGCCTGCGCGCCCAGGCGGCGCGCGGCGGCGGCGAGCGAGGCGTCCATCGCGTCGTAGCAGATGAGCGGGGCGACGGCGGCGGAGCCTCCGGCGCGCAGCGGGAAGTGCAGCACCGCGGCGCCGGGCCCTTCGGACCAGGTGCCCATCCACGGGAGGAAGCGTCGGGCGGGCTCGAGCCAGGCAGGGACGTGCTCGGTGAGCGGAAAGAGGTCTGCCTTGCGGTAGGTGCCCAGGCGCGCGCCGCCCGGGGCCAGGAGCACGGCGGCGTTGTACTCGCGGTCTTCGGCGCGGTCGAAGGTGCCGAAGAAGAGCGGGAGTGAGAGGTCGGTGGCGGTGGATTCGACCACCGCGTCCAGCTCCGCGCCCTCGGGGCTCTGCGACTCGCCGAAGGTGGTGGGGTACGCGGTCTCCGGCCAGACGATGACGTCGAGGTCGCCGGAGGCCGCCAGCCGCCGGGAGAGCGCGCGGAGGGCCTCGAGGATGTGGACGACCGCCACGTAGGTGCCCTCGCGCTCGGCGAGCGCCTCGTAGTGGGTGAGGTTCGTCTGGACGAGGCCGGCGACGAGGGTGGGCCCGGAGGTGGCGGCCAGCTGCTGGCGGCGGAGGTGGCCGTAGAGCGCGGGGAGGAGGACGGCGCCGGCGCAGGCGCCCGCGGCGAGGAGGGCGGGGCGGAGGCGGCGCGCGCGGATGGCGAAGGCGAGGGCTTCGTTGGTGGAGAGGACCAGGAGGGTGAGGAGGGGGACGCCGCCGAGGTCGGCGACCTGGCGGATGTCCCCGGAGGGGTAGAGGCCGAAGCCCAGGGTGTCCGGGACGAGCTTGGGGAGGAGCCACTCCGCGGCGAGGAAGGCGAGGACCCCGGCGGCGCGGCCGGCGTACCGGCGCGCGGCGGCGAAGATCAGCAGCTGTGGCTCGAGGAGCGGCGCGAGGAGGAGCTGCAGCGCCCAGCAGGCGGCGAGCGGGGCGGAGGTGTAGTCGTGGACCGCGCCCGGGAGCCACCAGAGCGCGACGGCGGCGAAGGCGACGCTGAACAGCCAGGCGTCGGCGAGCGCGGTGCGGGGGTTTTCCGCGGCGTCGAGCTCGAGGAGCCAGGGGACGAGGGCGAACCAGCCCAGCCACTGCCACGGGGCGCGGACGGTGGCGTAGAGGCCGCAGAGGGCGGTGCTGGCCGCGAGGGCGGCGAGGCGCCAGGCCCAACGGCGATTCAATCCGCGGCCCCCAGGTCATCCGGCGGGGTGAACACCTGGATGGGCATGCCTTTGGGAGCGAGCTCCGGGGGGACGACCCGGTCCGGCGGGATGGGGATGGGTTGGCCGTCCGGCCCCTTCGGCGTGAAGTCGGGGTGGAACAGGAGGATGGCGGGGAGCTGCTGGCCGTCGTCGGTGGTCTGGTAGTGGCGGAGGTAGCCGGGAGGGAGCTCGAAGCCTTCGGGCACGAGGATGCCGCGCTTGATCTTCTTGGTGCCGGGGGCCGGGAAGAGGGCGAGGCCGGTGGGGCCGCTGGAAGGAACCTGGGTGACCTCCTGGGGTGGCGGCGCCGGCGCGGCGGTTGGCAGCGCGGGCGCGGGGCGGCCGGACCTGGGGGAAGGGGCCGCGGGCGCGGCGGCCTCCGGGAATGGAGGCGGGGACGGCTCCGGGAGCGGGGCGACGGGCGCGTACTGGAGCCACAGCACCAGCGCCAGCACCGCCGCCAGGAGCGCCCCGGCGCCCAGCAGCTTCCAGCGCGACTTCATCTCGGCCACCTCATCTCGACGAAGCGTAGGCGCACCGGGCGATGGTGGCCACCGCAGCAGCGGCGCTCCTCCCCTTCAGCACCGCGCCCGGCGTTTTTTTCCGTCACCGCGGCGGCCCGCTCCGACTAGAAACGCGCTCATCGCCGGAGCTCCGAACAGCGCGTGGTCGTACCCACCCCTGGTGCGAGCCGTGGAGACCTCGCTGCGCGCCGCCGCGTACGTCACCACCCTGGCCGTCGCCTGGAACCTCGCCGCCAGCGCGTTCGGCCTGGACCCTTCCCCGCCCGCACTCCAACTCCTCCGCACCATGGCCCTCGGCGCGCTCCTCCCCTACGCCGGCGCCGCCGCCGTGCGCGCGTCGAGGCGAACCCAACCCCCGGACCTCTCCGCTCCTCTCCGGGCGTGGCGCCTCCCGCTCCCGGCGCCCGGCTTCCGCGCCGGCGAGCGAGACCTGCTCCTCTCTCCCTCACCCACCGGCGCGCGGCCCTGGCGCGCGCCCTCCCTGCGCGCCCGCGCGCTGAAGCACGCCCTCTTCCCGCTCCTCCCCACCTTCGTGGTGTTCCGCGCCAGCCAGGTCATCGGCTTCGGCGGCTTCCTCGGCGAGTACCACCTCTACGGCCTCTCCCGCTGGGCGACGAACCTCGCCCTCCACTGGGCCGTGTCCATGATCGCCCTCACCTGCTGGGCCGCCGCCTGGCGCGTCCTCGCCGAAGCCGTCTCTCTCCTCGGCGCGCTCATCGGCCCGCGCGCGGCGCACCGGTCCCGCCGCGGGGCGGAGATCGCCGCCGCGGTCGCCTACTACGCCGGGGTACCGGTCGTCCTCGGGTTGATGTTCCTACACTGACGCCCGGCTACGGGCTGGGCACGTGGTACGTGGACGTCTCGTTGCCCAGCCGCTCGTGGCCGAACTGGTTCCACGCCGGGTTCTTCCCACCCACCACCTGCGCGTCGGTGAAGTCCGCCGCCCCGGAGCCCGACCCGGACCCGGTGAAGATGCTCAGCCCGATGGTGGCGCTCCCGTACGTGGTGGGGTGGGTGTTGTCCGACTGGAGGTAGTCGTAGCTGGTGGACGCGTTGCCGAGGTGGAGGTTCGAGTCGCGGAGGGTGCCGCGCAGCGTGGTGGTGATGCGCGCCACGTACGCGTCCTCCGACTCGCCGGCGACGTACCGCAGCCCGTCCACGTCCACCTGGCCGTCGCCGTTGGAGTCGTAGTCCGCGCCCATGAACGTGGCGAAGCTGTCCGAGCACTTGAACCCGTACTGCGCCGCCAGGTGGCAGGTCCTCCAGTTGCTGTGCGCCAGGTACGGGAGGAACTTCGCCTGCTTGTTCACCTTCTGCCCGGTGGCCGCGTCGGTGCACCCGGTGAGCACGTTGTCCGCGTCGTAGCCGGGGTAGTACAGGTTCGCCACCACCTTCACCGTGGCGGTCGTGGCGTAGGTGTTGATCGCCTGCATCGCCTTCTCGGTGTAGTTGGCGCAGGCACTCAGCGCGCTGTCCAGCACCCCGAAGTTGCAGGTCCCGCTCTGGCCGGAGAGGTCGGACCGGGCCTGCAGGTAGTCGTTCCCGCACATCTCGAACTCCACCACCCGCGTGGAGGTGTTCTGCATGTAGCTGCGCTCGGAGATGATCTTGTTGTTGTAGATGTCGTCCGCCTTGGCGCCGGACTTGGTGCGGCGGACCACCTGGATATTCGCGTTCCACTGCTTGCCCAGATACTCGCCGTCCACCCACGGGCCCGCGCGCCGCAGCACGCTCCACAGGCCTCCGTTGTAGCCGGCGTAGATCGAGTCGCCGTACGCCACGACCTGGTACGTCGTGGTGACGTTCGGCCTCGTGATCTTCCACGAGGTGTTCTGGGTGATGGTGTTCGCGTTGGCGCTCCCGCTGAGCGCGACGGCAAGTGACGCGAGGACACCGAAGGCACGATTGGTCATGAGGGGGCCCTCCGGCAAGAGGGCGCGTAACCTAGGCTTGGATTCCCCGAAAAGCCACCGTGCACCGCGTCGCGCGGTTTCCCGGTTCACCCTCCGTGACGGAACGCCACCAGGTCCGGCGGCAGCGGCGCGCGCAGGTCCATCGGCGCGCCCGTCTCCGGGTGCGGGAACCGGATCCGCGCCGCGTGCAGCGCGTGCCGCGGCAGCCGCAGCCTCCGCCAGGCCTCCTCGTCCAGCTCGCGCCGCGTGAACCGGTCGAAGTACTGCTCGTCCGGGCCGTACATCTTGTCCCCCACGATGGGGAACCCCGCCACCTTGAGGTGGATCCGGATCTGGTGCTGCCTCCCGGTGGCCGGCTCCGCGCGCAGCAGGGAGAACCGCTCCCCGTCGCGCTCGAACCGCTCCAGCACCTCGAACCGGGTCAGCGACGGCTTGCCCTGCTCGGCGTCGATCCGCACCGCGATGCGGATGAGCTCCGTCCCCTCCGCGATGGGGGCGTCCACCTCGAACCGGTCCCGCTCCGGCCACCCTTCACTGAGCGCGAGGTACTCCTTGTGCACGTCGCTCCGCATGAAGGTGCGCATCATCTCCGCGCACACCGCCGCGGTCCGCCCGCACACCAGGAGCCCCGACGTCTCGCGGTCCAGCCGGTGCACCGGGTAGGCGTAGTCCTCGCCGTAACGCTCCCGCACCAGCGTGACCAGCGTGCCCTTGTGGTAGCGCGCGGTGGGGTGGATGGGCAGGCCGGCCGGCTTGTCCAGCACCAGCAGCCAGTCGTCGCGGAAGACCTCCGGCAGCTCGGTGGGGGTCTCCGGCTCGTCGAGGGCGCGGCGGCGCAGCGCGAAGCGCAGGCCGGGGCGGACCAGGGTGGACGCCTTCAGCGGCCGGTCGCTCACCAGCGAGCGCTCGATGATGCGCTGGACCTTGGCCCGCGAGAGGCGGCGGATCTTGTGGCAGAGGTAGCGGTCCAGCCGCCACCCGTCGTAGTTCGGCTCCACCACGAACTCCACGTCCACGAAGCCGCCCGCCGGTCCCATTTCCGCTATCTTCGCCGAGGTCATGCTCAGAGCCGCACTGCTGGCGCTGGCGCTCCTGTCCCTCCCCGGAGCGGCCGCCCCATCCGGGCGGCGGCTCGCGGTGGTGGACCTCGCCACGCCGCCTACCATGGTGGGCCTGGGATTCCAGCTGACGCAAGCGGTGGCCGACGCCGCCCGCGCGCAGGGCTACGTCGTCTTCCAGCCGGGCGAGGTGCGCAAGTCGCTGGGCGAGGACAAGTACAAGGAGCTGATGAACTGCGGCGCGGTGCCCGCCTGCGCCTCCGCCAAGCTGGCCGGCTTCTTCACCGCCGACCGCGCCGTGCTGGGGACGCTCCGGCGCGACGAGAAGAACTACCTGGTCCAGCTCTGGCTCCTGGACCTCCAGAAGGGCTCCGTCGTCTCCGAGGTGGACCGCGCCATCCTCATCGCCTCCCGCCGCCTGGTGCAGGACGTCACCGACGCCATCCCGCCGCTGCTGCGCGGCGAGAGCGAGAAGCGGGGCACCCTGACCATCACTTCCCCGGTGCGGGGCGCGGAGGTGGTGCTCAACGGCGAGGAGCTGGGCGCCACCCCGGTGACCACCCAGCTCAAGCCGGGCCGCTACGAGATCCAGGTCACCAAGAAGAACTACATGTCCGTGCAGCGGCTGGTGGACGTGAACGCCGGCCAGACCACGGTGGAGGAGGTGCGGCTCATCCTCCTGCCGGGCATGAAGGCGGAGCCGGAGGCGTTCGCCGCCGCCGGGGGCGGGAAGGGCGCCGGCGAGCCCACGCTCAACCTCCCCTGGACCGCTTGGCTGGCCTTCGGCACGGCCGCCGCCGCCGCCAGCGCCGGCGGGTACTTCGGTTTGCAGGCGCGGGTCATCCAGGGCCGGCTGGAGCTGGGCAGGGACCCGGCCAGCGGCATCTACGGTGGGACGCGCGCGGAGGCGCTCGCCGGCCGCTCCGACGCGCTCGCCGCCAACGTGCTCTACGCGACCGCCATCGCCGCCGCCGCGGGCGGCGTGCTGCTCACGGTGTACGCTCCCCCCGAGGCGCCGCCTTTGAAGGCGGGCGCCCTGCTCGGGCCCTCCGGGCCGCTGGCCGCGGTGCAGGGACACTTCTGAGGACGACGTGAGCCCATCCAAGCGTCTCGCCGTTGCCGCCGCCCTGCTCGCGCTGGCCTCACTCGGCGCTTCCTGCTTCTTCGGCATCGACCCGGACCAGAACCGCTTCTCCTGCGCCGAGGACAAGGACTGCGGCGCGGCCTACGAGTGCCGCCCCCAGGCCGCCGGCGGCGGCCTCTGCTACCGCGTGGGCGAGTGCACCGACGAGGTGTGCGACGGCCTGGACAACAATTGCGACGGCCAGGTCGACGAGCCCTTCGACCTCACCTCCGACCCGGCCAACTGCGGCGCCTGCGGCGCGGCGTGCCTGGAGGGGGCCGCCTGCCGGAAGAGCCACTGCCACGAGGCGCGCTGCGCGGACGGCCTGGACAACGACGAGGACGGGTTGCAGGACTGCGCGGACGAGGACTGCCCGCTCGGCGGCGGGTGCCCGCCGGAGGACGCCGGGCTCAACTGCGGACAGCAGCTGCTCGATGGCGGGGTGGACGCGGGGGAGCCGGACGCGGGCAAGCTGGACGCGGGCGTCCTCCAGCGCGCCTGCGTCCCGCGCGAGGCCGACTGCGCGAACGGCGCCGACGACGACCTCGACGGCCGCACCGACTGCGAGGACCCGGACTGCGAAGGTCAGGACTGCGGCGGGCGGAAGACCTGCTCCGCTGGCGCCTGCAACTGAAGGTCGGGACCCCGCGGCCCCGCTCCTGTTCCTCTGCTCCCGGTCGGGCTGGGCTCACCGGACCGGGCGCGGCGCGCTCGCCTCAGGCCGACGGCTGGCCCGCGTCCCCCGGCTGCGCAGGCGGCGCCTTCTGCCGGTTCTCCGGCCGCGACAGCCACCCTTCATAGAGCGCGGCGATCCGCTCGCCGGTCTTCCCGTCCCACCGCTCCGGGATGCGCGGCTCGCGCGGCGTCGCCTCCAGCACGCGCTCCACCTCGGCGCTGATCCGCCGCGGGTCCGTCCCCACCAGCGCGTTGGTGCCACAGGCGACGGTGACGGGCCGCTCCGTGGTCTCGCGCAGGGTGAGACAGGGCACGCCCAGCGCGGTCGTCTCCTCCTGCACCCCGCCGGAATCGGTGAGCACAAAGCGCGCCCGCGCCATCAAACCCACAAAGTCCAGATACCCCAGCGGCTCGGCGAGCCGGATGTGGTGCAAGGGCCGCAGCGCGCCCTCCAGCTTGGAGTGCGTACGCGGGTGAACGGGAAAAACCAGCGGCAGTCGTTCACTTACTTGCGCCAGCGCGTCCATGACCGCTTTCAGATTCCCGACGTCATCCACGTTCGACGGGCGATGCAAGGTGACCACGCCGTACTC
>Ga0068860_100003872_pt1 | contig 15378 bp, 11 predicted proteins | sample KBSSwiS32_FD_66597 | JGI IMG/M metagenome (GOLD analysis project Ga0068860, IMG submission 66597) | Switchgrass rhizosphere microbial communities from Kellogg Biological Station, Michigan, USA - KBS Switchgrass S3-2 | ecosystem: Host-associated > Plants > Roots > Rhizosphere > Soil ... | reverse complement strand
TGCAGCGTGGGGTCCGCGAACTTGATCACCGGGCTGGCCCCGGTGGCGTAGGTGCGCGTGCCCGGCTCCGGCTCCGGCGGGGCGCCCGGGATGACGGTGCCGCCGTCGAACAGCAGCTCCACCGGCCCGTCCTCCACCCAGACGCGCATCTCGGCGAAGAGGTGGTTGGAGCGCATCAGCCCGCGGCCGCGGCCCTGGGTCACCAGCAGCCACCGGTACTGGTAGTCCAGCGCCAGGTCGCCGGGCACGGACCGGAACGCCACCGAACGGTTGAAGTCGCTCACCTCGCGCCGGCGCGAGTCGAGCGCGACCACGCTCACCTCGAAGTCCACCGGCGCGTTGGAGATGGCGTAGGGGCAGGCCTCGGTGCCGCGGTCGGCCTCCGGGACGTTGCCCTGCCCGCCGTAGCGGTCGGCGCACGCCTTCACCACGTCCACCGGGACCTGCGTGCCGGCCTTGTGCACGTGGTCCACCGAGACCAGGAACGACGACGCGCCGTTCACCGGGCCGCCGGGGACGGAGTAGCACGCGGCGGCGAGCGCGGCCGCCAGGGCGAGCAGGGGCAGCCGGGGCGCGCGCATCACTTGACCCTCCGGGTGACGCGTCCGTCCTCGACGCCCACGGCCACCGGCATGGCGACGGCGTTGAGGCAGAAGTTGCGGGCCTGGGTGGTGACGAAGCCGCACACCGGGTCGCCGGAGAGCGCCTGGAAGCAGTTGCAGCGCCCCAGGTAGGGGCCGTAGTGGCCGCCGAAGTCGCAGGCCGCCGCCACGTCCGCCGGCGCCAGCTGTGCGCAGTCGCCGGTCTTCTGGAGGGCGTCGCCGCAGGTGCAGCTGGTGTTGGGGATGGCCTTCAGCAGCGTGTCGGAGAACGCCGCCGTCTCCCGGCAGTACTGGCCCAGCTGGTCCGTGAGCTGCGCGTCACCGCCCAGTTGCTGGGCGCAGGGGATGGAGACGCCGTCCACCACCTTCACCCCGCCGTTGGCGAAGTCCGAGCACGAGCAGAAGTGCTGCATGTAGCCGATCAGCGAGTCGCGCAGCGAGATGTACGTCTCCTGCCGGCTGGTGTTCCGCTTCAGCACCTGGAAGCCGGACCCGCCCTTGGCGATGTAGTCGTTGACCGCGATCTTGTAGGTGGCGAAGTTGTCCAGCGCCGCGCCGTTGATCTGGATGTTGGTGCCGGCGTGCGACCAGCAGCGGTGCTCGTGGGTGTCGCTGTCCTCCAGGCACTGCCAGGGCTCGCGCCCCACGCGGTCGCCCACGGGGCAGTCGTTCTGGCCCGGGCAGGGCGGCTCCGCGCCGCCGGCGCAGGCGCACGGCATGCGCAGGAAGTTGAGCTGCGCCTGGGCGCAGTCCATCTGGAAGCGGGCGCCGGAGATCTGCGCCTGGGCCTGGCAGCCGCGCTCGGAGGAGCGCTCGGCCACGAAGTCGAACAACTCCTGCATCTCCTTGCCGGAGAGGTACATGACGTTGATCGTGTTCTCGAAGGGGAACACGTTGAACATCCCCTCCTGGGTGATGGGCCCGGCGTAGAGGTTGTCGCGGATGCCCAGGGTGTTGGTGAGCGACATCTCCGCCTGCACGCGCTGCCGCACCCGCATCGAGTCCGCGGTGAGGTTGCCCAGCGGCGAGTCGCCGCCGGTGGAGCTGTTGCGCCGCTCGATGTCGCGGGGCGCGTACGCGTAGATCTGGGAGAGCGAGAGCGCGAAGTCCAGCCCGGTCACGTAGGGGCGGAGCAGGCCGGCGGTGACCACGTCCTCCTGGTTCCCGCACTCGGCCATGGCTTGCTGGGCGACCGGCATCGCGCGGAACTCGCCGGGGTCGAAGAAGCTGGCCCGGACGTAGTCGCGCATGGCGTCGTTGCACCACAGCGAGTCCAGCGGGAACAGCTTGTAGTCGTGGGAGACGATCTCCGACCCGTCCAGGCCCTCCGGCCCGTCGCGGTCCTGCGGCACCTGCACCACCACGTCCAGCCGGCCCACGTACTTGGAGAAGGCGCCGGAGTGGGTGAGCAGCACCGGCCGCCCCGACGGGTCGGTGAGCGTCTGCGGCGGGTTGAGCACCACGTGGAGGTGGCCGCCGAAGATGGCGTCGATGCCGGAGACGCCGGGGATCCGCACCCGCACCACCGAGGTGTCCTCGCCCTCCGGCCCGAACCACTCCAGCACCTGCCAGGGGTTCGCCTCGCGCTGCACGAAGGTCTTGGCCCGCTCCCACTGGTAGAAGGCCTCGTAGCCCTGGACGATGCTCTGGTCCTCGGTCAGCCCCAGGTGGCTGGTGACCACCACCAGGTCCACCAGCGGCCGGAGCAGGTCCACGTAGGCGCGCGCGGCCTCGTTCTGCTCGAAGGGCGTGGCCTGGATGGAGTTGCCGCCCTCGGTGAGCGAGGTGAGGGTGGAGACGTTCCCCATCCCGATCACCGCCACCTTCAGGCCCTTCACGTTCTTGATCACGTACGGCGCGGTGACCTGCGAGGCCTGGTTGCTGCCGACGTTGTTGCGGTCGTACCAGATGAGGTTGGAGGCCAGGATGGGGAAGGTGGCGAAGTCGCGCGCCTTCTGGACGAAGTTGAGCGCGCCGGCGTCGAACTCGTGGTTGCCCAGCGCCGCCGCGTCCAGCCCCACCTCGGAGAGGAACTTGAACTCCGCCTCGCCGAAGTTGACGTTGAAGATGGGCGCGCCCTGGAAGGCGTCACCGGAGTCGAGGTGGAGGACGCGGTCCGCCCTGGCGCGCTCGCGCTTGAGCACCGCGGCGATGCGGGTGGCGCCGCCGAACGGGCCGGCGTCCGCGACGATCCCCAGGTCGAGGTCCGTCTTGATGGGGGAGAAGTCGTAGGGCAACAGCCGGGAGTGGATGTCCGAGGTGTGCAGGAAGGTGAGCCGGACCTGCTGGCCGCGCAGGTCGTAGTCCTCGCCGTCCAGAAGCGGGATGCAGGATGTGGAGCAGAGCGCGAGCGCGCCCAGGAGGCCGGCAGCGGAGTGACGATTCACGAGGAAGGGTCCTTTGCGGTCGCGAGCGCGCAAGGTACGGGATCGACCTTCCCGCAACAAGCGACGTTGATGAAGACTGCGGCGGATGCCCGCCCACGTTCCGCCACAACCGGAGATCACCGCGATCGAGGTGATCGAGGACTTCACCCCCCGCGCCCGCTGCGACGAAGGCTTCCTCCACGTCCGGCGGATGCGCTGCCGCAACCGGCGCTCGGACGGCAGCGCCTCGGCCGAGTACCGGGTCGACGTGATGGACCGCCCGCGGCTGGACGCGGTGGCGGTGCTGGTCCACCGGCGCGGAGACGGCGGCGAGCTGGAGGTGCTCACCCGCAAGAACCTCCGCCCGGCGGCGTACTTCCGGAAGGACAAGTCCCCGGCCATCCCCGACGGCCGGGAGCTGTTGTTCATCGACGAGTGCGTGGCCGGGCTGCTGGAGCCGGAGGACCAGGGTGAAGCGGGGCTGCGCGCCCGCGCCGCGGCGGAGGTGCGCGAAGAGGCCGGCTTCGCGGTGACGCCCGATCAGGTCCAGCTGCTGGGCGCCGGCTTCTTCGTGGTTCCCGGCATTCTCTCGGAGCGGATCTACCCGGCGGCGGTGGACGTGACCGGGCTGTCGCAGGAGGCGCCCGCGGGAGACGGGTCGCCGCTGGAGGAGGGTGGCCGCACGCGCTGGTGGCGGGCGGACGCGCTGCTGCGCGCCTGCCGCGAGGGCGAGGTGCCGGACGCCAAGACGGAGCTGCTGCTCTGCCGGCTGCTGACGCGGTAGGGTCGCGCCATGTCCTCCTCGCCCGTCCCTTCCACCGCAGGAGAGGCGCCGGCGCACTCCGCCGCGTTCCGCACCCGGCGCTTCCTGAACTGGTTCCCGCTGGGGCTGACCTACGCGTTCCTCTACATGGGGCGGTACAACCTCACCGTCTCCAAGAGCGCGCTGGGCAGCCTGATGACCAAGGAGGACTTCGGGATCATCTTCGGCGCCGGGACGCTGGTCTACGCGTTCGCCTTCCTGCTCAACGGGCCGCTCACCGACCGCATCGGCGGCAAGCGCGCGATGCTGATCGCCGCCGTAGGCGCCGGCCTGAGCAACCTGGCGATGGGGCTCTACATCCAGTCGGTGGTGACCGCCGGCTCGGTGAACAACGTCACCCTCCGCCTCTGGTTCTCCGTCCTCTACACCGCGAACATGTACTTCCAGAGCTTCGGCGCGGTGGCGATCGTGAAGGTGAACGCCTCCTGGTTCCACGTCCGCGAGCGCGGGAGCTTCAGCGGCATCTTCGGGACGATGATCGCCTCCGGCATCTTCATGGCGTTCACCGTCAACGCCTGGCTGCTGGCGTTCGCCAAGGCGCAGATCGGCGGCTCTTCCGACGCGCTCGCCACCAAGTGGGTGTTCTTCGCGCCGTCCGCGCTCTTGCTGGGGATGGCCGCGCTGGAGCTGGTCCTCCTCAAGGACCGGCCCGGCCAGGCGGGTCACCAGGACTTCGACACCGGGGACGCCTCCAGCGGAGAGGCCGGGGACGTGCCGCTGCGGCAGCTGATGGTGCGGATCATCACCCACCCCATCATCCTCACCATCGCGCTGATCGAGCTGTGCACCGGGGTCATCCGCCAGGGCGTGATGCAGTGGTACCCCATCTACACCGAGTCCGCGCTGGCGCTCCCCGGGTCCCACGCGCTGCGCAACGGGACCCTCTCCGCGTTCTGGCAGACCGCCGGGCCGTTCCTCGCCGTGGGCGCGGTGCTCTTCTTCGCCGGGAGGCGCCTCTCCGGGCGCGCGCGGGCAGTGCTGGTCTCGGCGGCGGCGCTGGTGGCCCTGGCGCCCTTCCTCCAGGGCGGCTGGGGCGGGCTGCTCTTCGTGGCGGGCGTCATTGGCTCCAACGCGGCGGGCACCCTCAGCGACAAGGTGTTCGGGTCGCGGCGCGCGCCGGTGGCCGGCTTCCTCTACGGGCTCTTGGGTCTGTGCGCGGTGGTGATGGCGCTCACCCTGGGCACCACCCGCCCGGTGGTGGCGCAGAGCTCGGTGCCGGAGCTGCAGCCGGGCGACCGCATCGTGGAGATCGCCGGCCAGAAGGACCCCAAGGACTGGGTGGCGGTGTCCGAGGCGTTCGCCGCCGTGCCCGCCACCTGCCAGGGCGGCGCGACGTGGGACACCCAGCTGCACCTCTGCTCGTCCGAGCCGCGGGCCACCGACCCGTCGCTCTCGCCCAGCACCGGGACCATCCCCGCGGTGGTGGAGCGGGCCGGCCAGCGGGTGGAGCTGCAGATCAAGGACCCCGCGCCCCGGATGCGCGCCGGAGACCGGCGCGTGCTCAAGGTGACCCCGGAGGCCACGCGCAACCCGTACCTCCTGGGCGCGCTGGTGTTCCTGATGTCGGTCTGCGTGATCGGAACGCACGGGGTGCTCAGCGGCACGGCCACCATGGACTTCGGTGGGCGCAAGGGCGCGGCCACCGCGGTGGGGATGATCGACGGCTTCGTGTACCTGGGCACCGCCATCCAGGCGGTCTCACTGGGGTACCTGACCACCCGGGACTGGGCGTACTGGCCGTGGTTCCTGGTGCCGTTCTGCGCCCTGGGCCTGGTCCTCTGCACCCGGATCTGGGACGCCAAGCCGCAGCCGAAGGGCCAGCCGGCGGCGGCGTCCGCGCTCCCGGCCCCGGCCGGCGGAGCAACGCGTCAGACCAATACTGGAACGTGACCGGCCGCCGACGTGCGCTGCCGGCCCGCGGAGACTAAAGTCTTCCCGTGGGCACAGGGTTAGCCCAGCCGCTGTCGAGCCGGCTGGACATTCACGATCGCAAGCAGTTCGAGATGAAGCTGGAGTACCAGCCCGCCCCGAAGGCCGACAGCTCTCGGTACCTGGTGGAGACCTTCTTCTTCCTCCCCGCCAGCCTCAACATCGACCAGGACACCTACCCGCGGGCGTCCTTCTACACGGACATCCACAACTACATCCGGCTGAAGACCCCGGTGATGGGCTTCCCGGAGATGCTGTCCGACGCGAACTCGCCGCTGGTGAAGCTGGAGCGGCGGCTGGAGTCCGGCCGGCTGGAGCCGCAGTCGGAGCTGATCCACGAGGCGAAGATGCTCTCCTGCGTCTTCCGCGCGGCCCTGCGGCGGTTCGACGGGTCGGTGCGCGACCACGCCCAGAAGATGGGCGCCGCCGCGGCCGCCCCCGCCGGCGACGGGAGCGGGCTGGCCTCGGAGGTGAACGACTGCCACTTCTGCGTGTCCAAGGTGCTGGCCCGGTTCCGCGCCTGGACGCAGCGGCTGAACGCCACCGCCCCCGCCCTGACCGAGCGCACCCGCGCGTCCCTGCGCCTGGTGGACGAGTACATGTCCCTCTCCGTGGAGCAGTTCTTCCGCAAGGCGGTGGCGGACATGGAGCGGCTCCCGCGCTCGGCCGGGTACATCGACCTGCGCAAGGAGCTGATGGCCAAGGTCATCGAGGAGGAGACCTACCGGCGCGAGAACCGCCTCCGCTCCGTGCTGTCGCCCACCGGCGACAACGAGGAGTACATGCAGCGGCTGGGGTTCTTGAAGAAGTTCTGCATGAACATCCTCTTCCTGATGGCGCGGCGGCGGCGCGGCTCGCAAGGGCTGGAGGAGGTGCTGTTCGCCACCGCCGCCGGCGGGGCCATGGCGTTCGCCACCTCGGTGGCCTTCGTCGCCCAGCAGCGGTTCCCGCAGGCGTCCTTCAACTTCTTCCTCATGCTGGTCGTCGGCTACATGTTCAAGGACCGCATCAAGGAGGGCCTGCGGAAGATCCTCGCCTCCGCCGCGCGCGAGCGCCTGTACGACCGCACCACCGTGGTGGAGAACCCGGTGACCGGGCAGGAGGTGGGCCTGTGCCGGGAGAAGGTGGACTACGGCATCACCGCCACCGTGCCGGAGGACATCCGGAAGCTCCGCCAGGTGGACGACTTCCTCACCGTCTCCCAGGGCGAGATGTCGGAGACGGTGCTCCGCTACCAGAAGCAGATGCTGCTCCACGCGGACCAGCTCCCGCGGGTGATGGGGCAGATGGCGGGGGTGACGGACATCGTCCGCTTCAACGTGGGGCACCTGCTCCACGACATGGACGACCCGGAGTACGCCATCGAGTACGTGGACCTGGGCGACTTCTCGGTGGGGCGGGTGAAGGGCGTGAAGAGCTACCAGGTGGACATGGCGTTCCGCTTCACGGTGGACGACGGGGACGAGCGGAAGGTCTCCACCCAGCTCGTCCGGCTGGTGCTGGACCGCAACGGCATCAAGCGGATGGTGCAGTTCGAGGGCGGCCGGCCGGCCGGCAGCCCCTCCCAGGTCCGCTCGGTCGCGTAGTCGCGGCCGGTGCGGTGTGTGATAAGAGCCGCCCTCCTTGCAGGAAGGGGTCCAAGTCAGTGGCCAGCACGCTCCCGAAAGAGAAGCTCCTCTCGATGTACCGGAAGATGGTCCTCATCCGGCGCTTCGAGGAGAGGACGGGCCAGCAGTACACGCTGGGGAAGATCGCCGGGTTCTGCCACCTCTACATCGGCCAGGAGGCGGTGGCGGTGGGGGCGGACGAGGCGATTCGCCCGGACGACTACATGATCGCCGCCTACCGCGAGCACGGGCACGCGCTGGCGCGCGGCGCCGACCCGGGGATGGTGATGGCGGAGCTGTTCGGCCGCACCGGGGGGTACAGCAAGGGGAAGGGCGGCTCGATGCACATCTTCGACATCGAGCACCACTTCTACGGCGGCTACGGCATCGTCGGCGGGCAGATCCCGCTGGCCACCGGGATGGCGTTCGCCTCCCGCTACCGGGGCGACGGCCGGGTGACGGTGTGCTTCTTCGGCGAGGCGGCCGCCAACCAGGGCTCCTTCCACGAGTCGCTCAACATGGCGTCCAAGTGGAAGCTGCCGGTCATCTACGTCTGTGAGAACAACCGCTACGGGATGGGCACCGCCATCACCCGGACCGCCGCGGTGGCGGAGATCTACAAGCGCTCCGCCGGCTACGCGATGCGCGGCGAGCAGGCGGACGGGATGGACGTCCTGGCCATGCACGACGCCGTCTCCGACTGCGCCGAGTACTGCCGCTCCGGGAAGGGGCCGGTGCTGCTGGAGGCGCGCACCTACCGCTTCCGCGGCCACTCCGTGGTGGACCCGGCCACCTACCGCACCAAGGAGGAGGTGGAGGAGGAGCGCAAGAACGACTCCATCCCCAAGCTGCGCGGCGCCATCACCTCCAGGAAGGTCGCCTCGGACGCGGAGCTGGACGCCATCGACGCCGAGGTGAAGGCGGTCTGCGAGCAGGCGGTGAAGTTCGCGGACGCCTCGCCGGAGCCGTCGCTGGACGAGCTGTGGCGCGACACCATCGTCGGCGAGGGCGAGGAGGACGTGAGGCCGCGCCAGCGCGTGCTGGGGGCGCAGGTCGACTGGCCGGCCTGGCCGGGCCCGAAGGACTTCGACGTGCGCTGGGAGATCGAGCCGAAGGAGCCCTCCGCGAATGACGAGAAGGCCCAGGCCAGCTCGCGCGCGGAGGAGCGGAACAAGCAGCAGAACGGCCGCGCCAGCACCACGGTCTAGCGAGGACTTATGCCGGAGATCATGTACCGCGAGGCGCTCAACCAGGCCCTCGCCGAGGAGATGGAGCGGGACCGCCGGGTCTTCCTGATCGGCGAAGAGGTCGGCAAGTACCAGGGCGCGTTCAAGGTCTCGCAAGGCCTGCTCGACAAGTTCGGGAGCGCGCGGGTGGTGGACGCGCCCATCTCCGAGCTGGGCTTCGCGGGCCTGGGCGTGGGCGCGGCGATGATCGGCCTGCGGCCCGTGGTGGAGATGATGACCTGGAACTTCGCCATCCTGGCGATGGACCAGATCGTCAACAACGCCGCCAAGCTCCGCCACATGTCCGGCGGCCAGCTCCGCTGCCCCATCGTCTTCCGCGGGCCGGGCGGCGCCGGCGGCCGGCTCTCCTCCCAGCACAGCCAGGCGCTGGAGTCGAACTACGCGCACTTCCCGGGGCTCAAGGTGATCGCCCCCGCGACCCCGGCGGACGCCAAGGGGATGCTCAAGTCCGCCATCCGGGACGAGAACCCGGTGGTGATGATCGAGGGCGAGCGGCTCTACGCGCTCAAGGGCGAGGTGCCGGAGGGCGAGCACCTGGTCCCGCTGGGCAAGGCGGACGTGAAGCGCGAGGGGAGGGACGTCACGCTGATCACCTGGTCGCGCATGTACTACTTCTGCGAGCAGGCCGCGCAGCAGCTGGAGAAGGAGGGGATCTCGGCGGAGATCCTGGACCTGCGGACCTTGCGGCCGCTGGACGAGGAGGCGATCGTCGGTTCGGTGAAGAAGACCAACCGGGCGGTGGTGGTGGAGGAGGGCTGGCCCCACGCCGGCATCGGCGCGCAGGTGGTGGACGTCATCCAGTCCGGCGCCTTCGACTTCCTCGACGCGCCGGTGCTCCGCGTCACCGGGCTGGACGTGAACATGTCCTACGCGGCCAACCTGGAGAACGCCACCCAGCCGGACGCGGCGAAGATCGTCGCCGCGGCGAAGAAGGTCCTCTACGCGGAGGGGCACTGATGGCCACCGCGATCCAGATGCCTTCGCTCTCCCCCACCATGAAGGAGGGGAAGATCACGAAGTGGCTGAAGAAGGAGGGGGACAAGATCTCCTCGGGCGACGCGATCGCCGAGGTGGAGACGGACAAGTCCAACCTCGAGGTGGAGGCGTTCGACGACGGGTTCCTGGTGAAGGTGACGGTGAAGGAGGGGGAGTCCGCGCCGGTGGGCGCGCCCATCGCGTTCATCGGGGAGAAGGGGGAGAAGGTCGAAGGGGCGCCCGCGCCCGCGGCCCCCAAGGCGGAGGCCCCCAAGGCGGAGGCCCAGGTCGTTCCCATCCGCCAGCCGCCACCCGCGCCCGCCGCGGCGGCCCCGAGCGGGCGCGTCTTCGCCTCGCCCCTGGCCAAGAAGATGGCCCACGACCAGGGGCTGGACATCAAGGCGCTCCACGGCTCCGGCCCCGCGGGCCGGATCGTCAAGCGGGACGTGGAAGCCGCCATCTCCAAGGCCCCGCCCGCGGCGGCCAGGGCCCCCGCCTTCGTGCCGGTGGTGGGCCGCCAGGACCCGGAGAAGATCCCGCTCTCCACCATGCGCAAGGTGATCGCCCAGCGCATGGCGGAGGTGAAGCCGGGCGTCCCGCACTTCTACCTGACCGTCGACGTCGAGATGGACGCGGCGCTGAAGATCCGCGAGGAGGCGAAGGCGCTCGAATCCAAGGTCTCCGTCAACGACATCGTGATCAAGGCGGCGGCGGTGGCGCTGCGGCGCTCGCCGAAGATGAACCGCACCTTCCAGGGCGACCACGTCCTGCAGCACAAGAACGTGGACGTGGGGATGGCGGTGGCCATCGAGGACGGGCTGATCACCCCGGTCATCCTGGACGCGGACCAGAAGACGCTCTCGCAGATCTCCACCGAGTCGCGCGAGCTGGCGGAGCGCGCCCGCCGCCGCGCCCTCAAGCCGCAGGAGTACACCGGCGGGACCATCGCCATCTCCAACCTGGGGATGTACGGCATCGACTCCTTCGTGGCGGTGATCAACCCGCCGCACGCGTCCATCCTGGCGGTGGGCACGGTCTCCGACCGGGCGGTGGTGCGCGACGGGCAGCCCGCGGTCCGCAAGATGATGTCGGTGACCCTCTCCGGCGATCACCGGGTGATCGACGGCGCGCTGGGGGCGGAGTACCTGAAGGAGCTCAAGGCGTTGCTGGAGCACCCCATGAGGCTGCTGTTCTAAAGGTGAAGCCCCGGGCACACTTTGGGGCCGCGCTGCTGTGCGCCTGCGCGTGCGCGGCGGGGCCGACCCCGGTGCCGTCCGGCAGCGCCGCCCCCGGGCAGCGCGGTCGCGTGCTCCCGGCCGTCCCCCTGCGCGGCCTGATGGACGTGTGCTGGCCGCGGACCGCGGACCCGTCGCAGCGGGTGCGGCTGGTGTTCTACCTGGCCGGCGGGAAGCTCCAGGACGTCGTCTTCGAGACCGCCGGCGGCGCCTCCAACGCCACCGGCCGCTGCCTCCAGCAGATCGCCTGGGAGTACCCCTGGGACCTGGACCCGGCCGGCATCCCCGAGAAGATGGACGTCACGCCGCCCGCGTTCCGCCCCAGCGGCTGGAAGGCGCTGGCGTACCTCTCGCTGCTGGCCGAGGGCGCCTACGGCCCGGACCGCGGGCTCCTGGACCCGGCGCCGCTGGTGCGCGCCTGCATGGAGAACGGCACCGGGATACGGCCGCACATCCGCTTCCGCGTGCAGGCGCACCCGGCGCGGGTGACCGTGTTCTTCGAGCTGTCGGAGGTGGAGCGCCCGGAGCAGCGGCGCACCGAGGCGGAGACGGCCACCACCGACAGCGAGCGCTGCATCAAGGCGGTGCTGGGCTCCACCGTGTACCCGGGCACGCGCAACTTCGAGCTGGAGTTCTCCGACGTCGCCGGGGCGCCGCCCGCCGCCCCCGACTCCGAGGTCACCGCGTACTTCCCGCCGCGCAACGCGCCCATGGCGGAGGTGGCCGGCACCATCGAGCCTCTGGCGGTGAGCGACGTCCTCGCCGAGCGCATGGGCCAGGTGACGGCCTGCTGGGAGCAGGCGCTCCAGCGCCGGTCCGGCCTGTTCGGCGGGCGGACGTTCCGGCTCCGGGTGGGCGCCGGCGGGCAGGTGGACTACGCGCACGTGGTGTCCAACCGGAGCGACCGGGAGGACGAGGCGGAGGATTACCTGCTGGACCGCTGCGTGGTCGACTCTCTCCGCACCGCCCGCTTCCCGCCCGTCCGCGGGGGCGGCGCGGAGGTGGCCTACTCGTTCGCCTTCGAGCGCCGGTGACGCGCCTGGGGCTTGCCGGGCTGGGCGTGGTGCCTACCTTCACGAGGAGGCAGGTGCACCCCTGATGGAGCCGGACGAGGTGGAGCGAGCGGCAGGACCTTCCTTCCCCCTGGCCAAGCAGGTGGCGGCCGCGCTGGCCGGCGCCGTCTACCCGCTCGACCGGCGGGAGCTGGTGCTGGTGGCGCGCTCCAACGAGGCGCCCAAGACGCTCCTCTCCATCCTGGAGGGCATCCCGGACGGGCGCTTCCGCTCGCTGGACGACGTGCAGGTGGCCGTCTCACCGCCGCCGCCTCCTCCTCCAGGCCCGGGCCCCGAGTAGCCGCCCGGCAGTGGGAGGAGCGGGAGCGCTCACGGTGGCTCCGGCAGGCGCGTCCGGGCGCGGAACTCGCGCGTGGTGTCGATCAGGATGTCGTGCAGGTGCGGCACCATCCGGCCGAACAGCCGGTCCACCGCGCCCGGCGCGAGCGCGTTCAGCCCCATCAGCGCGCGCTCCGGCGCCTTGATCAACAGGAGCGTCCGGCGCCCGCGCCGGAGGCCGGCCAGCACCCGCTCCGCCACCTGGCCCGCGGTGAGCGGCGTACCCTGCGAGAAGCCGGCCTCCTTCATCTTCCGGTGCACGGACGGCGGCACCATCTCCGTGTCCACCGTCCCCGGGTACACGTCCATCACGCCCACCCGGCTCCCGCGCAGCTCGCGGCGGAGGGAGGAGGCGAAGGCCATCAGGCCCGCCTTGGAGGCGCAGTACACGGAGATGCCGGGGACGTGGATCCGCGCCGCCAGCGAGGAGACGATCACCACCCGCCCCTCGGGGCGAAGGTGGAGCAGCGGGAGCGCCAGGCGGGTGAGCCAGATGGGCGCCACCAGGTTCAGGCGGAGCATGTACTCGACCTCGGCGGCCTGCAGGTCCTGGAGCGGACCGCCGTAGCCGACGCCGGCGTTGTTCACCACGAGGTCCAGCCCGCCGTGCGCGCCCACCGCCGCCGCCACCAGCGCCTCCAGGTCCTTGTGGCGCGTGACGTCGGTGGGGACGGCGAGCGCGTTCTCCGGGCGCGCGCTCTTCGCCCTCACCTCCTCCAGCCGCTCCCCACGGCGGCCGGCCAGCACCACCTTGGCGCCCTCGGCCAGCAGGGCGGTGGCGATGGCCGCCCCCATCCCGCTCGACGCGCCGGTCACCACCGCCACCTTGCCCTCGAGCTTCATCGCACGCTCCCAGCCCCCCAGGGGCTTCCAACCGCGAGCGCACGCACGGCCGCCTGTCAAGCGCCGGGAGTTCGCTATCTTGGGTGGATGTTCGAGCCACGGACATCCCGGAATCGAACGCCCAGGCCCTGCGCTGCGGGGTAGTCGAGTCGGACCCAGTTGAAACCGGTTCGTTTTTGCTCGAACCTTTAGCAAAACCGCCAAGTCTATCCCCAGGCGGCCAGCCGTCGAGTGCAGTTAGTCAGTTTTTTCTTGTTTTGCAGAGACTAGACGGGCGGCGCGCGCTCTCGGCGGCGTCCGCTCGGAGGTGAACTCGTGGCGATCCCCCTTCGCCGGCTGCGCTCGGTGGAGCACTCGCGCGGTGCTCAGTCGCCCCGCATCCGCGTCGCGGACATGGTGGTGAAAACGCTTACCGAGTTGGGGGTAGACACCTTCTACGGGATCCCGGGCGGCGCCATCGCCTCCGTCTACGACGCGCTTCTGGACCAATCCGGGATCCGGATCATCAACACCCGCCACGAGACGGGCGCTCTCTTCGCGGCCATGGGCCAGTCCCGGATCGGCGGCTCGCTCCCCTGCGTGCTCACCACCGCCGGCCCCGGCGTCACCAACGCCATCACCGGGCTGGCGGCGGCGCACGCGGACGGGGTGCCGCTGATCGTCATCGCGGGCGAGGTGCCGCGCAAGCACTTCGGCCGCGGCGCGCTCCAGGAGGGGAGCCGCCACACGCTGGACGTGCTGTCCATGGTGCGGAGCGTGACCAAACTGGCGGCGGAGATCACGAATCCGCGGGCGACCGCCACCCTGGTCCGCAAGGCCGTGGCCACCGCGCTCTCCGGCCGGCAGGGGCCGGTGTTCCTCTCGCTCCCGCTGGACGTGGCCGCGGAGAAGGTCCCTCTCACCAAGACCTCCAGCCAGGTGTCGACCCACTTCGCCCTGGACGAGGAGACGCTGGACCACGCCGCGGACGCGCTCCAGTCCGCCGAGCGCGGGGTGATCTTCGTCGGCTCCGGCGCCCGCCACCCGGAGGCGGTGCGGTGGATCGGCCTCCTGGCCTCCACGCTCCAGATGCCGGTGATCTCCACGCCCAAGGGCAAGGGCATCTTCCCGGAGAGTGATCCGCTGGCGCTGGGCGTGTTCGGCCTGGGCGGCCACCCCTCGGCGGTGGAGTACCTGGAGGGCGGCGTGGACACGGTGCTCTGCGTGGGCAGCAGCCTGGGTGAGACCAGCACCAACGGCTGGAGCCCTCTGCTCCAGCCCTCCAGCCACCTGGTCCAGGTGGACATCGACGCCGGGCAGATCGGCAAGAACTACCACGTAGATTACGGGCTGGTGGGCCCCGCGCACGTCATGCTCGCCGAGTTGGCGAAGCGGCTGCGGCGGCGGCCCGAGCCCGCGGCCGACGTCTCCGGCATCCGCCACTACGAGGGCGAAGCGCTGCTGCAGGACACCTCGCCGCTCCGGCACGCCCGCGCGGTCCGCCTCCTCCAGGAGGTGGCCCCCGGGGACACCACCTTTACCTGCGACATCGGCGAACACACCATCTTCGCGGTCCACTACCTCCAGGCGGAGCGGCCGGACGCCTTCCTCCTCCACAGCGGGCTGGCGTCCCTGGGGAGCGGCGTGGGCGCGGCGGTGGGCGCCAAGCTGGCCCGGCCGGACACGCCGGTGGTGGCGCTGTGCGGCGACTACGGCTTCCAGATGTACGGGATGGAGCTGGCCACCTGCGTGCACCACCGGATCGGCGCCGTGTTCGCCGTCTTCAACGACGCCCGGATGCGAATGGTGGAGAGCGGCTTGATCAAGATCTTCGGGCGGAGCGGGGTGATGCACTCCCACCGGGTGGACTTCGCTGCCATGGCGCGGTCGATGGGCGCGGTCGGGTACGCGGTCCGCAGCGCGGACGACTTCCACCGGTTGCCCCCGGACATCTGGCATTCTGACCTGCCGGTGGTGCTGGACCTGTACATCGATCCGGCCAGCGCCTTCCCGGTCAACGGGCGGGTCGCCCAGATCCGGAACTTCTCGGCCGACTAGAGCGGTGGAGGTGACGTGTGCGCGCAGTCGGCATCTATGGCGTGGGGCAGTACCTCCCGGAGCAGATCCGCACCAATGCCTGGTGGCCCCGGGACGTGGTGGCGAAGTGGGCGGAGCGGTCGCAGGCCAGGCTGGTCTCCGGCAAGCGCGAGGAGGAGCCCCTCCCCGACGCGCCCGGCGCGTTGGCCACCATGAAGGCCATGGCCGCCTACGCGGAGGACCCGTTCAAGGGGTCGCGGGAGCGGCGGGTGATGCCGGAGGGGATGCACTCCTCCGACATGGAGGTCGCGGCGGCCAGGGACGCGCTCGCCCGCGCCGGCATC
>Ga0068860_100003871_pt1 | contig 15378 bp, 10 predicted proteins | sample KBSSwiS32_FD_66597 | JGI IMG/M metagenome (GOLD analysis project Ga0068860, IMG submission 66597) | Switchgrass rhizosphere microbial communities from Kellogg Biological Station, Michigan, USA - KBS Switchgrass S3-2 | ecosystem: Host-associated > Plants > Roots > Rhizosphere > Soil ... | reverse complement strand
AGAAAGGTCGACGTGCGGTGGTGACCGCGAAAAACGGTGTACGGCTGGCCCGTGAGCGCGCAATAAAGAAAGCGGCAGTTGACCGAGCGATACGGACTGTAATACTCGCCTGGTCCATAGGTGTTGAAAAGCCTGACGACGACGGATTGCGTCCCGTACTGGATCGCCGAGTTTCGCACCTGCATTTCGTTGACCCACTTCGTCATTGCATAGTCGTTCATCTGTTTAATCTCATACTCATCCATGACCGATTCGGCCATCAACTCAGGCCAGTCGCCATAAACTTCCGAGGACGAGAAGTGAATTAATTTAAATCCAAGCCGTTCCTGAAGCCGAATAATATTCTTGGTTCCAACTGCATTCGTGCGCCAGAGGGTTTCGTAAAAGTCTTCCCCATTCCAACGTCCGAATTCAGCGGCGCAATGATAAACGTAATCGAATGGACCCATGCGCTCAAACACGCGCTCGATCTGACGAAATTCGCCGACGTCGCAGCGAGCGTAAAGCGGCGTCTCTACGTCCGTCCGCAGGCTAAATCCAACCTCATCCGGCTGATGATGAAGGTCGCATGAAACGACGTGGTGTCCGCGCGAGCGCAGTTCTTTGATCAAACCGGTACCGACGATGCCTAAACCACCTGTAACGAGTATTCGCATTGATTGCCCTGTTTATCAATTTTAGTAGAGCGTAGCTTTATAAACTCTTCCGCCTCAGATCGCAAAGATAGGAAAAATGTTGGACGACCAAAAGCCTGTCGCTGCTTCCACTTGAGCCCACCCACCTCGGTGTAGTATCGTCCCTGCTCGCTAATGAAACCAATTCTTAAAGTCGAAGAAGTCGGCGAATAGTACCGCATCCGCGCACCGTTCACACACAATGTCGAAAGCAAGAGACCTCATTAGATCAGCCTACTATTGGCTGCTCAGTCCCGTCTACAAGAGGATCGAAAACGAAGTCGCCCGACTCGACGGCCAGTTGCGCGACATGCGTAACAATCGGTTCAGGGCCGTTGAAGAGGTGGCGGACTACCTGTTCGGCGCACAAATCCCGGGGGACTACCTGGAGTTCGGGGTTTACAAGGGCGTGACGTTTGCCCACGCCTGCAAAATTTTCTCCGCCTACCGCGACCACTCCCACATGCGTTTCATCGCCTTGGATTCTTTCGAAGGTCTGCCTCGGCCCGAGGGATTCGACGCCGTGAACGGGTACACGGCGACGTTTTACGAGGGGCAGTTCTCCTGTAGCGAGAAGGATTTCACCGAGAATCTGAAACGCGAGGGGGTTGACCTTGGCAGGGTGCGGACGGTCAAGGGGTGGTTCTCAGAGTCGCTAACCGATGAGATGGCCGCCCGCCACGGCATCGACAAGGTCGCAGCCGCATGGATCGATTGCGACCTCTACGAGTCAACGGTCCCCGTCCTCCGGTTCCTCACCCCCAGGCTCCTGACCGGGTCCGTTCTCATCTTTGATGACTGGCGGTGCTTCCACAACATCCCCGTGCGCGGGGAGCAACGAGCCGTCCACGAATGGCAAGCCGAGAACCCCCACATCACCCTCCATACACTGATCGATTTCGGGTGGCACGGGGCCGCCTTCACTGTCGAGATATCCGGTAGCACCTAACGACCGGTGGCGAGCTTTTTGTAAAACTCTACGACGTGCGGACGAATTGCTGACCGGTCAGCAATGCGGCGCACCAGTGGTAAATTCTGCTCCGCGACCGTGTCCACTAGTCGATTATCTTTCATGGCGCGGGTAAGGGCGCCGGCAATTTCATCAGGATAAAGGTTACGGGCGAACAGCACGTTCCGTTCTTCCTCGACAATAGGTTGAATTGTTTCCAGCGGTGAAACGATCGGGAGTGCACCAGCCGCCATTGCCTCATACAGTGAATTTGGCACACCGTCGACCAGTGACGGTGCGAGCATCACCCGCGCTTGACTCATCAAGTCGAGTACTAGTGCGCGCGGTACGCGGTCTTCCACGTGACAACTCTCTCTGATTGTTGGTGGCAGGGTTAAATACCATTGTCGCGTCTCGGGCGTGGTCGCAAGGATGTGAATCTCGCACGGCTGAATCTGGGACCAGCATATTTTCAGAGCCTCGAAAACGGGCAGCGCTTTCGACCAGGGAGACTCGTAGGCTTTGGGCCAGAGGATCAACCGGCTCTGCGACGGCGGTTTGGGCCGTCGCGCAGCCAAAGCGTCAACATCGATTCCCCCGGTTCCCGGAACAGGTGCAATTGAGGCAAGTTGATCCTCACGCACGCCCAGTTCACGAGCGATGCGGAAGTTTTGCTGATTATCGCTGATAAGTAAATCGCATGAGCGTAAGACTTCAGCAATGCGTGGCCTGAGCTCAGCATCGAGGTGTCGCAGAGCGAGATCAGAACCCCCACGCGTTTGCAGGACCCACTTGCCCAAACCATCAAGGCCGTATCTGCGGCGAACGTCAAAGTAAAACTCCCCGCCAGATTCCATTCCTAACGTGTGAATGATGTCGGGTCGCCACTCACGAATGATCTTCGCGAGCCACTTCTGCACCAGAGTGTGCGGCGTCCACGTCTGTCGCAACAAAACGGCGGCACTTCGTCGAGCAAGCCGTTCGAAGCGGCCGGAAGCAAAGAGGTACAAGCGGTTCGAAGGATCGATCTCGCGCTGTTCGTATGCTGTAAGGTATGTCTTGACCTTCCAATCGGGCGGCGGATTGCCGGTGGGTAACGCATACAAGCGAACGTTAAAATCGGCTCCGTCTATGAGGTCAATCCAGGAGTGAGTGTGTGAACTTTCGCCCAGCCCAATAAAAAGAATCTTCGGCTTACTCGATAACTCACCGGTCTCAAAGGAAGAACTCATGTTCTATCGTCGCCAAAGGCAGCCGCAGCGCAGTTCGATCGGTTGGTAGCAGAACAAATTTTCATCTCCGCACTTTTATCGAGGACCTCACGCGACCAAAGCTCAATCATCATCAACAGCCAGGGTTTATACCAGGGACGCGAATCGCTGAGAAACTCATCTCTTACCGCGGTAACCGCCGCAGGATCAAGTAGTCCGCGTTGTCGCGTAGAGTCTACTGACAAAGTATCTTCAAGTACGTCACGAAGTGGACCACGCAGCCAGTCGCCGAAGGGCATTCCAAAGCCGCGCTTCGGCGTCAAATCAAAGTCGGCAGGCAAGAACTTCTTCCCGATGTCGAGCAGGATACGTTTAGCGCCGGTTGCTCGATACGAACCGGCCGCCGCGTCCGTGTAGTCAGAAAAATTTGAGAGACTTCCCAGCTTCGCGTGATCCGGCAGAGACATAGCAAGATCAGCAATGACTGGATCAAGGTAAGGTACGCGAACCTCCAGCGAGTGACTCATTGAGACCGCGTCGATATCCCGAAGTAATTGATTGTTTGTGTAGCCACGAAGACAAAGCGCGCTGGTGCGTTCGATGACGCCCGCCGTTGGCAACTCGTCTGTATGAGCAAGATCATGGTGACGGGACCGTCCAGCCTGAGCTGCCCGTCGCAGGTGAGGCGCAATCAATTGTGTCGCTCCGTGAGTATCGAAGATGGTATTGATTGAGCCATACTTATTCAGAAAACTTTCCTCTCGCAAACGCGCAACGCGCCAACCGCCGCGCAGGAAAACCATGCGATCAAAGGAAGGCTGATTCGCGAGATCGATAAGCCTGCCGCGCATCGAACCCAGCCACGAGTCGTCTCCATGTCCTTCCATTGCGAGTTTCATCTTGATGAACGATGGATAACCCGCGAATAACTCATCGCCTCCGGTGCCCGATATCGCAACTGTCACGGCGCTTCGTGCAGCGAGCGACACGAAGTAGCTGTTCACACCATCTACGGATGGTTGGTCCAATCCGCACGCAATGTGACAGATCCGATCTCGTACCTCCCTGCCAGACACCACCACGCGCGAGTGATCGGTACCAATAAAACGTGCCGTTCGTTCCGCATCGTCGCTCTCATCTATTTCGTTACCCTCCGATTCAAACCCAACTGAGAACGTTTTTACGCGGTTACCGCTAACCTGACGCGCCATCATCGCGACAAGGAGCGACGAATCGATTCCACCCGAAAGGAATGCTCCCAGCGGCACATCAGAAATCATTTGAAGCCGCACAGATTCTTCGAGAGCACGGGTCACTTCCTCGATTTGCTCTTGATAGGGCAGTTCACGCAAGTGCTTGCTTTGATCTGCACGTAACGACCAGTAACGTTCAATTCGCTCGGCGCCGTTTTCAACGATCATCCGGTGCGCCGGCAATAAAGCTCGCACACCACGCAGGATCGTCCGTGGTTGGCTAACTGAGCCGTACGTCAACAAGAGTCGTAGCGCCACCTCATCGATTTCCGGCGTAATTAACCCGCTTGCGAGTAACGCTTTGAGCTCTGACGCGAACACCAGTTGACCGCGGGCGCGTGCGTAAAGAAGTGGTTTGATACCCATCTGGTCACGCGCCAGCAGCAATTTTTCTCGTCCCGGACCTCGTCGTTGATCGTGAATCGCGAGCGCGAACATACCTCGCATTCGCTGTAGAAAATCATCGCCGTAATGCTCATACATTCTGAGCACTACTTCGGTGTCAGATGAAGATACAAACTGATAGCCTTTTGAGTTGAGCAACTCGCGCTCAGCGTGGAAGTTGTATAGCTCACCGTTGTAGACGATTGAAATGAGGCCGTCCGGAGTTTCCATCGGCTGGTGACCGCCGGACGTGGGATCAATAATTGCCAGGCGTGTCATCCCGAGCGTCGCATCACCACGCGCGATGATACCTCGATCATCGGGACCACGATGGCGCATGGCCGCCACCATGTTGCTGACTGTCTCGCGGCTGTCACCGCTGCTTAAAACTCCGCAAATACCGCACATGCTATCTCACGCTCGTTTTCTATTGTCATTCAACAGAGGCATTCTAGCTCGCGCCTCTACGCCGTTGCCGCCGTAATAGACCACGAGGTCTACCAGTCCACATGCCTGCAAACACCTTTCGATCTCTTCCACGCTTCGGAAGTGCTTGTAATGGTCAGTCAGAGTATCGTGGGTATCTAACAGAGCCCATTCAGCGAGTAAACGTTTTCCCAACTGGGGATAGGCCTCGTAATAATCAACAACCGGCGAATACTCTTTGAGAAACCGTCGCACTCGCCAGCGACCGCGCTTGTCACTCCAGCCTAAGCGGTGCAGCGGTAAGAGCAGGCGAGTGAATAAGAGTGTTACTGATTTAGCCGTACCGGCAGAAAGACTAATCAGCAAAGTGCGCAACAACTTCTGCAAAGCGTTATGCGGATATACATGAGCATAGTGATCGATCACTAAAGTGCCGCCAGGTTTAAGATAACGCGTGAGCCCGGCAATGGTCTCTTCAGAATTCGGTGTGTGTTGAATCACTCCGAGGCAAACTACAAAATCAAATGAGTGCGGTTCGACCGGAAGATGACGAGCATCGGCTTGACAGACAAAATAATTCTCCGCGCTACCGCAATTTTCATAGTTGGCTTCCACTGCGTTAGAGAGATCGACTGCAAATACGTGCGCACCAGCGGCAAGAAACAATTCCGTGAATCGCCCCGCTCCGCAGCCAACTTCGAGAACCGTCTTCCCCCCCACGCTTTCAAGTGAACCGCCAAGACAGCGCGCCAGCCGGTCGCGCGAGATAGTTGTTTTTGTGTACGAGTCGAGCTGAGTCTTACGAAAGGCATTCCATTGGAGTCCGAAACCGGCGGCGTAGTTATCGGCGGGAACAAAGCGAGGCACCTTTTTGACGACGGGAAACTTGCAACCCTGAGCACAAACTAACTGAGGCGCATCCTCGACGCGAGCAGGCCCATCGCTGACAATGGGTTCACCATGCAAAGTGCATCTTAATTGGGGCGGGATCTGCATCAAGCTCACTCCCCGGCTACAGTCTTTTTCGCCACCACATAAACTGAATGCCCACGAACGCCGTAGAGCCATTTCAATGGCAGATGATTCAACGCTCTGTATAAGCGATCGTTTTTTTTCAAACCTTCAACTACGAATTTCGCGAGCCTGCTATGGTCCAGGATAACGGGTAAATAGTCTTTCCAAAGAAACGCGGGGAGTGGTTCGTAAGCAATTCGCTTGATATTAAAACCCAGCCTCGGAAGTCCGGCGCGAAACGTAGACGCCCGCCACCGGGAAAGGTGATGCGGCGGCAGTTCCGTTAGCGCCGTAGAAAAGTACTGCACTGGTCCAGCGTTGTCAGGGACCGCGACAATCAGTAAACCATCGGGCTTCAGAAGAAGTTTCGATATCGTAAATAATTCTACCGGGTTGGTAACATGTTCCAGCAACTGAAAAATACAGATCGCATCGAACGGCTTCGCATTTGGTACATTCAAGAGCATTTCGACTGATGCTCCCTCAAGGACATTGTGCCCTTTGGAGCGAACAAGATTTGCCATCTCGGAATTGAATTCAAATCCAACCGACTCGACGTCAAGCAGACGATTACGCAATAAGTCTAAAAAGTAACCACTGCCGCAACCGATATCGAGAACACGCCGGCACCGATTACGACTCAGGTCTTTAATAGCTTGTCTAAACTCCCACTTGTCTGCTTCGTAACAGGAACCGTTGCTGGTGGTAATGCACTCGTAAAAATCCGAGGAGCCTGCGTACGGAGGGTCAAAGACCTTAAAGCCGCATTGGGAACAGTGGTGCAGCGTAACCTGCGGCGACATGGGTTGCGTGTACTCTTGCCACACGGCATTTGTGAACTTTACATTCGCCTCACGTTCCCAGCGCTGGAGGATCTCTTCGAGGCTGAATGTTTCCGTTGTAACCTCGAGTGACGGCGAGCCGCATATGCCGCAGATCTTGTTCATTGGCGAACGATTAACTTCTGGCTTCGGTGATGAGGTTCGTGTATCGGATATCAAATGTAGTCGAGCCCCTCCACGGTCCAGTTTGAGACGGGATGGATGAGCGCATTAGTGGGTAGAACCGCTCCGCCTTCGGCCGAAACCTCCTCAACGTTGAAAGCTAATGCATAAGCAATGTAATCCAGACTCCGCTCTGCCGATGTCCAGTATCCACCGTCTGGTTTCGCAAAGAGTGCGACATAATAGGGACCGGGGACCAATGGAACATCTACCTGTATGTGTGCGACGTAGTTCCCAGGCTGCAGGTTGAGTAAGTTCAACGCAGTGTCTGTGTGCTGAACTGCGCACACGACAGTCTCGTCAAACTTATTTATAACAAGTCCCAGACGAGCCTGCTTCAAGGGCGCTAGCACTTCGAACTCAACACGAAAACGAAACGAGTCGCCGAAATAACTGACGATCGTGGGATTGGAGTATTTATCCAGCAAGTCTATTCGCGTAAAGGACAGTTCTTCCAGCTTGTCGTGGTAGTGCATGTCCTTCGTGATTAGGCCATCCATCTTTTGCGGCTGAGAGGATGCCAAATAGTCAACAACAACTTCATTCGACAGCCCACGAGACATAACCTGGCCGCCATCGATCCAGATGCAGTGACCACACAGTTGCGCCACCGCGCGCATGTTATGACTAACGAAGAGTACGGTTCGTCCGCTTCTCGCTACTTCATTCATTTTGCCAAGACATCTCTTTTGGAACTGCGCGTCACCGACTGCCAAAACCTCATCAATGATCAGAATTTCCGGTTCCAAGTGAGCAGCGACAGCGAACGCGAGCCGCACGTACATTCCACTCGAGTAATGCTTAACCGGAGTGTCAATAAACCTCTCGATTTCGGCGAAGGCGACGATTTCCTCGAACTTACGATCGATCTCCGCCTTTCGCATGCCGAGGACTGCGCCATTCAAGAAGACATTCTCGCGTCCGGTAAGTTCAGGATGAAAACCAGTGCCAACCTCCAGCAAGCTTGCAACCCGGCCGTATAATTCAACGCGCCCAGTTGTTGGTTCAGTAATGCGAGACAGTATCTTTAGCAACGTCGACTTGCCGGCGCCGTTACGGCCAATAACTCCAATCACCTCGCCTGGTGCGACTTCAAAGTCAACGTCGCGAAGCGCCCAGAACGTTTCTGAATGACCATTCGGACGAAGGGCTGCGAGAGGCTTCCTAACGGCAGCTGAGATTGAGTCGCGCAGCGTTGCAAATTGCTGGAGGCGCGAACCAACCCGATACTGCTTTCCGAGCCCTTCAACTTTGATGATCGGCTTCATAGTCTTCAGATAAGATCGGCAAACTCTCGTTCTACACGCTTAAAGCGATAGATGGCGAAAATAAGGAACGTGATTGTTACCGCAGCAGCAACACCAATTGCCTGCCAATCAAACGATTTGTGGCTGTACAAGGAGACCCGAAACGCTTCTATTATTCCGGCCATCGGATTTAGAGCCAGCAGCCACCGCAGCTTTTCCGGAAATATGGTGAGCGGAAGAATGATAGGCGAGGAGAAGAACCAGACCTGAATTATAAAAGGTAGCGCCAATCTGACATCGCGATACTTCACATTTAGTGCGGCCATGAACATACCGACGCCAACAGCAAGCATCACGACCATAATGATGAAGATCGGCAGCAACAGAAGATTCCCTGTAATTCGAACCTTCCATAAGATCATCATTCCTGCTAAGGGAATGAAGGCGATCGCAAAATCCACCATATTCGCCCCGACGGCGGCAACCGGTATTAACATGCGAGGGAAGTAGACCTTCGTGATAAGACTCGCACTGTTAACGACACTGTTGCCAGCCGCAGTCACCGCAGACGAAAAGAATGTCCATGCCAGTAAACCCGCGTAAGCAAATAGAGAATAACCAATACCGTCTGATTGTATTCCCGCAATTCTGCCAAAAAGAAAAGCGAAGATGAGCATCATCAGCAACGGTTGTAATACCACCCAGAGAACTCCCAGCAGCGTCTGTTTGTACCGGACTTTCACGTCGCGCCATATAAAAAAATAAAGCAGCTCGCGGTAAGCCCAGAGCTCTCGCAGGTCGAGGCCCAGCCAGCTTCGACGCTCGATTACGATTACTGGTTTGTCAGGCAGGCTATGAACGACAGATTCCTTCGAGGGCGTGATGTTTGTCAATGTTTCAGCTTCTATGAGAGCGCCCGCGTTGTTGGCGATGGTCATACTGTTTTGGATTCTAGCCACAAAAAGCACAAAATCAAAATCGGTTTGGGGAAACCATCAACTACAAAATAAAGACTCCCGCCAAGAGCTCAAGACGGGAGTCCGAACAGAAACAGGGAAGTAAACTTTACTTCTTACCACTTGGAGGTGGAATGACACCCCCGATTGCCTCGTTAGTGTTTCCTAGAGTTTTGTTATCGCCATACGTCACGAGCGTGCCACCGACAAAATTGACACCGTTAGTGTTGTTGGTGATCGTGCAGCCGCTGATGCGGGAAGTAGAGGCAGCTATCGCGAGACCGGTTGTACTGTTCAGCAACGCGCAATCATGGAGCTCTACGCCCAGGCTTCCGGCCAGTACTCCTACGCCTGCTCCAGTGCAGTTGTTGAAAGATGAATTGAACGCAAGTCCCTTGGCATTTGTCGAGAGGTCAAATCCATCCGTGCAATTGGAAATCTGTACGCCCTCAAGCGTCACTACAACGCCAATGGCATTGGCATTCGCGGCGCGGATACCCTCACCGCTCACGTCTCTAATCTGCGTGTTGCGAACTACTACGCGTTGTGGACCACCCGAGGCGGGCGCACCGTTCAAATTGATATCGATGCCGCGGCCGGGGGCGGATTTGCTTCCGTAAATCTGGCAATCCTCAACGTAAAGGTGCTTTCCGGAAGTGAAGTTGATGCCTCTAAGCCCAGTTGTGGTTCCGGCGCCGTTGATTGAAAGATCGCGCAGGGTCACAATGATCGAATTTGGGGCGCCGCTAGCGCTGTCATTAATATTTACGCCGTTGGTTCCTGAGTGGAGAATGGAACCAAAGCCTTGGCCTTTAGTACCGTTGATCGTCATTGACTTCGTAATTGTTACGGCCCCGAATCCGCCTGGATCGAGTGTGCTGATCTCTCCACCTGCGGCGGTCTTCGAAATGGCGCCCGCGTAGGTTTTGCACGGAGCGGTGCGGCTACAGGGGTTCACGTCGTCGCCAACGCCCGAGACCCAGGTTCTCGTTGCTTGTGCTTGCGCCATCGAAGCTACCGTCAGTGTGAAGATGGCGAGGGCCAGTATATTTAACGTGAAGCGAAACTTACTCATGTGGTGTTCTCCTTCTAGGGATTGGGCTTTATTGCTGTTAATAGGTGTTTTCTAGATCCTCTTGGATCTAAACGCGAAAAAAGTTGCGATTTAGGTCCCCGCCCATTTGCTAAATGCGTCAGTCTCCCGTTAGAGCCTGGGACGTCCTGAGAGTTCAATGCGGCCCGCCCTGATAGGACGGGCCGCGTACGTCAAACAGCCGGCTATTTGAACTTAAAGTTAGCCTTGTGTTCAGTGCCGTCATTCAACCTCAAAGTTAACTGACGACAAGTGTTTTTCCACTGGTTCTCAGTCTTCCAGACGTAGTTGTACTGATCAGACGAAGCTGAATAGCTCAAACTACTGCCTCCAGCATTGACGGTCTCCTCGATATCGCTCTGAGGAGCACTGCCATCGCAGTTTATGGACACGGAGGATGGCGAGTTCGCGGCGAAGATATTCAGGCCCTTGTTTCCACTCAGGCTGAACTTCACCGGAATAGCCTTACCCGCGTTCACCACATTAAGCACTGGCAGATTGTCTACTGGTGCGAAGAAGCCAGAGAAGTTGTAGAGCACAGTTACAGTGAACTGGCAGGTGCTCTGATTACCGTCGGCATCGGTAGCCGTCACCGTCACGGTAGTCGTGCCGACCGGGAAGACTGAACCCGATGGGTGACTCGTCGTGACAGTCGGTGTCGAACAGTTGTCCGTTGCCGTTGGTGCTGGATAAGTCACCGCCATCGACGTCGCTGTGCTGTTAAGTGGTAACGACACGGTGATGTCTGACGGACAACTAAGCACAGGTGCGATGGCCGGACTTTCATGCACGGTTACGGTTTGCGTTCCGGTAGTAGTGTTACCGGAGCCGTCGATAGCCGTATACGTGATGGTAGTCGTGCCGGTCGGGAACCTGAAGTTCGCCGGGACTCCCGTGCGAGAAATACTTACAGCCGAACAGCTGTCCGTTGCCGTTGCCACGCCCAGCTCGTCATCCAGTACTACAAAGCACGAATTGGTGCTGGTGGTTATTGAAGCAGGCACGTTGAGCGTCGGCGGCGTGTTGTCCGCTGTGGTGGTGACGTGAACGAGCTGAGTGCAGGTCGCCACGTTTCCATTGACGTTGTCAGTCGCCGTCCAAACAACCTGGGTATCGCCGACCGGATACGGATCAGTTAACCCAGCTCCGTCAGAACGCGCAGCGGTTACTTCCACGTTGCTATCCGACGGATTGGTGGTTGGCGTGCCCAGGCTCACCCCGGTGGCGCCAGTGGCGCAGTCTGTCGCGGTAGCATTGACGGTTGCCGGACAACTAATCGTCAGATTTGGCCGGTTCTCCACCTGAACGACGATTCTCTGTTGGCACGTAGCGGTTCGATCAGACGCATCCTTCACGGTCCAGGTGATGTTAGTAGTGCCCACTGGATACGGATCAGTCAGCGGTTTCTGCTGAGTGTCCGGATCGTCATCGTCGTCACTTCTTTCAAATGTCACTGTGACGCCGGTTGCCGGAACAGTCATTGGCGTACCGGGATTCACAGTAGCCGAGGTTTCACCCACAGCCACATTGACGGTTACATCTGCCGGACAGGAAATTGTCGGCGGTGCAATCGTTGTGACAATCACGTTGAAGCTACAGCTACCTTCGTTAAGCTCGGAGGTGACGTTCACAGGATTGGTACCGACCGGGAAGAACGTTCCCGGCGCCGGGCTGGTGTGGAGCGCACCGCAGTTGCCGCTGTTCTGATCGACAGAGGTGAAGTTTACAAATGCGCCATCAACACCTCCCTGCGTGGTATTGGCGGTAACAGTCAGATTCGCTCGGCAGCTAAGCACGCAAGGCTCTGCCCCTACCCCAACGGGAACGTCCGAGCTGGCAGTAGAAGTGTTGTCGAGCGTGTTGCTGTCTGCGGTGTCACTCGTCGTGTTGACGGTGTGCTCAATCGTTGTGCCTTCTGGGACTCCAGCGTCAACTCTATAAGTAAACGTGAATTCAGCAATGTCACCGTTGGCCAGGCTCGCACGCGTGCAGGTTGTAGTCCCTGTATTGCCGGCGCCTGGGTCGGTGCAGTTGAATGTTGGACCACTGTTCTGCACCACAGAAACGAATGTAGTGTTGGCCGGAACTGAGTCCAATATCTGAACGTTCGCGGCGTCATTCGGTCCCTTGTTGAAGACAAAGAAGCTAAAAACCACGTCGGAACCGGCGGTTATCTGAGCCCCACTCACAAGAAGACTGGTACTCGAGATATCCGCTACATCTTGGGCCGGGTCGGTCACAAGGAACTTGATGGCTGCTCGAACGGTGGCATCAGAACTGTCGATTTGGTTGACGCTCCAGGAGCCACGATTATCGACATTTTGATCCCCAAAAAATTCCGATGGAGCGGTCGGCAAAGTGAACGAAACCGTTTGTGGATCGGTGGTTACATCCGTGGAAGCGAGCGTAAAGCCTGCTGTATTCAGTATGGCCAGGCGACTGCGGAGCGGTGGTGTACCGACAAGTTTTGCGCAGACTGTTTCACCAAGAACGAAAGAGGATTTTGGAGTGACGCAGTCTGATCGGTAAGTCGCCAGAGGTGGGGGAGCAGTTACTGTGAACACCGCCGGCGTTTGGGAAATGTCGCCGGTCTCAGCAATTGTTGCTTTCCAGGCGCCCAGCGTATCGGGTACGAAGGTGAACGTTTGTGGGTTGGTAGTAATGTCAGTGACGCCACTACCACCGTGCGCGATGCTGAGATCCGGTCTTAACCAGTGCACCCACCGGCCGCCCGGGAAATTCAGGTCGACGTCGTCAGTCTTTGCGCAAACAGTTTCACCGAGCACGAAAGACGTTTGTGGTGTCGTGCAATCACTGGCGAACGTTGCAATGGTCTCCTGCGCCATTCCGAGATTCCAAAACCGTAACGGGAACAGGGGAGATGGTGTTAGTGGAATTAGCTGATGGTTTGAAGTTGATCGATTTACCTCGGCTCGTATCGACGAAGCTGAAGAGCTTGAAATTAGTGAAAATGCAACAAGTCCAATCAAGGCAAGCAGCGCAGCGAGGCGCGTAGAGGCATTAAAAATTGCTCTGCGATTGCGCGCTGGCGGGTAAACGCGACGGGTCTTCATAATTGCGTCTCCGGGTCCAAGAGTTTTTGTACTAAACCTTCACAATGCAGACGGTGAAATTTCGGTGATTTGATACTCCCTCAACCGGCGCCCAGCAGTGCCAGGTCAACGAGTTCTACAGAGAGGGATTTTTTGGAGCGATACATCTAATGGCAGCGAAACACCGCTGATAGGAAGTCGGAATTACCGCGTGACTAACGGTGACTTCGGAAGCTTCTCTCGAGGCCGTCAAATGGCGGCATATTCGACATCTCGAGCAGATGAAACTGACGGCGTCTAGACCATTCAGGTCGGTCGCCGGGCGAAGCAGGGGGCGTATCCTATGATGTGTTTGTTCGGCTGTCAAGAAAGTTTTTACACAAATTGAAAAATTGTATCCGTCTGAACCATGACAATGGTCCATCTGGGCCCCCTTCCGTAATTGATAGGAGCACATGGAGGTTTATGCTAAATTCGCGGCCGGTTCGGTATCGGTTTTGGGCTGGTAACTAATATGAAACTTTTTGTGACCGGAGGCGCCGGCTTCATAGGTTCTGCCTTTGTTCGACTTGTGCTCGAAATCCCAAACTGCTCGGCTGTCAACTTCGACGCACTCACATACGCTGGCAACCTCGACAACCTTGAAGGGCTCGATACTGGACGCCATCATTTTGTGCATGGTGACATTTGCGCTCGAGAGGCGGTAATGAGTGCGCTCGCTGAAGGTACTGACGCTATTATCAACTTTGCTGCGGAGTCGCACGTGGACCGCAGCATCACGAATGCCGCAGAGTTTTTGCGGACCAACATCAACGGCACGCAAGTCCTGCTCGACGCTGCACGCGAACGGCGCGTCAAACGCTTTGTCCAGATCTCGACTGACGAAGTCATGGGCAGCTTGCCTGAAGACGAAGCTGCGTTCTTCACAGAAAGCTCGCCATTCGAACCGAATAGTCCTTACGCCGCTTCGAAGGCCGCGGCTGAGCATTTAGTGCGTGCGGCCCATCACACGTTTGGTCTGGATACGGTGGTGACGAGGTGTGGAAATAATTATGGGCCGCGGCAGTTTCCCGAGAAGTTTTTGCCCCTCATGATTTGCAACGCCTTCAACGATCAATCGATTCCCGTCTACGGTGACGGACTTAACGTTCGCGACTGGATTTATGTTGACGATCATTGCCGGGCAATCCTGGCGGTGCTCGAAAAGGGCAAGCCGGGCGCTGCTTACAATATTGGCGCGCGCAATCCGCGGCGAAATATCGAAGTTGCTGAATCAGTGCTCGCAGCGTTGGGAAAACCGAACTCTTTACTCCGCTATGTTGTTGACCGGCCCGGACACGATCGCCGTTATGCGATAGATCCATCGCTAATTGAATCTGAGCTGGGTTGGCGGCCGCAGGAAACGTGGGAAAGCGGTATTCAAAAGACTATTAAGTGGTACCAGGAAAACAGCCGTTGGATCGAGCGGACACGAAATAATGAGTACCGGGAGTACTATCGCAAACAGTACGGCGATAAGGGGGCAGCAAGTTGAGAGTCGTCGTTACTGGAGGTCGCGGTCTGGTTGGCCGGGCGGTGGCCGAGCATTGTGCGGCTGTCGGCGATGAAGTTCTTTCTTACGGACACAAGGATCTGGATATCAGTGACCGCGACGCTGTGCGGCAAGTGATCTCAGGTAACCGGCCTGACGTGGTCATCAATTGTGCGGCCTGGACCAACGTCGACGGGTGCGAATCCGATCAGGAGAGAGCTTTCGCAGCGAATGCCGCTGGACCGGAGAATCTGGCTGCTGCGTGTAAAGAAGCGGAGTGTATTTTCATAACGATCTCGACTGACTACGTCTTTGACGGCGCAAAATCCGGTTTCTATACCCAACTGGATGAGCCGAATCCCGAAAGTGTTTATGCGGCGAGCAAGCTGGAGGGTGAGCGTCTTTCCGCGCGGGCTTATGATGGTTCGATCATCGTTCGCACGGGATACGTCTTCGGACCTGGCGGGATTAATTTCCTGAGCACTGTCGTTGAGCGGATAAAGAAGGGCGAGAGAATCAAGGCGATAAGTGATGCTTACGGAACTCCCACTTATGCAAAAGACCTCGCGGTGCGTTTGCGGGA
>Ga0068860_100003869_pt1 | contig 15380 bp, 11 predicted proteins | sample KBSSwiS32_FD_66597 | JGI IMG/M metagenome (GOLD analysis project Ga0068860, IMG submission 66597) | Switchgrass rhizosphere microbial communities from Kellogg Biological Station, Michigan, USA - KBS Switchgrass S3-2 | ecosystem: Host-associated > Plants > Roots > Rhizosphere > Soil ... | reverse complement strand
TCGAGATGGTCGCCCGATTGGAGCGCGCGATCGACGCTCAAGGCGCGGCGGTAGAGGCCTTCGGCCTCCGGCGTGCGGCCCTCTCCTTCGAGCGCCTGGCCGAGCAGGACGAGGTCGGATGAGGTCTGCGGATGGCGCTCGCCGAAGCGGGCGCGGTTCGCCGGGAGGCGCGGACGGATCAGCGCTTCCGCCGCCCGGTGCTCGCCGCGGTCGACGAGCAGCAGAGCGAGGTTCAAAATCGAGGCGCCGTCAGGATCGCCGTTCCTCCGGTCGAGGTCGACGGCTCGACGATAGAGCGGCTCGGCGGCCGCGTAATCCCCCTGGTCGTGGAGCAGGAGCGCGAGGTTGTTCAGGCTCGCGACGACCAGCGGATCGTTTTCGGCGTACAGCTTCTCGCGCATCGCGAGCGACTCGCGAAAGAGCGGTTCCGCCGCGCGAAAATCGCCCGCCAGGGCGTGGATCACGGCGAGCCGGTTGAGGCTGCTCGCGACGTCCCCGTGAGCGCCCGGAAACAGCCGGCGCCGCGTGGCGAGAGATTCGACCAGCAGCGACTCGGCGCCGCGGTAGAGCCCGAGGTTTTGATAGACGCGGCCGATCGTCTCCTGAAGCGAGGCGCGCACCTCCGGCTCGTCGGCCAGCTCGGAGCGGAGGCGCGCGGCGCCCCGGTCGAGCATTTCGCGCGCGGTGATCGAGGCGCCGCGCGATTCGCTTGGATCGGAAATCTCGAACAGGTCGATCAGGAAACCGGCGGTCCGTTCGGCCCGATCGCGCTCGCGTTCCAGGCGGCGCGACTGGAGCGCGAGCGAGACGGCAAACGCGACGATCAGCGCGAGGAACGCGGAGGCTGCGGCCACGGCCCACCGATGGCGGCGGACGAATTTGGTCGTCCGATAGACCCAGGTGTCCGGCCGCGCGACGACCGGCCGGCCGGCGAGGAAGCGGTCGAGATCCTCGGCGAGTTGGGCGACCGAGCCGTAGCGGCGCTCCGGCTCCTTTCGCAGCGCCATGCGCAGGATGTTTTCGAGGTCGGCGGGCAACCGCACTGCGGCGAAATTCGGTGGCTGCTCGCAGATCGCGCGCTCGACCTCGGTGGCTTTCAGCCCCTCGGTCCGGATCGGCCGCTTCCCCGTAGCTAGCTCGAACAGCAAAACGCCGAGCGAATAGACGTCGGTGGCCGTCGAGACCGGTTCGCCGCGCACCTGCTCCGGGCTCGCGTAGGCCGGGGTGAGGGCGCGAAGGGCCGTCGCGGTCGCCTCGACCGGCAGGCCCCCGGAATCCCCCAGCAGTTTCGCCAGGCCGAAGTCGAGCAGCTTCGGCGCTCCGGCCGACGTCACCATCACGTTGCCCGGCTTGAGATCGCGATGCACCACCAGCCTCTGGTGCGCGGCGTGGACCGCGGCGCAGACTCGGCGGAACAGACGTACGCGGGCTGCCAGGTCGAGCCTCTGCGCGGCGCACCAGGCGTCGATCGGCAGGCCGTTCACCCACTCCAGCGCGACGTAGGGCCGGCCGTCCTCGGCGAGGCCGACGTCGAGTAGGCGCGCGATGTCGGGGTGATCGAGGGCGGAAAGGGCGCGCCGCTCGGCCTCGAAGCGGGCGACGACATGTTGACCGTCGGGTCCGTCCCGATCGAGCAGCTTGAGCGCGACCGCCTCCTCGCCCGGCGCACCTTCGCGCCGGGCGAGGTAGACGGTGCTGGTTCCTCCCCGGCCCAGCTCGCGCTCGAGCCGGTAAGGGCCGATCCGCCGGCCGTTCGCCGCGCCGCTTGCGAGCAGACGCGCCCCTGCGGCGACCGCTTCGACGATCACCCGCTCGGAATCCGCGTCGGCGGCGATCAGCTCCTCGATCCGCCCGCGGAATGCCGCATCCTCGCCGCACTCCGCATCGAGCACCGCCGCGCGTTCTGCGGGCGGCGCGGCGATCGCCGCTCGCCACGCCGTCTCGACGCGACGCCAATCCGCCGAGGGGTGAGGCGCGGGTTCAGCCATGGGCGGGTTCGCGCAGCGCCGCGACCAGCCAGGCGCGAGCCAGGCGGGCTTCGAGCACGACGGTGGAGATCGAGCGATCGAGCACCTCGGCGGTCTCGGCGACGGAGAGGCCGGCGAAATAATGGAGCTCGATGATTCGCGCCTTGCGCGGATCGATCTTGGCGAGGGTAACGAGAGCGTCGTCGAGCGCCACCAGTTCGACCGCCCGTTCGCCGACCGCCGCGGCTCCCTCGTCGAGCGGCAAGAGCCGCACGCCTCCTCCTCGTTTCTCAGCCCGGTGGGCGCGCGCGTGATCGACCAGGATGCGCCGCATCACCTGCGCGGCGACCGCATAGAAATGTAGCCGGTCGCGCCACGCGGGGCGTTCCGCGCCGGTCAGGCGAAGGTAGGCCTCGTGGACCAGGGCGGTCGGCTGCAGCGTGTGGTCCGAGCGCTCGCGGCGCAGATAACGATCCGCCACCCGGCGCAGCTCGCCGTACACCCGCGGCACCAGTCGATCGAGCGCGTCGCGGTCGCCGTCGCGCCAGGCGGCCAGGAGCTGGGTGATCTCTTCGGCCGGTGTTTCCGAAGAGGAGCGAAGCGAAGGCTCGGGGGCCAAGTCCAAGGGCCGAACCGACGACGGCGAGGGGGCGGAGGCGCGATCCACTAGTACAACAGTGCCGCGAGATCCGGGGAGCGCGACGGGCCGTTTTCACGTTCGGCATCGATTCGGTGTCTTAGATGGATCATGGAACCTCTCGCCGGCGCTTCTAGCGATCTCGACTCCGCCCCCCGGTCCGACTCTCTCCCTCCCGCTCCCCGCCGCGCTCCGGCGCGGTTGATCAACTTCGGCCTGTTCGGCGCCGCCGTCTCGACCTCCGAGAGGATCATGCCCAACACCCGTTGTCGTCTGCTCTGTGCCGCGGGCGATGGGGAGATCGAGCTCGAAGCCGAGGTGATCCGCTCGATGTTTCGCGTCGCCGCCGACGGCTCTCCCTACTACGAGGTCGGGCTCCGCTTCGACGGCGTGCTGGGCGAGGTCGGCCGGCGCGTAATGACGTTCCTGGTCGAGGTCGGAGCGATCGGCGCCGACGATCGGGTCGCCGAACGTTTCGCGGCGGGCGACTGCGGGCGGCTGACCCTCGAGATCGTCGACGGTTGAAAGAGAGCGGGGGCCGACCTCGGCAGTGGACGCCGCCGGCCCCTCGACGAGTGCGCCCCCCCGGGCGGAACCCTCCGGAAGCCCCGTGCTAAACTGGCCCAACGCTTGCTACGAGCACAGTTTAGGCCGCACTTCAGAGTGCCTTTTCCTTCCGGAGGAAACGTATGGCGAAGACGTCCGAGTCACCGGGTTCCGGCGATGCCGTCGAATTCCGGCCTTTCATCCCGGCCGAGGCGAACCTGCCCGAGCTTACCGCTCTGCCGCTGATCGTGGGCACCCTGCTCGGCATCATCTTCGGTGCTTCTTCCCTCTACCTGGTGCTGAAGGTCGGCCTTACGGTCAGCGCGTCGATTCCGGTGGCGGTGATCGCGATCACGGTATTCAAGCTGCTGGGCAAGATGGGCCTGCGCGGCTCGTCGATCCTTGAAAACAACATCATGCAGACGGCGGGGTCGGCCGGCGAGTCGATTGCGTTCGGCGTCGGCGTGACCATGCCGGCGATCCTGATCCTCGGCTTCGGGCTCGAAATCTTCCGCGTGACGCTGGTCGCCGTGCTCGGCGGTCTGCTGGGCATCCTGATGATGATTCCGCTTCGTCGCGCGCTGATCGTCAAGCAGCACGGTCTGCTCAAGTATCCGGAAGGCACGGCCTGCGCCGAAGTGCTCAAGGCCGCGGCGTCGGACGAGGAGCGGGCGATCGCGGCCGCGGGGGGCAATGCCCAGGCGACCAGCGAAGAGGCGGCCTCGGGCGCCAAGGCGATTTTCGCCGGCTTTGGTCTCGGCCTGATCTACAAGACGGCGATGGCGGCGTTCAAGCTTTGGAAGGACACGCCCGAAAAGGTCTTCGGCGCGCCATTCAAGGCCGGTTCGGTCTCGGCCGAAATCTCCCCCGAGCTGCTCGGCGTCGGTTACATCATCGGCCCGCGCATCGCCTCGATCATGTGCGCGGGCGGCGTGCTCGCCTACCTGGTGCTGATCCCGGCGATCAAGTTCTTCGGCGAGGGGATGACCGGCCCGCTCGCGCCCGGCACGATCCCGATCGCCGAGATGGGACCGAACCAGATCCGCGGCGCCTATGTGCTCTACATCGGCGCCGGAGCGGTCGCGGCGGGCGGCATCATCTCGCTCTTCCGCTCGCTGCCGACGATCTGGCACGGCCTTCGCGAAGGCCTGAAGGACATGGGCGCCAACCGCAATGGAGCGTCGACCGCCAAGGTCAAGCGCACCGATTTGGACTTGCCGTTCAAATTCGTGCTGATCGGCATCCTGGTGCTGATGGCCCTGATCGTCCTGTCCAACGATCTATATGTCGACGCCGGTTACGGTACCCGCCTGCTTGGCGCGCTGATGATCGTCATCTTCGGCTTTCTGTTCGTCACCGTGTCGTCCCGCCTCACCGGCGAGATCGGCTCGTCGTCGAACCCGATTTCGGGCATGACGGTCGCGACCCTGCTGCTCACCTGCCTGATCTTCCTGGCGCTCGACAAGACCGGCCAGACCTACTACGTGACCGCGCTTTCGATCGGCGCGATCGTCTGTATCGCCTCCTCGAACGGCGGTACGACTTCCCAGGATTTGAAAACCGGCTTCCTGGTCGGCGGCACGCCGAAGCTGCAACAGATCGCGATCCTGATCGGAGCGCTCGCTTCGGCGGTTTTGCTGGGTCCGATCCTCCTCAAGCTGAACGAGGTGGGCACGGTCTACGTGCCCCGCGTGACCTACGAAGCGGTGGCGGAAGCCCCGACGCTTCCCGCCGACCGCGCGGCGGGCCTGCCGGCTTACGCCGATCCGATCGCGCCGCCGGTGGCCGGGGCCTACCGGACGCTCGCGGTGACCGCGACCGATACGACCGCCGAGGTCGATCCCGGTCTCTACCTGGTCGACGGCTCGGGCAAAATCGCCTACAAGCGGTTGGAGAATTTCCCCGTCGGGCTTATCGCTCCGGCCGGCGAGATTTCGAAAGAGGACGAGAAGCTCAAGGGCATACAGGCCAAAACCGATCCCGCCGCCTACCATGTCTGGTTCCGTCAAGATCCCGAAGGGGGTGCGGCCACCCACTTCCTGGTCGATGGCGCGGGCGCGCCGGTCTACATGGTCGATGCGGGAATCAACGGCACCCATCGCATCCGGCCGGACGGTTCGCGCGTGGTCAAGTTCGATGCTCCGAAGGCGACCTTGATGTCCTACATCATCAAAGGTATCTTGAATCGCCAGCTCCCCTGGGGCCTCGTGCTGCTCGGCGTGATGATCTCGCTCGTGCTCGAAATGTCGGGCATTCCGTCGCTCGCGTTCGCGGTCGGCGTCTACCTGCCGCTCTCCTCCTCGAGCCCGATCTTCATCGGCGGCGCGGTCCGCTGGCTGGTCGACCAATACACGAAAAAGAAGTTTGCGGGCAAGAACCTGACCGAAGACGAGCTGACCGCCGAAGGCGACAAGAGCCCCGGCGTGCTGATGGCCTCCGGTTACATCGCGGGAGGCGCGATCGCCGGCATCCTGATCGCCTTCATGGCCGGCGTTCTGGACGACTTCACCCAGGCGATCACCGACACCATGACCAAGAGCAATCCGTTCTTCGAAGGGGGCAACTCGGACCTGCTCGCTTTGATCCCCTTCGCGATCATCGTCGTCCTGCTTTACCTGGCAGGCCGCGAGACGATCCTGGCGCGCAAGGCGAGCTGAGGCGGGGGGACTGTAGGGATTTTCTGAGGGCGGCCTTTCGGGGCCGCCCTCTCAATTTGGAGCTACGGCGATTTTGCGGTGTATTTCTCCGCCAGTTTCTTGACCGTCGTCAGATTCCGCAGCGTAGTTGGCATGCCGAGAGCCTTTTCGAGCTTCGCGCCGGAGAAGGGCGAGTCGCTGAACCTCTTGTGACAGAGCCAGTAAACCTCTCGATCGTGAACGTGAAACTCGTCGATCGGCGTGCGGCAGCCCGCCACCTTCGCTTGCACTTCGGTGCTTGGGGAGGAGGCGAGAAACCCGACAAAGAGCGTCGAGTCCTCTGGCGCCGCTGGGAACGGCTGGTACGCCGCGACGCGGGCGATCTCTTCAGGCGTGCGCAGAAACGTCGAGACCGCGTAGCCAAGCGATTCTTTGAGGTGGCTCTCGATCTTGAGCTCCAACGCCCGGGCGTCCTTGGCAGGAAAGTCGAAGATCACGTTGCCGCTCGCGATGAACGTCTCGACGTTGCCCAGCTTGAGCGCCTCGAACAGCTGGCGCAGCCGGTCCATTTTGACCGTGTGCCCGCCGACGTTGATCGCACGGAGGAAGGCGATGAATTTTCGGGTAGGCATAATTCCGGAAGTCTATCGCCCCTGGCCCGTCGGGGCTGCCTGCATCGGAGCCCAAATCCGATGCAACTTCCTCCGGCCACCTTCGTAGACAAATACAGGCGACGGTCTGAGCCACCGTTGCTGCTCTTCTCTCCCCTCCCTCAAAGAGCGGTGCCGGCCCTGCGGCTTGGAAAGCAGGGCCGGCACTCCCTTGGAGGCCTCTTCCCCAGATTTCCCTCGAACGGACGGTCACAACCTCGGCAGCGTGCGCACCCTGCTTCTTAGGAGGGACCGCATTCCAGCGGGCCTGGCCAAGAGGAGCTTCCGATGAAGAAGACGACGATCCGACGGTTGGTGCTCGCCAAAGAGACTCTGCTTTCCTTGGAGGAGGGCAAGCTCCCGGCCGGCGGAACCACAGGGAGCGAGAGCTGCTGCATGACCACCATCGCCTGCTTCCAGGACACCGACTGCAACTGCACCTGGATGGGCTGCTGAACCGGCTCGGCGCCGCGGGCTTCGAACCCGCGGCGCCTTCCGGCTCCGTCAGATCCTCCCCACCAAGCCCACCGACACCGTCCGTCCGCGCGCGAACGCCGAGACCGCGTCGGCCGATTCGAGATACAGCTCGTCGGTCAGATTGCGGCCGAGGACGCGCAGCTCGAAGCTCTCGTTGAGGCGCCAGCCGAGCCCCAGGTCGTAGCGCTCATAGGCTCCTACCTCCTGCTCCGACGGCCCCGGCCGGTCGTCTTTGGCGTAGGCCGCGGCGCGGAAATAGGCCCAGGCGCGCGCTCCCGCCCAGCGGAGCGTCGCTCCCGCGTTCGGCGCTCCGATGTCGTCGACCGGCAGGTCGTTGTCGAGGTTCGTGCCGCGGCTCCAGGCGGCGAGCAGCTCGAGTCCGAAACCGCTGCCGAGCGGCAGCTGGGATTCGACCTCCACCCCTTCGATGCGCGCCTCGCCGCTGTTGCGGAAAAAGAAGTCGCGGCCGGTCTGGATGCGCTCGATCAGGTTGTCGATCCGGTAGCGGTAGGCGTAGAGCGCGAGCGAGCGGCCGCCGCGCGCCCAGCGGAAAGCGGAGTCGTACTGCAGGCTCGTCTCGGGTTCGAGATCCGGGTTGCCGGTGACCGTGCCGCGTCCGGACGGTCCTTTGAAATAGCGGTCGGAGAGCGTCGGCACGCGAAATCCGCGGGCCGCCTGGAGGGAGATCGTCGAATCGGGGAACGGCACGAACGTCAGAGCCGCCTGGCCGGAGAAGGTGCCGTCGGTCTCGCTGCGATCGCCGAAGAAGCCGCCGGTGTTGGTGCTCTTGACCGAGTCGCCGCGGACTCCGACGGAGAGCGAAACCTTCGAGCCGAGCGCGCGGTCCCAGGTGCCGAAAGCGCCGAGGTCCGTCCGGTCGGCGTCTTCGATCGCGCGCGCCCGGACCACCGTGGTCGGGTTGCCCGTTCGATCGTAGAGCTGTTGCCTGGCGATCGCTTCGAGCCCCAGGCGGGAGGAGAGGTCGAGGCCGAGCTGAACCCGGCCGCCGAGCGCCGCGCGCGAGGCGACACCCCGGAGCGCCGCGTCGTAGGAAGAGACGTCGGAGGTTTCGAAGATCCGGGCGGTGGTCGAGGTCGCCAGGCGGTCACGGTCGAGCACCAGGCGATAGTCGGAGACCGCCATCGACAGGTCGAAATTCTCCCAGCCGCCGCGGGCGCCCGTGTCTAGGCCTAGATTGAACCGGCGGGAGGTCTCCTGCGGGTAGTTCGTGACGTTCCGGTCCGAGTCCGAGGCAGGCTTGCCGACGTCGGTCGCCTCGTCGTAGGCGAACCCGACCCGCAGGCGGCCGAGGGCGGTGGGGCCGGCGTAGCGCAGCGCGGCGCCTTGACCGTCGTACTGCCAGAGCGGGATCGTGCGCCCTTCGCCGTCCTCGCCGTCTCTGCCGCGGCGCGAATGGATCGAAGCGAGAAACGCGCCCGGGCCCAGGCTCTTCGAGATCTCCAGGCCGCCCGCCGTCTCCTCCGATGCGAGCAGGCCCTGCGACAGGTCGAAGCGGAGCGAAAACGGTCCCGCCTGGGGGTCGCGCGGCCGGGCGTGGATCACGCCGCCGAAGGCGTCCGAGCCGTAAGCGACCGCTCCCGCGCCGCGGGCGACTTCGATCGATCCGAGGGTGAATGGATCGAGGAAGGTCGCCGAGGCGCCGGCCCTCCGTTCGGCGGTGACCCGGGCGCCGTCGAGCAGAATCAGAGTCCGACCGCGGGCCTGACCGCGGAGCGAGGGGACTCCCGCGAGGCTCTCGTCGGACTTGACCACGCCGGCCACCCCGTCGAGCGCGTCGACCAGCCGTTCCGGCCGGCGCTGTTCCAGGTTCTCCTGCGCGATCGTGAGCAGGGCGGCGGCGGGAGGGGCCTCGATCTCGGCGGCGACTCCCGTCGCCACCGTGATCGTCTCGCGGAAGGTGGCGGCGAGCGTCACGTCGAGCGCGCCGGAGGCGGGCAGGGCATCGATTCGAACCGGCGGCGAAACCTGGCCGCCGGGGCCGATCGCGATCAATTCAAAAGGTACGGCCGGGTCGGGCGCGATCGAGAAGCGGCCGTCGGAATCGGTCAGCGCCGCGGTCGCGCGTCCGACGACCGAAACCTCGAAACCCGCGGCGGCGGCGCCGTCGGGGAGTAGCAGCCGGCCTTCGAAGGCAGAGGCGGCGGGGGCGAACAAGGGAAGAGCGGACAGGGCGAGCGCATAGCGCAGGCCACGAAAAATCGGCATCACGGCGAGATCCTCACCAGCGAAAGCGCTGCGAGCTTAAGAGGCTCGAAGCGCGGGCGTTCTCGGGCCGCCGGGCGGACGGATTCCGCGCGAGCGACAGGGGCTCCGAGAGGTCGGGGATCAGCCGATCATTCGTTGAAGCGGTGGATGAGCAGGCGAAGCGGCAGCGGCGAGCGCAGGTCGTCGGCAGGGAGCGCCGTGCCTTGAGGGGTCGGGCGTTTGGTCGTCGCGATCGCCGGAGGCGCGAGCCGGGGCGGGCCGCCTTCCGGCCCCGCGGCGAACAGGAAACGGCCGCCGCCCGCCCGTGCCTCCCTGAGCCCGGTGCGTAACGGCACGCGGATCCGGGAGTGCAGGTCCCGCCCTTCGCGGTCCCCTTCGAGCCAGACCACCACGCCGCGGTCGCCGCGGCGGGCGGGTTCGCCCGGCTCCGGGGTGCCGGCGAGCGGCTCCTCCCACAGCTCGGCGACCCAGCGGTTGGGGCCGCTCGCGCCGATCTCGAAGCGGGTCGGGGCCTCGAAGATTCGCTCGGTCCGCTCGTCGCCGAAACGGAGCAACAACCGCGCGTCGCGGCTCGGGACGTTCGGCACCTCGAAGGCGAAACCGCGCAGGGCGAGGTCGAGGTGCGGGGTAAGGCGGATCGGGTAGGTCCGGCCGCCGTCGATCGAGAGGAACGCTTCCCACTCGGTCTCGGGCGAGGCGAGATCTCTCGGTTCGGCCGACCATTCGATCCACGCCAGTTCGCCGGCTTCCAGCCGCTCGCCCGCGGCGGGCGAGAGCAGCCGGATAGGCCGATCCGTCTGCCCGATCGAAGGGAGAGCGCACAGGCCGAACAGTCCGACGAGGAGGCGGCAACGACGAAGCATGAGGAGGGGAGTCTAACGCGGACGAGGGGCGACGCATGCGTCGCCCCTTGCCGTGGTGGAAACCGACGCCAACAAGGCCCCTACGGTGCGGGCGAAAATCTCTGGCCGAACACCCCCGTCAGGCTGTTCTGCCAGACGATCACGGCTCGGCCATCGGCCGCGTAAGCGATCGCCGGCAGCCCGAGGTGACGATCGGCCCCGGCCGCGACCAGGAAATCGTCGGACAGGGCAGCGCCTGCCGCCGAGAAGCGGCGAGCCACGATTCCCGCGTCGGAATCCGCATTGCCGTCGCCGTCGCTCGTCCAGGCGACCGTGAAGCCGCCCGACGGCTCGTGCGAAACCACCGGGTGGCGCTGGACGCCATCGCGGGCCTGGTTGACCACCGAGGTACCGAGCGGCCGGCCGAGGCGGCTGAAGCGGCGGACCAAGAGGTCGCCTCGATCGATCGCCGGGCTCTGGTCGGTCTCCCAGACGATGACGAAAGTGGCGCCCTTGCCGCAGGAGACCGCGGCGGTCGATTCCCGCGCGCGCGGCGAAGCGATCACCCGTTCGCCTTCGAGCGGTGCGAGGTTGGGACCGAGCCGCCGCGCCGAAACGCCTTTCTTGGTCGACAGGAACGGCTCGAAGGTGTCGACGTTCGTCCAGACCGCGATCGTCCGGTTCGCGGTATCGATGCAGAGGTCCGGGCGGGAGTCGTTCGCGAAACCGGAATTGATCTTCACCTGGCCGGTCTTCGGCAGACCCTGCGCGTCGAAACGACGGACCAGGATCTCCGGATTGCCCGAGCCGGTGCCGAGACCGTAGCGGACCCAGGAGACGACGAACGAGCCGTCCGCCGCGCGGGCGACGGCGGGCTTCAAGTGCCGGGTGAGCGAAAGGCCGCTCGCGTCATCGATTGATACTTGAATTCGATCGCCGATCCGTTCGCCGGCAAAGCCCAGGCGCTGAGCGTAGATGCGATCGTTCTCGGCCCAGGCGGCGACGACGTCGTTTTTCGAAGCGGCGAGATCGACGTCCTTGGCGCTGGAAGAATCGCTGCCGACGAAAGCGAAATCCGAGCCGACGGGCGTGCCGTTGGCCTTGAAACTGCGACCCGGAACGCCGTCCAGACCGGCGTTGCCTTCACCTTGCCAGGCGGCGATGAAATCGCCGGTAGGGGCGATCGCCACTTTAGGTTCTCTCTGCTGGCAATCGGAACACGAGCTCAAGGAAAACGGCGGTCCGGCCTTGGGCGGCGCGGCGGCGAAAGCCACCGAGATCGACGGGCCGGATAGAAAGCCCACCGAGAGCGCCACTGCGGCGACTACGGTTTTAGCGGTAAACATGGTGAAACTCCTTGCCGAAGAAGTCGATCAGCGCGGCCGCACCGAAGGGGTTTGTCTAGACCTGTCCTTCTTACGGTTCGGCGGGGTCGCGCGTTGGGAAACGAAAACGGCGCCCGAAAAGGGGCGCCGTTTGGCAAGTCTCTTTGCGCTGTGAGAAGGCTATTCTTGCGGCTCGGTGCCCTCGGTGTTCGCACCTTCCGCGGCCTCTGCCTCGTCGACTCCGGTTTGCGCCAGGAACGGCGTACCCGGGGTGAAACGGCGCATCCAGACGCCCTGCAAGCCGTCTTGGAAAGCGACGACGAAGTTGCCCGCGGTACCGATGTGGGCGATCTCGGGCTCGATCGAGCGCGGATTGCCAGGCGGGTAGGTGTCGACCGCAAAATCCGTTCCGGTGGCCACCCCGGCCACCGAATAGCGGCGGCCGTTGATCGCGCCGCCGGAGATCAAGTTGTGCTCCCAGACCACGACGAAGTTACCCTTGGAGTCGTGCGAGACCGCGGGGTTCCGCTGGTTCTCGGTGGTCACCGAGTTGACCCGGAATACGTTGCCCACGCGCCGGCCCAGCTTGGTGTAACGGGCGCCGAGGATGTCGAATCGCTCGGTGGCCGGAGCGCGATCGCTTTCCCAGACGATGACGAAATTACCGCCGGTTCCGCACGAGATGCTCATTTGCGCGTTGCTCGCGAGCGGAGGGGCCACGATGGCCTCGGGCCCTTGGGGCACTCCGGCCGCGGAGACCCGGCGCAGAGAGACCCCTTTGTGGTTCGGCTGAAACAGCGGGAAGCCGTCGGCGCTGGTCCAGGCGACGTCGATCTGGCCGGTGGAGTCGACGCACAAATCGGGCCGGTCGCCGTTGACCAGCCGGGTGTTCAGCTTGACCGGCGCGCCGAGGGCCACACCGTTCTTGTCGAAGCGCCGGATCAGGATCTCCGGATCGGTCCCCGCGGTCGTGGCGCCCGGGGGCAGATAGCGAATCCAGGCGATCACGAAGGCTCCGCCCGCCGTGCGTTTGACGGTCGGGTTGAAGTCGGCATACGGGGGCAGTGCGGGGTTGTCCACGTTCACCAAGATAGGCGTTCCTTGGAGGACCCCCGCGAGAGAGTAACGCTGCGCGAAGACTTCACTGTTGCCGTTCGAAACGGAAGACCAGGCCGCGACATAGCCGGTCGCGTCTCCGGCCACCGCGACGTCGAACTGCTCCGGCGGCAGGACCCCCTTGTTGATCTGGAAATCTGCGGCGCGGGGCAGGCCGGTATTCTTGAACAGACGGCCGACGACGCCCTTGGCGTCGGTGGCGCTTTCCCCTTCCCAGCCGATCATGAACTCGCCCGAAGCGAGGCCGGCGATCGAGGGTATCGTCTGTGAGCAGGTGGTGCAGGAGCTGGCGCGCGCCTTGGCGCCGATCGGAGCGGGGCCCGCGGCGCCCGCGGGCGGCAGGACGGCGAGAAGAAGGGTCGCGGCGGCGAGGATCGGGGGTTTGAACATGGGGGAGAACCTCCTCGGTGAGTCGCTTGCTGTGAAACCAGGAGCATCGGGACGGCGATAGGCGGAAGAGCGCGAGGTTACGCCCGGCGGGGTGATTTTACCCATCTGGTCTTATACGTGCGAGGCTTCCGAAGCGTTGGGCCGGAGCGACGGTTTCGTCGTCGCCCTGTTCGGTGTCCAAGAGAGAGAACGGTGCCGTTTGGAGGCCCCGGAGGACTGATCCGATGCAAACGCTCAAAGCCCGCCTGCTCGCCGACCCGCGCCACTACCAGATCGCCGTGCTCGCCTCGCTGCTGCTCTATGGCGTCCTCGCGCTCGATTTCGAGGTGCCGCCGCTGCGGATCGTAGCGATCCTCGCCACCTGCCTCGGCGTTCAATGGCTTGCCGGCCGTTGGGCGGGTCTGCCGGCGTTCGAGCCGCGCAGCGCGCTGATCTCCGGCCTGTCGCTCTGCCTGCTCTTGCGCACCAACTCGCTGCTCCTGGCGCTCGCGGCGGCCACCCTCGCGGTCGGCAGCAAATTCGTCCTGCGGTATCGCGGCAAGCACCTGTTCAACCCGACCAATTTCGCGATCGTCGCCGCGATTCTCTCCGGCGGCGGGTGGGTCTCTCCCGCCCAATGGGGCAACGCCGCGCTGTTCGGCTTCCTGATCGCCTGTCTGGGCGGCATGGTGGTCCATCGCGCGCTGCGCTCGGACGTGACCTACGCCTTCCTCGCCTTCTACATGGCGATCCTGTTCGCTCGCGCCACCTGGCTCGGCCAGCCCACCGCGACTCCTCTCCACCAGTTGAGCAACGGCGCGTTCCTGATCTTCGCGTTCTTCATGATCTCCGACCCCAAGACCACTCCCGACTCGCGGCTCGGCCGAATCGTCTTCGCCGCGGCGGTGACGCTCGGCGCGGGATATGTCACCTTCGTGCTCTATCGGCCGAACGGGCTGTTGCTGTCGCTGGTCGCGATGTGCCTTCTCGTGCCGATCCTCGACAAGGTCTTTCCCGGCGAGCGGTTCGATTGGCGGCGGGACGGAGCGCGCTCGGCCCGCGGGGCGGTTCGAGAAACGAGCTCAACGAATTCAGTTTCACCTCAATCACCAGGCACCCCGGGCCTTGCGGCTCCCGGTCTGGTCTAGTTTTACTTGAGATAGAAAGGACGGATCACCATGGCTCGGCACACGGAAGGAAGGCACAAGAGGCTCGCTCTCGCTCTGGCGGCCTGCTTGGCCGCGGGGCCGCTCGCGCCCGCGATCTTCGCGTTCTGCGGCTTCTACGTCGCGAAGGCGGACACCAAGCTGTACAACCAGGCTTCGCAGATCGTCATGGTGCGCGACGGCGACCACACCGTGCTCACGATGGCGAACGATTTCAAGGGCGATCCGAAAGAGTTCGCGGTGGTCATCCCGGTCCCGGTGGTCCTGAAGCGCGAGCAGATCCACGTTGCGGACAAGGGGCTGATCGACCATCTGGACTCGTACACGGCGCCGCGGCTGGTCGAATATTTCGACGAAAACCCCTGCGAACCGAGGGTTTACGAGATGATGGCCGCCCCTTCGGGAGTGGCGGGCGGCGTGGTCGGCGGCCAGGCGATGGATCGCGCCGAAAAGCTCGGCGTGCGGATCGAAGCGAAGTACACGGTGGGCGAGTACGACATCCTGATCCTGTCGGCCACCCAGAGCAACGGGCTGGAAACCTGGCTGCGCGAAAGCGGCTATCGCATCCCCGACGGCGCCACCGGAGTGCTCGGCGCCTACATCAAGCAGGGGATGAAGTTCTTCGTCGCCAAGGTCAATTTGAAGGAGCAATCGAAGCTCGGCTTCAGCTCGCTCCGGCCGCTCCAGGTCGCGTACGAAGCGGCGAAATTCATGCTGCCGATCCGCCTCGGCATGGTCAACTCGGCCGGCGCGCAGGAGATGTTCGTCTACACCCTCTCGCGCAAGGGCCGGGTCGAGACGACGAATTATCGGACGGTCAAGCTTCCCTCCGGCGACGAGATCCCGCCCTACGTCAAGGACGAGTTCGGGGACTTCTACAAGGCGATGTTCACCCAGCAGGTGAAGAAAGAGAACTCCCAGGCGGTGTTTCTCGAATACGCCTGGGACATGAGCTGGTGCGATCCGTGCGCCGCCGAGCCGCTCTCTCAAGCGGAGCTTCGCGAGCTGGGCGTCTTCTGGCTCGACGGTCCTACGGCCGGAGGTCGCGGCGGCTTCATCCCTTCCTCGGGCGGCCAGAACGTGTTCGTCACCCGGCTTCACTTGCGCTACGACCGGGCGCACTTCCCGGAGGATCTCGTGTTCCAGCAGACGGCGGACCGCGAGAACTTCCAGGGGCGCTACGTCCTGCGCCATCCATGGAAGGGCAACGACCGCTGCGAGGAGGCGCGGCAGTATCGCCGCGAGTTGCCCCGACGACTTGATCGCGAAGCCCAGACGCTCGCGCGGCTCACCGGCTGGGACATCAACAAGATCCGCGGCAAGTTGAACCTCGCGAGCGTCCCCACCGAGCCGGGCGAGGAGGAGCCCTGGTGGAAGCGGATCTGGGATTAGCCTCGTTGTAGAATGCACGGTTCCGGCGGGA
>Ga0068860_100003862_pt1 | contig 15395 bp, 8 predicted proteins | sample KBSSwiS32_FD_66597 | JGI IMG/M metagenome (GOLD analysis project Ga0068860, IMG submission 66597) | Switchgrass rhizosphere microbial communities from Kellogg Biological Station, Michigan, USA - KBS Switchgrass S3-2 | ecosystem: Host-associated > Plants > Roots > Rhizosphere > Soil ... | reverse complement strand
GTCGGCTGTAAAAAAGTTACAGAACAACAAGGACTTGTTGGCGTATGTCCCAAGGTAATCTCAACAGACCCCGCAGATGTAGCCACAGCAGTAAGTCTTAACAGGACTGTCGATGCAACTTTTAATGAAGCGATTAATCCTGCTACCATCAACACAACGACCTTTACAATAACCCAGGGAACGACTCCCGTTGCAGGTTTGGTTACGTATACGGGGATGACTGCAACTTTTTCACCGGCAAATAGTTTTTTGCCTAACACTCTTTATACCGGTACTATTACCACTGGTGTTAAAGACATGGCACGTAATGCACTGATAAGTAATTATGTGTGGACCTTCACAACAGGTGTTCCTGATCTGACACCCCCAAAAGTAATTTCTACAGATCCAGTCAATGCTGCAACCGGTGTGGCGGTTGATAAATTAGTTTCTGCCACTTTCGACGAAGTAATAGATTCTTTATCAGCAGTAACAAGCTTTACAATAGCTAATACAACGCAGGGAGGAACTGCAGTAAGCGGATCGGTTTCTTATAGCGGCATGACTGCTGTATTTACCCCACTGTTCAATCTTGGTTCCAATACAACTTACACGGCAATTATTACAACAGGAGCAAAAGATCTTGCAGGAAATCACCTTGCAAATAATTATACATGGAGCTTCACAACAGGAGTGTCAATTGTTCCACCTGGCCTCTTAGGAAGCGATTCTTTATTCGGAGCTTTCGGGGGAAATGCAGGGATAACCAACCAGGGATTATTTACTGTAATTAACAATGGAAGTATCGGTACCACTGCAGCCTCTACCCTTATCACCGGTTTTCATGATGGTGCTGCAACCTATACAGAAACACCTCTGGATTCGGGAAATGTTACGGGTACTATATTTACAGCTCCACCAGCTCCAGGAAATGCTGCATCTTTTACACTTGCCACCAAGGCCTTGTTAGATGCTAACGCTTCTTATAACAGTATTTCTCCGGCTTCAAAACCAGGAGGCATGGACCCCGGTGCCGGCGAATTAGGTGGCCTGACCTTGGCACCTGGGATCTATAAATCTGCAAGCGGCACTTTTAATATAGCAAATGGAGATCTTACCCTGGATGCTATGGGAGATCCGAATGCACAATGGATATTCCAGACTGCGGCCGGACTTACTGTGGGTGTTGCAGGACCAGCAGGAGCACGCAGTGTTAAAATGATAAACGGAGCCTCGCCCAGGAATGTATATTGGTATGTTGGCAGTGCCGCCGTTATTAACGGAGCAGGAGGTGGCGTTATGGTGGGAACCATCATTGCCTCTTCTGGAGTTACATTCTCTACAGCAGGAAATGCAGCTCTAACCGTGCTGAATGGCCGGGCGATTTCGCTGGTTGCTTCTGTTACCATGGTAAACACGATCATAAACGTTCCATAATTGACTATAAGCAACTGATTTGAAGTCAGGCAATTTATCTAATAAACAATACACTTAATTATAAAAAGCGAAACATGTTACATTTTCATAAAACAAAACAAAAATTTGCCTTCCTGTTCATGATGTTAATCTTAGCAGGTATGACAGGTCATACGCAAAAAGTACAACGACCACAACCGAAATGGTGGTTTGGGGAATCGGTAGCGGCGAATTTCAATACTTATCGCGGTACTACGCAGATGCTCAACAATAGCTTAACTGTTCCAACTGCGTTTCATAAAGGAGATGGCGTAAAGCCTTACATATCATTACTGACCGAGTACCGGCCGAAAAAGGTATGGGGTGGAATGCTCAACATTGCATATGATAACCGTGGCGCTAAATTTGATCGGGTGATGGCACCCTGTAATTGCGCAGCAGATTTATCAACCAATATCAGCTACATTACTGTAGAACCCAGTTTAAGATTAGCCCCGTTTGCTTCTGCATTTTACATATTTGCCGGGCCTACGTTAAGCTTCAATATATCCAAATCATTCAGATATACCCAGGAAAAGCAAACAGATACCAGGGGCGACTGGAGTGATATGCACAATGCAGTATTTTCAGCCCAGGCGGGGGCCGGTGTAGATATCCCGGTTTCTTCACGAACCAGTGCTACGCAAATGACCCTTTCTCCTTTTGCATCTTTTCTTACAGACTTTGGTCATGACCCCCGTTCAGTAGAATCATGGTCAGTGTATACAGTTCGTGCAGGTGTTGCTCTTAAGTTTGGTACAGCCAGGAAAGTAATACCAGCAGCAACAAAAACAGCCGAGCCTATAGTAGAAACAATTGCCCCGGTAGTTGTGGAAAAGGAAGTGCAGTTTACGGTTCGGGCACCTAAAGTAGTTCCCTTAAACCGCAATGTAAAAGAGACATTCCCCATTAGAAATTCAGTTTTCTTTGACCAGGGATCCAATGAAGTTCCAACGCGCTATGTATTACTAAACAAAGCAGAGGCAACAACATTTAGAGAAAGTCAACTACAGGAAGGGCAGCCGGGTAATTTAAATAACGGCCGTTCGGCAAGACAGCTAGCAGTATACCATAATATTTTGAACATCATGGGTGATCGTATGCGTACCAATCCCCAAAGCACGATTACATTAACCGGTGCATCAGATAAAAATCCAAAGGAAGGCAAGCTACTAGCCGAAAATATCAAAAAATATTTAGTAAACGTTTTTGGAATTAATGCTTCAAGAATAAGTGTTGAGGGAAGAGACAAACCGGTTATTGCATCAGAACAACCTGGCGCTACAAAAGAAATCGCATTGTTACGTGAAGGAGATCGCAGGGTAGATATAGAAAGCGCTTCCCCGGAATTATTGCTGCAGGTAGGAGGAAGTACTTCAGCATTTTTGAAGCCCGTAGAAATAAAAACCATACAGGAAGATCCCCTGGACAGCCATGTGCTTTTTAATACAGAAGGGGCTGATGACTTACTCAAATCATGGTCTATAGAAGTTACAGATGAGCAGGGAAATGTGCAACACTATGGTCCTTATACAAAAGACCAGGAATCAATACCCGGCAAAACTATTTTAGGCAACAACACACAGGGTAATTACAAAATTGTGATGCTTGGCGAAACAAAAAGCGGTCATTCTATTAAGAAAGAAAGCTCTGTTAGTTTGATGAAAGCTAATGATCCCACACAGGAAGGACTTCGTTACAGCATCCTGTTCGATTTTGATAAATCAAAAACAATTGCTTCCTATGAAAAGTTTCTTACTGACATTGTAACACCTTTGATTCCTGAAAATGGAAGTGTTATTATTCATGGTCATACTGACATAATCGGAGAAGAAAAGTATAACCTTAACTTGTCCCATGAAAGAGCTACAAGTGCCCAGCAAATCATTGAACGTGCTTTAGCAGGCAGCGGGAAAAAAGGAGTTAAGTTTGAAACATACGGATTTGGCGAGGATATTAGTATGTCACCTTTTGAAAACAATTTTCCGGAAGAACGCTTTTATAACAGAACCGTAATTGTTGACATAATTCCAGCTAAGTAATCATTAGAGGAATTTCAAAGCACAGGATCACGGGCACAGGCGCCTGTGTCCTGTGCTTTTTTTATTTATATTTTTTCTCCGGAATAATGAATTTATAACTAGATAACACCAGTGCAGACCTGTGGCGCTTGGAGTTTGTATTACCGAACAAGGAATGACCTTCATACGACAATTTGCATTAAATATTTTGCATTGGCCGACAAAGAAACACCTACTGCTAATGAGGTTTGGGGTTATTGGGCTGGATTGCTATGGAAAAATAATCGAACCTTATGGCGTCAAAAGTTTAGCAAGTCTCTTCAAATCCGCTATAAAATGGTTCGAGAATTGGACAGTTTGGGTAACAGGTTGAAAGATGTAAGCCCTGGTAGCTGCTGCTTTCAGGGCTTTTATATTTTATAATTACCTGGCATGGTTCGTTTCACGAACCATTATGTCTGAGCCCGGGTTGCTTAAGTCAGAACAAATTAAAGATTGAATACATAAAGTGACGAAGTGGTTCGTGAGAAAACACGAACCAGGGCGGAGGGGAGATTATCAACATGTTGATTTGTTACAATTTCAGAAATTGAGCCAATCCAATTTATTTATTTGAATTGCGTATTACCCTCCATAGCCCCTCTCTAAATGGCTTGTTTCGAAGAGACGTGTATGCCATAAGTTCAATATTTTTACGAGACCAACAACGACACAAATGAAGATTTACTTTTTTTTTGTTGCAATAAGCTTTCAGTCTGCAATTGCGCAAAACCAAATTAGGGAACCGCTGCCTTCCAACAAGCCAGGGATCTATCAATTAGCCCAAATAGAAAGAAAGTACGGTATGTTTATCCATTTCGGCATCAACACATTTTACGACCAGGAGTGGACCGACGGAAGCAAGCCTGCCGCTTCTTATCGGCCCCTTGCAGTAGATGCTGACCAGTGGATTAGTACGGCCAAAGAGGCAGGCATGAAATATGTGATATTGGTGACCAAGCACGTGGATGGTTTTTGCCTCTGGAACAGTAAGTATACGACGTATGATGTAGGCAATTCCGGCAATAAAACAAATGTAGTAGAAGGTGTTGCCAGGGCATGTAAAAAATATGGTATAGGCATGGGCATTTATTACTCCCTTTGGGATAGGCATCAAAATGCTGATCTGGCTGACACGTCATTAGACAACGCCTATAATAAATATGTAGTTAATCAAATTAAAGAATTGATCGGTATTACTAATAAATACACAAAAGTCGTAGAGTTATGGCTGGATGCCGGCTGGGAAAAAAGGAGGGAACGCTGGCCCATAGCTGAAATTTATGAAACGGTAAAAAAAATGGCGCCTCAATGCCAGGTGGGTGTGAACTGGTCTATTGGAAGACCCGATAATCCTGATCCCGACTCGGCATTTGTATTGCCAACGATGCAAAAAACAGGTTACCCGATACGTTATTTTCCAAGTGATTTCAGGATGGGTGATCCTTATCTTCCTGCAGATCCTGATCCAAAATTATTTTCTCATAATGGCAAGTTATATTACATGCCGTGGGAAACCACAGTATGCATAAGCCAAAAATGGTTTTACAATACAACGGATACACTTTATAAAACTCCGGAAGAACTTCTGCAATTATACAAAAGAGCGACATCGCAGGATAATGTACTCATTCTGGATTTGCCACCGGACCGCAGTGGAAAGTTAAGAGAGAAAGACCGGCAATTAGTATTCGCCTTAAGAAAGCTGATCTTCAAAGAAAACGGAAATTAAAAAGAATAAAGTCAACTGATGCATCATGGTGGATACGAACAGGGCAGAGCATAGTATACCACCTGATTTTGACAGGATCAGTAAAGGCGATCTGGCGGCGATGTCTGGCGACTAACTGAAAGCCCTTTCTTCCTGCCAATAAGAATTGCCATTTACCCCGTCAAAAGATTAATTTCAAAGCAATGACGCTATTGTAAGAAATAGCAATATTTCAATGTAGGTGTAAAATAAACTGTTTGAGATAATATTAATGCGGATAGAACAGAGCCAGAAGCGAAGTTCTTACTAAAAATGGTTGCGCTCGATGCCCCAGCCAATTTTTCAAAGTTATACCTGGTTACTCATTTTCAAACCTCCCGGTTTTCTCTGTAATTACAATCCGGTAAATAATGGGCCTGACATTTGGGCGAAGATGAGCCCTTCCTTCATCTGTTTCAGGAGCAATCGCAGTCTTACTTATTTTCATATGCATCGTTCTATCCGCAAAAAGGCTAATAGCAGTGAACCTGTCGCGTTGATCTGAGAGTTCCTGGTATTCACCCCATGCAATTACACTTTTCCAGTTAGTAAAACTTTTCATTTCATCCACTTCAAAACACACGTTTGGATTTTTTCGCATTATTTCAATTTTCATTCCCATTAGAGAATGAGCAATAATAAATTTTCCATCATACACATAATTAACGGGCACTACATAATTTTTTTCACCGTCATTGCATCCTATACGGCCCAACACATTTTCTTTTAATACGTCTTCAACTTGCTCATTAGTTAACTTTCCAATCATATAAAGACATTTTAAAATCCTCCGTTAACTTTATCTTCAGTACAACGTTACTCACTTTCGAATCTGCCGGTTTTTTTATCAATCACAATCCGGAAAATAACAGGCTTGCTATCATCCGTCAATTGTATTTTTTTATCCTGATCGTTGATGTCAGACATAATAGAGGATTCACTTATTTTCAGAAATAGCCTGCGATCAGCAAATGCCCTCGAAGCATCCTTATATTCCTGTGCGTCCTCTACTTCCTTGTATTCGCCAAGTACCATCACGCTTTCCCAGTTCTTATGATCTCCCACTTCGTCAACCTGGAAGCAAACCCGGTTGTTTTGCCGCATCACCTGCGTTTTAAAACCTCGTTGTGAATGGCAGGTAATATACCTGCCGTCATACAGATAATTAAAAGGATACACATAAGTATTGAAGCCATCGTTGCAGCCAAGGTGGCCCCATACATTGTCTTTTAATATTTCTTCGATTTCCTCACTAGTTAAGTTTTCAATCATATAAATACATTTTAAAAGTTTCTTTCATTTTATAATAGACAATTACTCATTTATCAGCTAATGCAATCCCAATGCTCTTTCAATTTCTTTATATGTGCGTCATTTTTATACCATAAAACTACTTTTTGCGCAATTCCAAAATACTGATATCCGTCATTAATAACTTTGATTATTATCACTTCGGGCAGGTCTAAAATTACATTTTTCAGATGGTGAATTCAATTTCCGTTTGGTCCCTGGAGTGATGATTATGTTATTTGCCAGGTCAATTCTTCAAATCCTGAATGTCCAGATGGGACAATTCAAAATTTTGATCATTTGTCCATTTTTATTTTCATTGAAATCCTTTTCCATTCTGTATTTCAGCGAGCATCGCGAGGAAAATAATTTTCATCGAAATCAAAAGCCGGCTGGGCTTAGACGTGTCAGGCAACAAGTTAGTAATCGTTAGCGGGTGTAAAATCCTTTTTTAACAGCCAGCCTTTGGTAGTTTTTCCTTTATCACTGGTAAATATCACGTAGCGAAAGTCGTTCGTTTCATCCAACATGGTAAGTGTTGCATCGCCTGCGGTTAAGTAAATATCACTTCTGCTGTTTTTGTCCGGTGCATTGTAAAAAAAGGCAGTATTGATAATTGTATATACATTACCTGGATGAAGATCATGCTTCCCCGATGATGAATCCGGAACTGGCGCCAATTTTTTTCGGGGCTTGTAGCCTGCATTTAGAAAGGGTGTATTAACATTCTTTTTTAGGTTGCCCTTCGTTTTTTTCAATGGTTTATTGGCAAGAATAACTTTCAATGGTTTATTGGTAAGGACAACGGCTGAATCTGCAGTATCGATTAATTTCTTATCTGGTTGCACAACCGCACCTGGTTGAATATTCTTACCCTGGTCATAAAATGTATTATATGTCGCAAAACCGGCTAAGCCCAGCGCAATTATAAACACAACAACAAACAAAGACTTTGAAACGCGGCCTGGTTTTGTTGAATTATATCTGGCCTCATATAACTCTTTGTCCCTGGTGTCCACCTGGTGTTGCAATTCTTTCAACAGTTCTTCTTTCTCGCCAAGCTGTGTTTGCAGTTTAAGAATTTCTTTTCTCCATATGGATTCATTTACCTGAAGCATTGCCGGTTCTCCTGCTGAAACATTCGTGCCTTTTTTTCTTTCCTCCATAACTGTTCCCAAATGAATAAATTCCTGTAATTCGCACCCGTTCTTAAAACGTTTTGCAGGATCTTTTTCCAGGCATTTATAGATCATGCTCATCAGCCACACGGGGATGGCCATTTCCCTTTCCTGTTTATCATAGCTCCAGGAGCCAGGTAATGTCTGCCTGCGCAGGGAAACGACATCCGGTGGTAACGTTTCCATATGCGCAAGCATCACTGCATTGCGTGCCATTTCACCTTTATTGATTAAGGGAAAGGGAACAGTTCCTGTTAACAATTCAAACAATATAATCCCAAAACTGTAAACGTCTGTTTCAAAAAGTGTCTCCCCGGAGCTTTGTTCGGGTGCCATGAATTCTATCGCTCCTGCATAACGGATACTGGTACGTCTTTGCTCATCCGACATAACGGATAAACCAAAATCCAGCAATATATAATTACCTGTATGCTGGTTGAGTTTTACATTATTACTTTTTATATCGCCGTGCTTTATATTGGCCCGATGACAATGAGCCAATGCATTAGCTAATTGGTCTGCCACTTTAATGGTTTCTTTAATCGTAAAAACGGGATCATAAGGGGGCTTCAGCAATTCACCTAGGTCAGGCCCCTCAATATATTCCATTTCGATATATGGAAGGTTACCGGAACTTGTTATCCCGGAAGCAATGATGCTTACGACATTTGGATTGGGAACCTCGTTTACCTTTTTTAATTTTTGTACTTCATTTTGGAAGGATCTAAAATGCCTGTCATCATCACTTTCACTTGAGATAGGGGTAGGCAAAATTTTAATGGCTGTTATAATTTCACCCGTTTTTCTTGCTTTATAAACAGAACCCTGCCCCCCTGATTTTAATGCACCGAGGTTTTCTAATCCTTCCGTTATCGTAAATATTTTTGCCATGTTGTTAATCGTCTCCCGAATATGTGAATTCAAGTACAGCCTGGTCGCCCAAAATTACCTGGTCTCCTTCCTGCAGGCGATGGCCGACCTCGATTGCCTGCATCTTTATCAATGTGCCCTCCGGGGTACGTACTTTCATTTTATTGTTAGGAGGTATTCCTCCCTCATCTGCAAAAATTAAAAATGAACCGCTACCTGGTTCCCATTCAATATGTGCATGCTGACGGCTGATGGAGCGATTGCTTTCATTAGGCTTAAAGGCAATGGCGTTTTTTCTCATATAATTACCCATGGCCTGTACTCTTGCTTCCCGGCCGATGTTTATTCTTCCTCCAACCGAATCGATTAAATATGTTTCCTTTTCTGCCTCGCCATTGAGCACTTTTATAAAGGCCCTGTTTTTCTTATTGCTCAGGCCCGATTTTTTAGTCGATATAAAAACTGCGGCATCAATATCTTTTACAAGATCAGCCTGCGGAGGAAATTTATCTGTAAAGGCAACTTCAAACTTGAATGAAGGAGATAATGTAATAGCATAATCGTCTGCTATTCTTTGCACTTCTTCCGTTTTAAATTTACCCGGGATATTTGCAAATACTGCTGCCTCATACAAATGCTTCTCGGCATCAGTGCAATTGATAAAAACATAAACTCCCATTATGTTGGCACCCTCTCCACCCTGAGCCCTTTGCAACCTTTCTTTGATGAACTGTAATAAAATATTACGGATTCCTTTTACATCATGTGGACGTTCTTTAAATAAATTAAACATATGCATATGACTTTTTTATAAGTAATTCAGTTGTTATCATGATCAGAAAATATGTTTTATAACACGATCCGTTAGCTATCGGATTTTAAAACACGAATTACACGAATGAATGCAGAATTCTATGGTGTAATTCACGCATGAAATCCGTGTTATAATTTACCTCCTTTCGTTCTTAACGTAACACTAATGTCGTGTCAACTCTAAATGTCGCGGTTTTTAACTCACCCCCACGCCGCTTAGCGGGGTGCCCCTCGCTGCACAGCAGAGAGGGGTGCCATGCGAAGCATGGCGGGGTGAGTTTTTTTCCACTTTATAAATACGACATCACAATAATTAATTCACTCTTTTATCACTCAATAACGTTATTTCCGTCTTCTTCAAAGGATCAAAGCTTTTTATATAATTTCGTTCAAGCAATAATGGTATGATGTGCTTGCCAGCCAGTCGTACTGCATCATTGGAACCTTTTGCTCCTTCAATACGTATACAAACTACCAGGTGCCCCTGGCTGTTAACTTCAGGGGCAAAAAAGACATACCAGCCGTCGTGAATGCTTTCACCTTTTACAATCCTTTCAGGTGTGCCCGTTTTACCTGCAACTAAGATCCCTAACCTGCCCTGTTTGGGCGCACTTTGTTCTCTCATATAGGTTGACAGGTATTGAGCAAACAGCGAATCCCTTGCAATTGGAACCCCCTGTTTACTGCTCACCGCTTTTCCATTTATGCTTATTACATACCTGCCCGGCATCATTAATCCATTATTTGCGATCCCCGATGCGATTCGTGCAACAGCGGCGGGTGTTGCTACCAGTTCTCCCTGTCCCCATGCCATACCGGAAATTCCAATAGCGCGGGTGCGCCATATATTTTCGGGATTATACCGGCGCAGACTTTTAAATTCAGTTTCCCTCCATAACGATCTCCACTTTTCCTGTTGCGGGTAGTTGTTGTTTTCATTTTCAAAATAATATCCACCAACACCATGCAGGAACATACCCGATTGCATATATAAAGTTGCCATTTCTTCCTGCAGGTGCTCCTCGTTGGCAAGACGTATAAAAAATGAATTATTAGATCTTACAATGGCCCGCTCTATAGTGATTAGGCCGGCTTCGTCTGGTTCAGGGCCGGTCAACCTGATAAGATCTTTTGGATAAACCCTGATGGTTTTCTTTGCAGCGGCTTCTCCCAGTTTATTGAATGCCGCCATAGCTGTAACCAGCTTCGCGGTAGAACCTGGCTGGGTGGCGTGGGTGAAGCCAATATCTGTATTTACATTCCATCCGGGCAATTTATTTATTTCACTTTCAGACAGGCTTAACTGTTCCCAGTCATTCACCGGGGGTAATGGCCAGCAGGCAGATGCAATTACATCCCCGGTATTATCTTCCATAACTACCACTGAAATCCTTTTCTTGTTTACACTATCGTCGCGCTGTATGGACAGTTCAATCTTTGTTTGCAATGCAGCATCCATTGTTAGTGTAACATCCCGGTTGCGCTTTTTAAATTCAGCAACTTTGTTGCTATTGATACCTGCGATCAATAGATCGGAAAGGGCGCTGTAATCTCTTTTTGTTACAGTCATTTCCGTTTCTGTTACAGGCAAAAATCTTTCCGGCCGAAAGCGGTTTGCACTAACCTGGTATTTAACAACCGGTGCGGGAAATCCCCGGAGCTCAGCAACATGGGCATACTCGGCAAAATATCCATTCGTACTTCCTGAAAAAATTCCGGCGTTTGCATCCCCGGTCCAGAAAAACATGTATTCACCAAAAGGATAGTAACGCTCCAGCCTTTTATAAGCCAATGATTGTATATTCTCAGTTGGTATTCCGATTGCAGCTAAAGAGTCTTTTTGATCCTGTACCAGTTTGGGATCACTTGATGCCAATAGCTGTCCATTCCTGTCAAACACGTTGCCTGCCTGTAACCTGTTCATTAAAATGTTTATCCTTGGATTGTAACTATACATCCGGGCGCCACTGCGGTCAGCTACCAGTGCAGGTTCTACTATCCATTTTTTTTCATTGAATGTATAACCGGACACATTTATTATTAAGAGGAGAATCGCAATGCAGGCTGCCAGCAAAGCAGGCATTAAATTTTTATCCTGCCGCCGGGCGATGTATTTCATCTGGGCCTGGGATCCACTCAATCGTGATACCCGCAACAAAAAACCTGCCGCGACCATACTGCATAGCAATGACGTGCCGCCATAACTGGTAAATGGTAAGGCAACTCCCGATAAAGGCAGCGCCCCGGTAGAACCACCTGCGATCAATAAAAATTGCACAAATGTGCCGATGCCAGCACCTGCGCATAAATAAAACAAAAAGGGCGCCCCTGCCTGCCTGCCAATGATAATTGAACGATGCAGGTATATCAGGAATAAAATAAAAATACAGGTGATGCCTGCCCATCCAAATTCTTCGCCAATCGCCGGAAGTATCATATCTGTATGTGCTTCAGGAATGGTCTTGGCAAAACCTTCACCGGCACCTTGCCCTGAAATTCCGCCGCTTGAGATAGCCCAGATACCATTAGCTACCTGGTCCCCGCCGTATACCTGGTTGTTCCACGCATCTGCCCAAATCGCTTTCCGGTCTACCAGCCTTTGTATAGGGCCGGGTATTATTTTAGCAAGCACCGGAATTTTATCCAGTAATAAAAATCCACTTACAACCACCAGGGCCATTACTGCGGATTCACTCAATTTCCTTTTCGACAAGAGCATGTACAAGGCAAGCGCTCCGACGGCAATACCTGTGGCAAGCCACACATTTTTAAAGATCCAGATAGCAATAGCATACAAAATCATTGCAGCAACCATCTGCATAAAATCTCCTCTTGAAAAAGAAAAAAGTATTATGAATGTAAAGCAGCATACAATGGCAGGGCCGAGATCACCCAATACGAGGAACAACAGGATAGTACTAACAATAGCCATCACCGCAAATACAAAAAAGGATACTCTTTTATTAAATGAAGGATATTCGGAAATAAATTTTTCATTAGTCGTAAAGAAACCGGCCAGGAAAACGATGACCATATACTTTACGATCTCACTTGGCTGGAATCCCAAAAGATTTACTTTAACACCACTTCCTTCAGGCCCGGTACCAAATAAGATGGTGAGGAACAACAAACCCATTGCTGCCAGCGCCCAGGGCCAGCCGTTAGCTGCTTTCCTGTCATTCTTAAAAATGAACAGGCGGAAGAAGCCTGAATCAGGTGTGAACTTTTTGAGGTTGATAAACTGGAGCACCATAATAGCTGCCAACCCTACGCAGAAATAAATAAACGTGCTTTTCGCCAGGAAGCGATCTTGTAAGGGACTCTGCAAACTCAACAGCGTTATCAATGAAAGGCCTGTGAGTATCATGATAACGGGTAGGAGCAACTGGTCGGTGGCAGGAAAACGGATCGAAAAGATCAAATGCAGGAGCAGGAACGAGGAAAAAAATGTTATGATAATGATCCGGAACCACCGGTTCACTTCTTCCGGTGTTCTTACGATGAATGCTTTTTCTTTTTTTAGCGTACTAAACTCCTTAGCAGAGAAAAGCCTCAGCATGTGCGGCGACTCAACAAAGTTAAAAGTTACATCACCCTGTAATTTCGCGATACCCTGCGACCGCCCAAACTCATACCCTGGTTGCAGCGGAATTATTTCATACGGCTTGTTTTCAGGTAGCCCGGAAAAAATAAACTTACCGGTAGCATCTGTTCGGGCATAAGCATTAAAAGAAAGCAGTTGCAGGCTTTTAGCCTGGCCAGGTATGAATATTTTTCTGACTCCGTTTTTAAATTGTATGATATTTCTTTCATCTTCAGACTGATCAGATATGTCACTGCTGTCTTGTGGCACTAACAGTTTCAATCTTACTAAAACACCAGATACCTGGCGGTCGTTTTGGTTTTTGATTGTACCCGAAATAGTATATTTTCCTAAGTTCACATTGGTTTGCGAAGTAACGGCTAAAGGATGCTTTTTTTCCTTTTCAAACGTTATGGAATCAGGTTCAGAAAACCCGAGTAAGTTTCTTGATAGCCTCACCCGCCTTTTGAATGATTTTCCTCCTTTTAAGAAAGCTTCATCTGCATTAACAAAATACTTTTTCTTATTTAATGCCCCGGTATTATCTATCGATGAACCCGTGTCTTTTATCGCCGATAAAGCTGCGGCAATAAATGCGATATCTTTTGGGTCTTCGAAATACAAACCTTTTTTCAACAGGCCCGTCATGGTTTCACCGAGCTTACCCGTGTTCAGGTTTATCATAGTACCATTTTCCATCCGGCCATCCACTTCGGAAAAATCACGTTGTAACACGTAAAATAATTTCCAGAAAAGCAGGCCCATAACACCACCAATGAGCAGCAGGCACATGCGTTCAAGCTTTCTCTTGTTAAACCACTGGATGAGAGCGGACATTGATTTTATTTAAGGGTTGCTTTAGTAATAAATATTGAATCTTTAAACTTCCCCGATATAACCGAATCGGGAAATGATAACAAATACTCTACGGGTACCCGGCAATTGATAAAACGTATATTCCTCAACGTGACGTTATTTTTTTGCACAATAAGGCCAACATCAAAATTTTCAAATACCAGGCTATCCAGTATAATATGTTTTGCAGTTGGGTTGATGATAAGACCCGGGCCTTTATACAGGCTATCAGCTATAAAAGTTGAGCCCTTACCTGCCAGATGGAAACTATCTTTACTGATTACAATGGGATCAAGTATTTCCAGGATAATGCTTTTTGGCGATAATGCATAGCCTTTAGATGAATCATTCACATGTGAGATCAACTGAAGGAGTTGTTCATTTTTTCCCTTGGCAGCTTTGAAAGGGATAGCCCTGGTTCTGGTAGGTTTGTTATTTTTCTGGAAAGCTACAGTCAGGATAACAACCAGTATCCCACTGAATAAGAGGATTAAAAATGCAATATGGCTCCGGTCCCTTTTTTTTGTTGGTGCAATATCATTTACCCTGGCTGCTTCGCTCGGAGTGACCGGTGATGCGACCGTATCTTTTTTTCTTTCAACAGGAACCGGTGCAGGCTTTTGTTTTGGCCGGTTATTATTTTCAACCAGTACCGCCGTTATATTGTCGTTTCCACCCGCGTCATTGGCAGCATCAACAAGTGCCTTTGCTTTTGCAGCAAGGCTTTTTTTAGTAATCAATATGGAGGTGATTGTTCCCGAGCTGATCATATCTGTAAGGCCGTCACTGCACAAAAGAAGGAGATCGCCGGAAAGAAAAGGCGATTCACCGGTCTCAATAAAATCTTCTGCCGTACCGATATCTTCTTCAAATCCCAATGCTTTATCTATCTCATTGCGCCTGGGATGACGCATGGCTTCTTCTTCGGATAACCGGCCCGATTCCTCCAGAAAGCCCACGGCAGAATGGTCTTTGGATATTTTTATAAGTGACTGGTCCCTCAACAGGTAGATCCTGGTATCTCCCACATGTGCATACCAGCATTTGTTATTTTTTATATCGGCCACTGCGCAGGTGAGCACACAGGCCATTCGTTCATTTTTACCTGCTGCTTTTTCCTGGGTTATTTTCGAATTGGCAGCGATAATGGCTTGCCGAAGGGTTTCAATAACATCTTCCGAAAGTGTTTCCAGGTTTTTCATGATAACGGAACGGGCAATTCCGGCAGCAATATCACCTCCCCTATAGCCACCTACACCATCTATCACACAGGCTACAAGAAATCTCTTATTGATAATTTCCCGGGCGAAAAAAGTATCCTCATTCTTTTCCCGGCGTTTACCCTTATCCGTTATTCCATAAAAATATTCAGCCATTTCTGTGCGTTTGCTTAATGTCAGAAAAATGAGCCACCAGTAATACAATACTGATCACCAGTAACCCTATCGCCAATAGCTTGTCCATGTTATGTCTTGAAGATGTTGATAGATACAATTCCATTCAATACGATCCTCGAGTTCACGGGAAGATCTGTCCACAGCGGTGCATCCTTATTGCTTTTC
>Ga0068860_100003861_pt1 | contig 15397 bp, 12 predicted proteins | sample KBSSwiS32_FD_66597 | JGI IMG/M metagenome (GOLD analysis project Ga0068860, IMG submission 66597) | Switchgrass rhizosphere microbial communities from Kellogg Biological Station, Michigan, USA - KBS Switchgrass S3-2 | ecosystem: Host-associated > Plants > Roots > Rhizosphere > Soil ... | reverse complement strand
TATCAAATAAGCATACCGGAATAAATAATAGGGTAAGCAACATATTTATTTCATCGCCTCCCCCAACTATTGGCCGTATCATAAAAAAACTTGCGGCAACCCAAAAATGAAATAGCGCTGTTATTTGCATAAAGTATCCCGCTATAATTAACAGCATAAAAATAATAGCCAACATTTGAGTGACGACAAGGTGAGAAGAATTAAAGAGTAAAAAAAAGTTACAGCGAAATTTTAAAGAGTGCAGATTAAGTGATTGTAAATGACTCGCGGGGATTACGAAATTAATATCGTTGAATAGTAATGTTAGCAACATACCGGCTGCCAATATAGAACGTGAAAATCCAACAATGGATTTTGAGGAACCGGATACTTTACCTAGAGCAGAAAATATATTTGAGAGTTTTGGTACAGCTTTCATTTTACCCGGATATCTGCTAATGTATATTGTTTACGTGGAACAAACTTTTCCTGGTTTTTTAAAATAGCACTTGTGGGTCTGTCTGTTTTTATTACTACAAACTTTCCGGGAATAATGTTATTGTCATTATTATCAATTAATGCGAGGGTATAATTTCCATGTTGTGTTATATAAGAGAGGGAGTCATCGTTGAATGGCAGCCATTTAAAATTTTTATCGGTATTTAATAATTTCATTAACTGGTTAAATAATATTTTACCTTTTCTGGAAACGCCCATGCCATAGCTCATGTTGTTCATTAAGAATGGCTCTTTGCCGGTCACTGAACTGTCAATTTTATATACAGTAATTAAGGGTTGCAAAGGCTCCTTGGTAAAATAGCCCCAGGTTTGGGGAAAGAAATAATGTATGTATAATATCACCACTATTACGGTCAGCAATAATTTAGTGATGATAAAAACAGATTTTAAAACCATACTTAAAAATAATATTTTAAGTCCTTAAATCTGCAGGGCCAGCTAATAATTGCCACTCAACTACAACATGAGCAAGACAGCAGTACCCAGACTATACGAATAAATAAAGCGGTAGTTTGTGTTGATTTATTTACCGGGGAATTACCGGTGCCGGTGGAAAAAAACATCATCGAAATCGTTAAATAACTCAAAGGAAAATATATAGTGATGCTCATTGCGTGAGTAATAAATCGGTTCAACATTTACTGGCTTTCAGTAACAAATAAGATATTTTCAATAAAAAAGCTACCCGTCGGTAGCTTTTTTATTACGCTTTCATACGTTATTAACTTACAGTAAGCTGGCCTGTATAAATGCTGGTGGCTACCTCCCTGCCATCAGCGGAGAAAAAGCCTACCCACGTTTCTACTACTTCGCCAATAAAGCTGGTAACAGTAAGTATGCCCGCCTGGTCGCTACGTTCTGCAGCCGACTCGAGGTATATACACTGTTGCCTTGCAGCGCAGTAAACAACAAGCACGGCAGTATCTGTGTCTAAAGCTTTGCCTGTTCCGGCATTGTTAGTCCAGATGTAATTTACGTTGCCTGCACCCACTGCGGAGGCTGTTGGGTTTAGTGCATTTGGCAAATCTCCACGACTTACTAATACTAATGAGTAGTCAATTAAATAATCGGGATAAGTACCTGTGATTGCATTGCGCAAATTGTAGCTCAATGCACTGTTTGCGCCGGTCATTTTTACGGCATAACTCCTAAAGCTGCGGTTAAGCAAGTTGTTCATGGTGCTCTGAAACTTTATCATGAGCCCAAATTTTGCCTGCTGTTCCTTTTGTCTCTGGCTGCTGGTGGTGGTCCGGCGTGATGGCTGACTACGCATGTACTCAATGCCTTTCCAGGTTCCGCCAATTACAGTACCTACTGTACCTGAGAATCCACCGAGGATTCCTTTTTTAATTCTTCCCATTTTAGTTTTGGATTTAATTGTTTTTAAAAATTGTTTATACATGGCGCCTTTGTCCTTAACCGGTATAGACGTAGCGTCATTAATCGTAAAAATAGCTGGTGTTTTTTCGTGGTGCAAGCTTTTGAAGTGCCGTTACCGCACATTGCCGCAGCTCGCTGTATTATGCCATTTATTGCAATTTATTACCGTATGTTGCCGTTAGTTGCCGACAGTTGCCAGTTATTGCCGGCATACTTTTTAAAGGAGTCTTGTTCTGGTCTTCTTCTACCCTTGTTCTGGTCACGTTCGGGTCTTGTTCAGACAGGCGGGCTGGAAAATTTTCAAAAGGACTTACGCATGAGGCAAAAGTTCGAAACATGGGTAAAATGAAAGGCGATCATGGTAAGGATATAAACACGGGACGATAAAATTTAAAGAATAAAGTTTATACCCACGGCCTACCCAATTATAAGCACAAGTCAGGGACAGAATATTATTATACCAAAACTAACTGAATGGAAAAGGATGCTACAAATGGGCAGGATAGCCTTACCAATACCACAAAGAACATCAGGGGATTTAGCCGTTCCTTCAATGAACAACCAGCCGGTAAGGTTGAGTTGGTTTTAAAGAGATGGCTGGATAAACAGGATGTAATGAAAGAATTTTATGTAAGCGAACGCACCCTGTACAACTGGCGCAAAAAGAAATTAATACCTTTTGGTAATATAGGACGAAAATTTTACTACGACCGTCGGTTAATAGAAGGCCTGTTGAATAAAGGTAGTACAGTGGTAATTCTATTGATTGCAGCTCACAGCCTTGCCCTTTTATTAACCACACAAATGCAGCATAAGCAAGGCAGCACAGCACAAACCATTCGAATAAATAAGGCAATAAATAATGGCAATTATCTCCTCGAAGTGACTGATGGCGGCGAAAATAAAGTCACTCTGAATGTTTCTAAATAATACCCTGCCAGGAAAAATATTTAGGTAAATTCAGCGTTATCTACAATGGGTATTTATACTGAAACAAGCTTTAGCTATTTTAGAAATTTTACCTTAAATTGCAGGGATATATACTTTAAATTATAGCCTTTTTTACCCAACCAGAGAAGATTGATTGTAAAGTGCACACTCTTTATCAACTGATGATAATTCACTTAATTTTTAAGGAAAATACTTAACAGGGCAGATGATATTTAAAAAAAACCCATCGGTAATTCACATTCAAAAACAGCATAGCATCAATACCTCCTTCTACCGCCTATTTACTTTTCTAATAACGATAAATATCTTTTTAATTTCCTGTACACCAACAAAAAAAATTTTATATTTTCAAAACCTTCCCGAAGATACTGTTCTGCATAACCTTGTTACTAAAGATTTTGAATTAAAAATAAAAAAGGGCGACGTAATAAATATAGGAGTAAGCAGTTTAAGCACGGAGAGTTCCGGCATTTTCACAGCACCACAAACGTCAGCAGGTGGTTCTGCCACCACTGCAGCCGTGGGTTTTTTGGTAGATAAAAATGGAGATATATTGTACCCTAAATTAGGAGTTATCCATGTAGAGGGCCTAACCAGGGATGAGTTAAAAAACCGCTTACTCAATGATCTGTTGCCCTATTTGAAGGAACCAATAGTAACCGTCAGTTTTCTAAACCACAAAGTCATCTTCATGGGTGAACTTAACGGGGTTGTACCTATGCCCACCGAAAGTATGACCATATTTGAGGCAATAAGCCTGAGTGGTGGAATTCCAAAAACAGCGAGGAAAGATAATCTCCTGGTAATAAGAGAAATTGGGACAGACAAACAATTTAAAAGATTGAATTTGGACAACAGCTCTGTCCTTTACTCCCCCTTTTTTTATTTACGGCCCGACGATATTGTTTATGTAGAACCTTCCAAAAATAAAGGCGGCACAAACACTCAACAGATAATAAGTTATGTTACCGCAGGAATTTCATTTATATTTTTAATCCTTAGCCGAATAAAATAAATTACAGAATATCCTGAACCATGGATGAAGAACAATTTTTTAAAGAGAAGTCTGAAAGTAATATTTTCAAACAGATCATTTATAAGTATCTCCCTTTTTGGCCTCTATTTGTAATTACTGTTTCAGCTTGTCTCATTTATTCTTACATAAAGCTCCGGGCCGAAATACCGGTATTTGTTGCCCAGGCTACCGTTTTGCTTAAAGACCCCAATAAAGGAGGAGGTGATTCCAAGGTGCTCGACGCATTAAATATTTTTAGCGAGAAAAAAATTGTTGAAAACGAGATTATGGTTATGCGATCCTCCGATGTTTTGCAGAAGGTAGTTAAGGAATTAGATCTCTATGCCCCGGTTTATAACAAAGGAAATGTACGAATAGAAGAATTGTATAAAGATAATTCGCCGGTACAGTTTAAAGCATTAAATCCCTCCACCCTTAACTCATGGGCCAAATATTTTTTCAAAATGGATTGGCCTAATCAGAGAATGCTCATTGATAATAAGGCGGTAAAATTTAATTCGATAGTATTGTTGGATAATAATTATTATAAGATACTCGTAAATCCAAATTACAATACAGCGGTAGTTGGCAAAAATTACTTTGTTCAGTTTATGCCTCCTGCTGGTGCGGCAGGTGGTATCATTGGGGCATTAAGGGCAAACCCACTCTCAGCCTCTTCTACCATTATCAATGTTAGCATGGAGACCCCTGTTCCTGAAAAAGGGCAGGATATCTTAACTAAATTATTTCAAATTTATAACCTTGAGGCTGTCGAGGGAAAAAATGAGATCGCTTTAAGAACGCTTAACTTTATTGATGATCGCCTTGCAACCGTAATAGCTCAATTAGACAGTGTAGAAAAAAATATCGCCGGTTATAAGTCAAAGGAATCAGTGATTGACCTAAGCTCGGAGGGATCATCTTACATGAACAATGTAACGGAACTGGATAAAAAAAATAGTGACCTTGATCTGCAGTTAGATGTTTTAAATGATATCAGCGATTATATTCGTAATAAAGGCAACAAGCCCGGCACTGTTCCTTCTCTATCGCTAATCAGTGATCCTACTCTGTCTTCTTTATTGGGGAGTTTGTACAGTTCAGAATTTGACCTCGAAAAGGCCAGGAGTGTTTCCGGAGAAAAAAGCGATGCAGTAATTCTGGCTGAACAGAAAATAGAACGGATAAAAAGTGACATACAGGAAAATATGTCTAATATCAGGCAAAACTTATTAGCGCTGAAAGCCCATGTCAATGCGGGCATTGAGGCAAACGGCAGCCTGTTAAGGAAGGTTCCACAAAAGGAAAGAGAATTTTTAGATATCAGCCGGCAGCAGGCAATAAAAAACAACATTTATACTTTCCTCCTCCAGAAACGGGAGGAAACCGCTATCTCGTCAGCTTCAACCACTCCTGATCTTCGCGTGATAGAATCGGCCACTTCTTATGGGCCTATCAAGCCTATTCCTAAAAACTTTTACCTGGCTGGGTTAGTTGTTGGATTGTTGTCAGGAGCCTTTCTTGTTCTATTAAAGGAAATGTTCAGCCGTAATGTTTTATTCCGGGCGGAAGTTGAAAATCATACCGCAATCCCTGTGGTTGGTGAAATTATCCAGTCTACATCCAGGGACCCTGTAGTTATTTTGCAAGGCAAGCGCACTATTATCGCTGAACAATTTCGTTCATTGAGAACTAATATGAGTTTCCTGGGTTTAAATGAGCAACAGAACACCGTACTTATCACTTCGAGTGTTTCGGGAGAGGGCAAAAGCTTTATTGCTATAAATCTCGCTATCAGTATTACGTTAACAGGTAAAAAAGTAGCGTTAATAGAGATGGATCTTCGTAAGCCCAAGCTAAGTAAGATACTTAAGGTAACCAGAACTCCGGGAATAACCAATTATCTTATTGGTAAATGTGGCATCGAAGAGATCATTAAAGAAACTGAAATTAATAACTTATATGTTGTATCAGCGGGGCCAATTCCCCCTAATCCCGCTGAGCTGATCTTATCTCCTAAGTTCAGTGAGATGATGGATGAGCTAAAGACAAAATTCGATCATGTGATAATAGATACTGCCCCTGTTGCGCCAGTAACAGATGCCCAATTATTGCAACGGTTCGCGGCTATTAATGTGTTTGTGGTGAGGCACAGTGTTACTCCTAAAGTGTTTATAAAAATGATGGATACCCTATACCAACAAAAGAAGTTTCACAATATGTGCATCATTTTTAACGGTGTTAAACCGAGGGGATTCAGAATTTATGGTTATGGATTCGGGGGTTATGGCGACGGTTATGGATATGGTTATGGATACGGCTATGGATATGGAACTGCATACGGAGGAGGCTATTATGTAGATTATCAGAAAGGAATTTTACCTAAGATTAGAAAATATTTTAAAAAGTAGTTCGTATATACGTCGGGAAATGCTTACAATATTATTTACTTCAGTTTACTAATCAATGTGACTGAGGAATAGCGAAGCTGCGTCATGTCTCAAAATAACATACACTGGTTTGCAGTTCATACACGCCCCAGGTGGGAAAAAAAAGTAGCCTCATCGCTTGATGATAAAGGCATTGAAAATTATTGTCCCTTAAACAAAGTATTGCGGCAGTGGAGTGACAGGAAAAGGGTGGTATGGGAGCCCGTTTTTAAATCTTACGTTTTTGTAAAAATTGAGGACGATAAAAAGTGGAACGTGAAGAAGATAGATGGCATTCTAAATTATGTGTATTGGCTCGGTAAGCCCGCCTATATAAAGGAAGAAGAGATTGACACCATACGCAAATTTTTAAATGAGTTTGATGATGTATCTGTTGAAAAGAAAAACTTTCATGTAAATACAAAAGTAAGAATCAAACAAGGCGTATTGATGAACTACGAAGGCATGATTGTAGAGGTTTTAGGCAACCGCATCATTGTAAAAATAGATAGCATGGATCTGCAGTTAAGCGCTCATTTTGATAAGAAGAACCTGGAAAAGGTTCAAGGTTGAAAGTTCAAAGTTGAAAGTTCAAAGTTCAACCATCAACCATGAACCATCAACATTAAACCATCAACTAACAAATGATTCAATCTGATAAAATATATGTGGCCGGGCATTCTGGGTCGGCGGGGAGTGCTATAGTAAGGGTGCTTACCAAAAAAGGGTTTACTAATATTATTACCAGGACGTCTGCCCAACTTGACCTGAGAGAGCAGGCAGCCGTTAGAGAATTTTTTGCAAATGAAAAACCTCAATACGTTTTCTTAGCAGCCGCTAAGGTGGGAGGAATAATGGCTAATCAAACATATCCCGCGGATTTCATCTACGATAATCTTGCTATTCAAAATAATGTGATTCTTGAATCGTATAAAAACAATGTCGAAAAATTATTGTTCCTCGGCAGCAGTTGTATCTATCCTAAAAATGCCCTGCAACCACTAAGGGAGGAATATCTTTTAACGGGCATCCTGGAACCAACCAATGAGCCTTATGCAATAGCAAAAATTGCAGGCATCAATTTATGCAAATCCTTCTATAGACAATATGGCTGCAGATTTATTAGTGCAATGCCTACCAATTTATATGGCCCCGGTGACAATTACAATTTACAAAACTCACATGTATTGCCAGCCCTGATAAGAAAGTTCCATGAAGCCAAAATCAATAACGAAGAAGCAGTAACCATTTGGGGAACAGGTAGTCCACGAAGAGAATTTTTACATGTGGATGATGCCGCCGACGCCTGTTTATTTTTAATGCAGGAATATGACGAACCTGAAATTATTAACGTAGGTATTGGAAAGGACAGTACGATTGCAGAGATAGCCATGCTTATAAAAAAGATAACTGGCTTTAACGGCAAGTTGGTATTTGATCATGCCAAACCTGACGGTACACCACAAAAATTATTAAACGTGGATAAGATAAATGCCCTGGGCTGGCGCCACACCCATGAACTGGAAGAAGGTATAAGGCATAGCTATGATGATTTTGTAGAAAACTACGACAGATACGTTGACAAAAATAAGACTCACAACTCAACACTTACAACCTAAAACTCAAAACTTTACAACCTCGTGTGTAGAATTGCAGGAATGAGAAACCCCGGTTTACCCGTAAATACTATTGAGCAGATTGTAAATGAAATGTGCAATCTGCAGAAGCATGGCGGACCTGACGATGAAGGATTGTACACGTCCGCAGCAGATAATCTCGTGCTTGGTAACAGGCGGCTTGCACTTATAGATCTTACCATCAACGGACATCAACCGATGCAATATCAAACGAGGTATCATATTACGTACAATGGGGAATTATACAATTTTGAAGTACTAAAAGAAGAGCTCGTAAAACTTGGTCATCGCTTTAATACACATACAGATACTGAGGTGATTGAGGCGGCATTTGCTCAATGGAATACTCAGTCATTTGCAAAGCTCAACGGTATGTTTGCGTTCGCACTGTGGGATGATAGGGAGAAAGAATTGTATCTCGTGAGAGACCCGGCCGGCATGAAGCCTTTATATTATTCCACAATCTTGGGTACGCTCACCTTTGCCTCTGAGATACGTGCCTTTAAGGCGGTTCCGTTTCTGCAAAAATCTAATACTAACTGGCCGGTTTACCTGATGGCCTATGGTCACATTCCCGAGCCTGTATGTACTCTTTCAGATGTAAAGCCTCTGCATAAGGGATGCTTTTTAAAATATGATACAAAGGAGGCAACCTGCAGCTTGCAATCATTTGCGCATTATAGTTATACCAGCCAGCTTTGCAAATCTGACAAGCCTTATGAGTTGATTAAAGAGGCAATGGAACGGGGAGTACAGCGTCATCTTATTGCTGATGCGCCATTGGGCGTTTTTTTGAGCGGCGGCCTCGATTCGGGGATTATTGCTACACTAGCTTCCAAATTTAAACATGCTGATTTAAAAACCTTTTCTCTTTATTTTAGAGAAGCCGCCTTTTCTGAAAAGGAATACCAGGATATTCTGATAAAAAAATTGAATTGCAGCCACCATCAGTATTTATTAAAGGAAGAAGAATTTCATAAATTTTTTCCATCAATTCTGCAAAGCATGGATATGCCGGGTTGCGATGGAGTAAATACCTGGTTTATTAGCAGGTACGCCGCAAAGGAAGGATTAAAAGCAGTGTTATCGGGTATTGGTGCGGACGAACTTTTTGGAGGCTATCCATCCTTCAATCGTATGAAGGTGGCAAATATGCTGCAGCAATTGCCTTCATCAGTACTAAAAATAAATGGACCAGGCAATATAAAGCAACTAAACAGGCTAACCTATCTCCGTGTGGATGGAATAAAAGGAGCGTATCTTTTTTTGCGGGGCCATTTTTCACCTTACCAGATAGCGAAGCAATTGGGCGCTGATGAAAAGCAGATATGGAGGCTGTTGAATGAAGAACCTGTTTATGCAAATATCAATCAGCTTGATGAAAAAAACCAGGCGGGCTGGATGGAATTTAACCTGTATATGCAGAACCAGTTGTTACGTGATGCAGATGTAATGAGTATGGCTCACGGCGTGGAGATACGGCTTCCATTTTTGGATGATAAAGTTGTGAGGATCGCGTTGAAAATAAGTTCGGCCATTAAATACGGAGGTGTGTTACCCAAACAATTTCTCATTAATATTTTTAAAAAGAATTTGCCGGAAACAATATGGAACAGGCCCAAGATGGGTTTTAGCTTTCCCTTTGCCAAATGGCTCGGCAACAGTAATTATGTAAAAGAACTTATGCTAAGCAGCACGTCGATTACACAAGAAAACTATAAAAAGTTTAAAGAAGGTAAATTACACTGGAGCCGCTTAATGTCTCTTATTATTTTAAAAAATTATGGTCTTGCATAAGCAACTGGTTCATAGTTTGAAGGTTCATAGTTCTCCAACTTTCAACTTTGAACCTTCAACTTTCAACTTTGAATGTTTAACCTTGAACCTTGAGTAACAAAACTCTCTTCCTTACCTTGAAAGTTTTTTCCGCTGTAGGAGGTATTGAAAGGGTTTGCTGTATGGCCGCTAAGGCAATGTACGAAATCACTTTACAACAGCCGGCTGCCCTTACCGTCTTTTCCATGTATGATAAAAACGATGATGCAAATGATAATAAATATTTTCCTTCGGAAATATTCAGGGGCTTTGGAGTTAGAAGAACAAGGTTTGTTGCTGCATCAGTAGGCGAAGGTGCAAAAAGCAATGTCATAATTTTAAGTCATATAAATCTGTTGCTTGTTGGATGGATGATAAAAAAAGTATCACCGCGTACAAAGCTTTTCCTCTTTGCACATGGCATTGAAGTGTGGAAACCATTGAGCACTTTTAAAAAAAAGATGCTGCATTGCTGTGACCAAATAATTTGTGTAAGCAATTATACCTTCAAAAAAATACAGGAACTTCATCACTATCCTGCAGAAAAATGCACGGTGCTCAATAATTGTCTTGACCCTTTTTTACCCCTGCCATCCTCAGACACCAGTCATGGAAGCTTGTTGAAAAAATATGGATTCAATGAAAGCGATAGAATTTTATTTACCCTTACAAGACTCTCCGCCAAAGAAAGATATAAAGGCTATGACAAGGTGCTGGAAGCTATGGCAAAAATAAAACTTCAATATCCCGGCATTCATTATTTATTAGCGGGCAGTTATGATAAGGAAGAAAAGGCCTGGATCGATGCACTGGTAAAAAAAATGGATCTCACTAAAAATATATTAATGCCCGGATATGTTCCCGATAAAGAAGTTGCGAATCATTTTGCTTTGGCTGATATGTATGTTATGCCAAGCATGAAAGAGGGTTTTGGGATCGTATTTATTGAGGCAATGTACTACGGTCTTCCTGTTATAGCAGGCAATATTGATGGATCGGTTGATGCATTAAGCAATGGTGAACTTGGCCTGCTGGTAAATCCACTTGATGTAAACGATATACAGAAAGCCATAGAAAAAATTCTGGCCAATAAAGAGGCATATGTGCCAAACCATAAGTTGCTTATGAAAAAGTTTAGCTACACAACCTATAAAAATAAACTGGAAAACATCCTGGAGAATTTGAAAAATTAAGCATGTCGGTAATAGTTAATGAGGTAGAAAAGAATGAAGACTGGGATATGGTCATTGAACCAAAGGCTCATTTATTAGATCTTAATCTAAAAGAAGTATGGAAGTACAGAGACCTGATGTGGCTGTTTGTAAGAAGAGATTTTGTAGCGACTTATAAACAAACCATCCTGGGCCCGTTGTGGCATTTTATACAACCGATTTTTACAACCCTGATTTTCCTGCTGGTGTTTGGCAAAATTGCGAACATACCAACTGATGGCATCGAGCCAAAGATATTGTTTTACATGAGTGGCATTACCATCTGGAATTATTTTTCCAACTGCCTTAGTTCAACCTCAAATACATTCGTTGCTAACGCAGGTATTTTTGGCAAAGTATATTTTCCAAGGCTTGTGATACCCTTATCATCAGTTGTATCGAATCTTGTAAAATTCGGGATTCAATTTTTATTGTTGTTGCTTACAATGGCCTGGTTTGCCTTTAAAGGAACAGCCCTGCATGTTGAGTGGCCGTTGCTTTTGATACCCATATTGGTTGCAATGATGGCGGGTCTTGGGCTTGGCCTCGGAATAATTATTTCTTCATTAACCACTAAATATCGTGACCTCACTGTGTTGATAGGTTTTGCTGTGCAATTGCTTATGTATGCAACTCCTATTGTTTATCCACTCTCATTTCTTAAGGGATTTTCTTATGCCAAATGGATTCAATGGAACCCGTTAACACCAATCGTGGAGGCCTTTAGATTTTCATTATTTGGAAAAGGAAGTTTTAATGCCGCAACATTAATGTATAGCGGAGGCTTTATCATAGTTGTATTATTGATGGGCTTGTTGATTTTCTCTAAAGTAGAGAGAACATTTATGGATACTGTATAGTTGAAGGTTGAAGGTTGAAGGTTGAAGGTTGGTGGTTGAATGTTGAATGTTGATGGTTGATGGTTGAAGGGTGATGGTTGGTGGTTGGTGGTTGGTGGTTGGTGGTTGAAGGTTTGAACCCCGAACTTTGAACCTTCAACAACTTATACATGGCAACTGTATCTAATTTTGAAGATCTTGAAATATGGCAATTGGCACGGCAACAAGCTTTAGATATTTACCAGCTTTATGTTCAGGAGCCCTTTTCAAAAGATTGGGAATTAAGAAATCAAATCAATGCATCCTCAGGTTCTGCCATGGATAACATTGCTGAAGGTTTCGAACGTTCCGGAAACAAAGAGTTTTCAAACTTCTTACTCATATCAAAAGGTTCTAACGGAGAAGTCAGATCACAATTATATAGAGCATGTGACAGAAAATATCTAACCGTAGAAAATTTCGAAGAACTAAAATTGAAGTGTACAACCATAAGTAAAAAGATAACTTCCTTCATAAAATATTTAAAGGAATCAGAGCAAAAAGGTTTTAGATACAAATAGGTTGAAAGTTGATGGGTTGATGGTTGAAAGTTGATGGTTGAAAGTTGATGGTTGATAAACCCCTTCAACTTTGAATTGAATTTTGAACTTTGAACCTTCAACCTTGAACTTTGAACCTTCCATTAACCCATGTGCGGGATCCTCGGCATACTACCCTCAGTAGATAAAGAAAAATTTAAGGAAGCGTTGGATACTATCTCCCATCGCGGCCCTGATGGCTATGGCATTTGGGAAAGCGACGATAAAACAATTATGCTTGGTCATAGAAGGCTGGCTATTCTTGATCTTTCAGAGAATGGTAAACAGCCAATGGTATATGGAAAATACACAATCACATTTAATGGTGAGATATACAACTTTATTGAAATAAGAAAAGAATTAGTTCAGAAGGGTTATAAATTTTATTCTGATTCAGATACGGAAGTTATTTTGAAAGCTTATGATGCATGGGGCCACGCATGCCTTAACCGGTTTAACGGGATGTGGGCTTTTGCTATTTGGGATAGAGAAGTGAAGACCTTATTTCTTTCACGTGACCGTTACGGTAAAAAGCCTTTGTTCTATAGTTTCACTGATGGGCGTTTTGTATTTGGTTCAGAAATGAAAGCAATAGCTCCTTTTTTATCATCAGTACAAACTGCTGATCATTTTGAATGGTGCAGGGACAATCCCTTTATGTATGAAGGCACAGAAAAAACTTTAATAAATAATATTAATCGTTTTCCTGCAGCTTCGTATGCTTATGTTCTGCCCGGCCAAACTACACTTCACCCACAACAATATTACAGAACGATAGATCATATAAAACAAGTTTCGAAGAATTATGACGACCAGGTTGCTGAATTCAGATCGTTGTTTATAGATGCGTGTGCTTTACGTATGCGCTCTGACGTGCCTGTCGGTACGGCGTTAAGTGGCGGCATTGATTCAAGTGCCGTCTTTTGTACGCTTGCTCACATTAAAAAAAATCTGCCGCTTGAAAGAATTAATCATGCCCGGCAACACGCCTTCGTGGCTTGCTTTCCCGGATCGTTTTTAGATGAGCGTAAGTACGCCCAACAGGTGGTGGATCATTTAAAAGCAAAAGCTACGTTCTTAAATATTGACCCTGTTGCGGGCGTTGAACAATTGATAGATGATATGTATTATTTTGAAGAGCTGTATATCACCAGCCCAATACCTATGATGCGTACATACAATGCCATTAGACAAAATGGCGTCACGGTTTCTATTGATGGACATGGCGCTGATGAAATGATGACCGGATATGGTACGGAAATGCTTGAAGCCTTTTTTGACGCCGGCGTAAACGTAACACAGATATTGGATATACTGGAGACCTACAGGCAATTTAAAAGCTTTGATAAAAACGCGTGGACGTTAAAAGAAAGAATAAACACGTATAACAATCACATGTTTAGAAGGCTGAAAAAAAACCCTAAAAATGTACTTGCTTTTTACGGGAAATCTTTAATAGGAAAGCATGTCGCTAAACACAGGCTTTATCCGGAAATAGGGCATTTCAATAACCTTTTATACGTCCTGTTTCATCAAACAATATTACCTACTTTATTGCGAAATTATGACCGGTATTCAATGGCCAGTGGAGTAGAAATCAGAATGCCATTTATGGACCATCGGTTGGTTGAATATGCGTTTTCTATTCCGTTTTCGAGTAAAATAAGAAAGGGATACACCAAAGCCATTATTCGTGATGCCATTGCTCCGTTTATGCCGAAATCAATTGTTGAAAGGAAAGGTAAAATAGGCTTTAATTCTCCCACAACTGAGTGGCTTAAAGGTCCCTGGAAATCATTTTTCCTGGATAATATTCACTCAAATGATTTTAGGCAGTGCCCTCTGATAAACCATAAAGAAGTGCGGCAGCAAGTTGAAAAAGCAATCAACGATCCTAACGCTTTATATGGGGATGGAGAAGTTGCATGGTATGGCATGCAACCTTACTTTTGGCAAAAAGGGTTTTTAAATAGCGTGAAACATTAAATGTTCGGTCTACGTATCCAAAAAGGTATAACAAATAATAACTTACTGCTTATTATTAAATGACGAAATTTAAACAGCATTAAAAGAAGGATTGAGGATTCTTTACATAATAATTTAGGAATCGAAAATTCTGATGAGTAAGATTCGAAAGGTTAAGCAAAGCTTTAAAAGAAAAATTTAAGGATACAACAAAAATAAATTCACTATTAATCGAAACTAAGCACACATTGTGATTAGGCGGGCGTAGTTGGTAACTAAAGAGTGAAGGATGGACTTAGGTTGTAGAATTCCAACGAAGGCAGTAAATAAAATAATTACAAGTAATACCGATTTTGAATGAGTAACGTTGTAATTAAAGTAGAAAATCTCTCAAAACAATACAGGCTCGGAAGTGTTGGCACCGGAACTATATCCCACGATGTAAATCGCTGGTGGCATGCCATAAGGAGGAAGGAAGATCCATATTTAAGAATCGGCCAGGAGAACGATCGCTCTATTAAAGGAACCTGTGATTATATATGGGCATTGAAGGATATAAATTTTGAGGTTATACAAGGCGAAGTGCTCGGCATTATTGGCAGCAACGGTGCAGGCAAATCAACACTCTTAAAAATACTCAGCCGCACAACGATCCCTTCAACCGGGCGGGTAAAAATAAAAGGCAAGGTGGCCAGTCTGTTGGAAGTAGGTACTGGCTTTCACCCTGAATTAACAGGCCGCGAAAATATTTTTTTGAATGGCGCCATACTTGGAATGCATAAAAAAGAAATGCAACAAAAATTCGATGAGATAGTAGATTTCTCCGGCGTTGAAAGATATATTGACACTCCCGTGAAGCGCTATAGCAGCGGCATGTATGTACGGCTGGCCTTTGGTGTTGCAGCTCATCTTGAGCCTGAAATATTAGTTGTTGATGAAGTGCTTGCTGTTGGCGATGCTGAATTTCAAAAAAAGGCTTTGGGTAAAATGAAGGATGTAAGTAAACAGGAGGGGAGAACAGTGCTATTTGTGAGCCATAATATGAATGCTATACGGAATTTATGTAACTCAATTGTATA
>Ga0068860_100003860_pt1 | contig 15398 bp, 8 predicted proteins | sample KBSSwiS32_FD_66597 | JGI IMG/M metagenome (GOLD analysis project Ga0068860, IMG submission 66597) | Switchgrass rhizosphere microbial communities from Kellogg Biological Station, Michigan, USA - KBS Switchgrass S3-2 | ecosystem: Host-associated > Plants > Roots > Rhizosphere > Soil ... | reverse complement strand
CACTCGCCACCGCGCTGCTTTTGGCGGTCTCCTTACCCGGACAAACCCCAAATATCGATGATTTTTTCCGTGATTTCACGGCGACTTGGGTGCGCGGGAATCCCAACCTGGCCACTTCGGCGCGTTATTTCACCGGCGAGGAACAGGACCGTCTGGAACGCCAACTGACTCCGCTGACCGTCGCCTACCGCCGCGCGCGCATTCAACTCGCAAAGCAGGGATTGGCGCAATTGCAGAAATTCGACCGCAGCAAATTCACGGCGACGCAGCGTATTTCTGCTGACCTGATGCAGTGGCAGTTGGATATGGCGGTCCGCGAGGAGCCGTACCTCGACTACACTTTTCCGCTGGAGCAGATGAACGGCGCGAACGTCGGTCTCATAGAGACTCTGACCGTCCGCCACCCGCTGGCCAACGAAAAAGATGCCGAGAATTATGTCATCGCGCTGCGCCAGGTGAGCACGCGCATGGACGAGGCCGCCGCCGAAGCCCGCGCGCTGGCGGCCAAGAACGTAATCCCGCCCAAATTTATTCTCAACGCCACCATTAAGCAGATGCAGGGATTCGCCGATCCCTCACCTGGCCAGAGCCCGTTCGTCGCGATCTTCGCGCAGAAGATGGAGGCCGCGAAGATTCCCGAGCCGCGTCGCGAAGCCCTACGCAGCGAAGCGGAGAAAATTGTGGCTGTGGAAATTTATCCGGTCTGGAAGAACGCGATCGCGCTGCTGCAATCGCAACTGCCGCGTTCCACCGACGATGCTGGATTGTGGCGCCTGAAGGGTGGGGCGGACGCCTATGCCTACTTCTTACGCCGTTACACGACCACCACCTTGACGCCCGAACAAATCCATCAAATCGGCCTGAACGAAGTGGCGCGCATCGAAAAAGAAATGGACGCCATCTTCCGCAGGCTGGGGCGCACAGAAGGATCGATCAACGAGCGCTCCGAAAAACTCAAGCAGGACATGGCCTATCCGCGAACGGAGGAAGGCCGCATGGCGATTATGGCTGAGGCCGATGCCATCTTGCGCGACGCCGAAAAACGCGCGGCGGTGCTGTTCGATAAGACACCCAAGAGCCCTGTGGTGGTGCAGCCATTCCCGCGCTTTCGCGAGGCTAACGCTGCGGCCAATTACAACAGTCCGGCGCCGGATGGCTCGCGGCCCGGCGTGATTCAGATCCCCTTGCGCCCCGAGATGATGACGAAGTTTGCGCTGCGCAGCCTGGTGTATCACGAGGGCGTTCCTGGCCACCACTTCCAGATCGCGCTTACGGTAGAGAATAAGGACCTGCCGCGTTTCCGGCAGATAGGCGCGTTCGGAAACATCTCCGCGCTGGTCGAAGGCTGGGGGCTCTATGCGGAGAGGCTCGCCGCAGAGTCAGGCTGGTACGATGGCGACCCTGAAGGCCAGCTCGGGCAACTGTACGATGCATTGTGGCGCGCGCGCCGGCTGGTGGTCGATACCGGCCTGCATGCTAAGCATTGGACTCGCCAGCAAGCCATCGACTATGGCATCGAAGCCAGCGAAGTGGAGCGTTACGTGGTGTTCCCGGGCCAAGCGTGCTCCTACATGATCGGTCAGTTGAAAATTGTCGAGCTACGTGAGAAGGCCCGCAAGGCGTTGGGCGACAAGTTCTCGCTGCGCGAGTATCACGACGTGGTCCTCGACACCGGCACGGTCCCGCTAGAGATTTTGGAGCGCCAAGTCGACGCTTACATCGCCTCGGCGCGGAACCGTAATCCGTAGTCTGCCGGCCGTACATCCCGCACGATGGTTTGCCAGGGCGCATAGCCGCGCTTTGCGGAATAGGCGTCGTCTTCGAATTGGAGGGCCACATCGATACGTGTGCCGGGAGCGAACTCCGCGGAACGTTCCGCGAAATTCCAGGCTTTCGCGCGCAGTGTGCGTCCTTGCGATTTCAGGCGTAGGAACACGTGTTTGTCGTTCTTGATGTCCGGCGGCGCTGCTACCTCCACTCCGCGCGCCAGCAATGTGGGAGGCGGGTTGCCAAAGCCGAAAGGCGCCAGGTTCAGCAATTCCGCGATGGTTTGATCGGTGATTTCATCGAAATCGATCTCCGCGTCGATCTCGATTTCAGCCTCGAAATCCGCCACCGTAAGCCGTGCAGCGGCGTAGGCTTGGAACTGCACGCGAAATTCGTCCACCTGCGAAGCGAGCAGCGTCACGCCCGCCGCTTGCCGGTGTCCGCCGAATTTCGTGAACAGCGTTGGCATAGCCTCGAGCGCATCTAATAAATGAAACGCGCGGATGCTGCGGCCCGATCCGTACGCCACGCCGTCGTCGAGTCCTAACACGAACACGGGGCGGTGATAGCGTTCGACCACACGGCTGGCGACGATCCCAACCACGCCGCGATGCCAGCCTTCGCCTGCGAAGACTAACGCAGCATCGCTATCCGTTACGGGTTGCGCCAGGCACTGTTCGAGAATGGCTTGGCGGATGCCGTCCTCGGTTTCGCGACGGTCTTTGTTCAATTCGTCCAACTGGGCGGCGATAGTCCTTGCTCGCTCCGGATCCGAATTTGAAAATAGCTCGATGATGTCGCTGGCGCTGGCCATGCGTCCCGCGGCGTTGATGCGCGGTGCGATTTGAAACGCGACTTGTCGGGCGGTCGGCGCGGTGCCGGCTTCGATTCCCGCTACGTCCAGTAGCGCGCGCAGTCCCGGATTCGTTACGCGGTCGAGTCCATCCAATCCGCGCTTCACGATCACGCGGTTCTCGCCGGTCAACGGGACAACATCCGCCACTGTGGCAATCGCCACTAGTTTCAATAGTGAATCGACTAAACGTTCCCGCCGCGAGCGTTCCCAACCCAGAGCGCTCATCAAGGCCTCGGCGAGTTTCAATGCCACACCCGCGCCGCATAGGTTTTTCTCCGGATACGTGCAATCGCGCCGGTTGGGGTTCAGTACCGCCAGCGCCGGCGGTAGCTCCGCTTCGGGCAAATGATGATCGGTCACGATGACATCGATCCCCAATCCTGCCGCGTGCTGCACTACTTGGTTCGCACGAATGCCGGTATCGACGCTCACGATCAGCTTCACGCCCATGGCGGCGGCATCTTCCACCGCCTCGCTTTTCATCCCATAGCCGTCGCGAATGCGGTGCGGGACGAAACAAGTGGCGATCGCACCGGCCAGGTCGAGAACCTTCTTTAAGACGACTAGCGCACTGGTGCCATCGACGTCGTAATCGCCATAGAGCAAGATCGGTTCTTTGCGTTCGATGGCCTCGACCAGCCGCGCCGCCGCCTTCTCCATGTCGGCCAGCAAGAAAGGATCGTGCAGATCCGCGGCCGAGGGGGTCAGGAACCGGCGTGCGGCCGGGGGATCGCTCAAGCCGCGGGCGCACAACACTCGCGCTGCGGGAAGGGAAATACCCAGGGCGGCGGACAGCGCGGCCACACTGGCAGGTTCAACTTCGGTTAGGATCCACTTCATTCGCGTGCTTTATTGTTACATTCGTGGATGTAACCTGAGGGTCGCTCGCGGACATCAAAACAGTGTACATGAGGACGCTGGTAGTTACCGTTGTGTTTCTGGGCTCGCTTTCCGCGGCGCTGGCGCAGACGGGCGTGGTTAAGTCCGAGGGCCAGCCTTTGCCGGGCGCGACCGTGCGCGCGACCCAGGGCGAGCGCGTCCTCAGCACTTTGACCGATGCGAACGGCGAATTCAAGCTCGCGAATTTGACGCCGGGAACGTGGACCGTCGACGTCGCCATGTTCGGTTTCGCGCCGCAGCGGCGTGAAGTGCAAATCGCCGCGAGCCCTATTAAGATTGATTTCACCTTGCAGATCGGCAACTTCGCAGCCAATGCGGGGCGCGGCGGATTCGGCGCAGGACGTTTTGGAGCGGGCGGGCGCGGCGGCGGATTCGTCCCTGGCGGTTTGAACCGTGGTGCGAATCCGGCGACTACTCCCAATACAGCGCCTGATGCGGCGACCGGCGCAACAGTTCAAGCAGACGCGGCGCAGGGCACTCTCCCAGACGCGAGCGCGCCGCCTGCGGACCTGGGCGCACTGCAACAAGCCAACGCCGGTGGAGCCAACGAGTCATTCTTAGTCAACGGCAGCCTTAGTACCGGTCTGCAAACCCAAGCTTCGGACTTCACGCCCGATCAAGGACTCAATGGCTTCGGCAGCGGCGTGGCTTCGGCGGCGGTGGGCGGCGCTGGACCGGCGCAAGGCGGCGCGGCTGCCGCCGGACCAGGCGGATTCCAGGGCGCGGGCGGCGGTGGCGGATTCGGCGGTGGTGGCTTCGGAGGACGCGGTGGCGGAGGTGGTGGTGGTTTTGCCGGCGGCCGTGGCGACGCCAGGCGTCCGGGCGGTCCTGCGGGCCGCGGCGGATTCATTGGCAATCGCCGTAACGCCGGGCAGAACCAGATTCGCGGATCGATTTTCTATACGGTAGACAACTCGGTTACAGACGCCTCGCCCTTTTCGCTGAACGGCCAGAGCAACACCAAGGCTCCTTACGCGCAAAATAGATTCGGTTTCAATTTAGGCGGGCCTCTCGAAATCCCCAAGCTATTTCGCTCGGAGAACACTTTCTTCGTTATCAACTACAACGGCAGCCTGGCTCGCAACGGCATGAATCTCACCGGCACCGTTCCCACGCTGGCCGAACGCGCCGGAGATTTTTCGGGGATCTCCTCGGTCATCTACAATCCTGCCACGGGACTCCCATTTCCAGGCAATGTCATTCCGCATATCAGCTCCATCGCCGCAGGGTTGTTGAACTATATCCCACTGCCGAATCAGCCGGGCACCGTCAATAACTTCCGCCTGATCGAAGCCGTTCCGAATAACAGTCAGAACTTGAACGTGCGCGTGAACCAGACGCTGTCGCGCCGCGATCAACTCAGTTTCGGAATCAACTGGCAGGGCCGCGATTCGCAGAACCTGCAGAATTTCGGTTTCATCGATCCGTCGAGTGGCAATGGGATCGGCGCGAACGCCAACTACCGCCATACTCTCGGCACTGGCATCTTCCAGAACTTCACCGCGAATTTCAATCGCAATAGCAATCTCATCACGCCCTTCTTTGCGTATGGCGCGGATGTGGCCGGGGCCCTCGGCATCCAGGGCACGTCCTCCAATCCCGTCAATTTCGGCCCGCCGACACTTACCTTCACGAACTTCGGCTCGCTCACCGACGGCAGCCCTTCGCAAACCGCTTTCTACAACTTCGGATTCACGGAGAGCCTTGCCATTCACCGCGGCAAACATAACTGGACCTTCGGCGGCGGCTACACGCGCTACTTCCGCAACTCCGTGACCGATGCGAACGGCCGCGGCACTTTCAATTTCACGGGCCTCGCCACCAGCGAACTGAATGCCAGCGGCCAACCGGTAGCCGGCACGGGGCTCGACTTTGCCGATTTCTTATTGGGACTGCCGCAGTCCAATTCCATCCGCTTTGGCAGCTCGAACACCTATTTCCGCGCCGATGCGTACTACCTTTTTGGGCAAGACGACTTTCGCGTGCGCAACAATCTGACGCTGAACCTGGGGTTGCGTTATGAGTACTTCGCACCATGGAGCGAAAAATACGGGCGTATCGCCAATCTGGATATCGCGCCTGGTTTCACCGCGGTTTCGGTGGCGACGCCATCGCAGCCCGGTCTCTACAGCGGGGCTTTTCCCAGCGGCCTGATCAATCCCGACCGCAATAACTTCGCGCCGCGCGCGGGACTGGCCTGGAAGCCGTGGAGCACTAAGAATCGCATTGTGCGTGTCGGCTACGGCATTTACTACAATCCTGGAATTTATAATCAATTCACTTCGCGGCTCTCGGCCCAACCGCCGTTTGCGCAATCGACCACCGTCAATACCAGCGTGTTGAATCCCCTCACGCTAGCCCAGGGCCTCACCGTGACGCCGGATGGCAAGACCATTCTCAACACATTTGCGGTGGATCGCAATTACCAGACCATGTACGCGCAGACCTGGAACGTCGGCTTTCAGGCGCAACTGCCCTCGGCGCTGGTGGGCGAGATCAATTATCTGGGCACCAAGGGCACGCATCTGGATATTCAAGAGGCTCCTAATCAGGCGCCGCCCGGCTCGGTACTCACCACCGAGCAGCGCATGGCGATCGGCAACGCTACGGGGTTCATCTACGATACGCCGGTGGGGAACTCCATCTATCATGCGCTGCAGGCGCGCTTGACCCGCCGCTTCCGCCGCAACGTTTCGTTTAACGCACAATACACGTTCGCCAAGGCCATTGACAATTCTTCGACCCTGGGCGGAGCGGGTAACACCGTCGCCCAAAATTTCTTCGACTTGGCGGCCGAGCGTGGACTTTCGAGTTTCGACCGGCGGCAGGTGTTCACCCTGACTGGTGTGATCCAATCGCCTGTCGGTTCCAACGGCGTGCTGGCGAACTCCAAGTTTTTTGAGACGGCGCTTAAGGATTGGACCCTCTCAACCAGCATGACGCTCGAAACCGGCACGCCGCTGACCGCGCGCGTGCTGGGGAACCAGTCCGATATCGCAGGCACCGGCACCATCGGCAGCGGCCGCGCAGACGCCACCGGAGTGCCCATCGAGTCGAGCAGCGGTTTCTTCAATCTGGCGGCGTTCACGACTCCGCTGTCGGGCGAATTCGGCAATGCCGGGCGTAATACCATTCCTGGGCCCGGATTGTTTTCGATGAATTTGTCGCTGCAGCGGACCATCACCCTGCACGAGCGCACGCGACTGCAAATCCGCGTGGACGCCAACAATTTCACCAACCACGTGAACATCACTGGAATCGGCACCGTGGTTAATTCCATCACCTACGGCGTGCCGCTCTCCGCCGGTGGCATGAGAACTCTGAGCGCGACCCTGAGGCTGAACTTCTGATGAAACGCGCTCTCTACTTCTTGATCGCTTCGTGCCTGCTTGCGCAGGATCCGACTTTCATCGTCGACACCAAGCTGATTGTGATCAACGTCACCGTGAAGGACAAGGCCGGCCGCCCCATCACGGATCTGAAGAAGCAAGACTTCCAGTTGCTCGAAGACGGCGTAGCGCAGACCATCACAGTGTTCGACCGCCAGGACCTGAGTTCCGAACCTCTGGCGCCGATGTCGTTTTCGCAGCGTCCTCAGACCATTGAGGAACACGCCGCCGCGGCACCGCCCGGGACTTCAGTGAATCAGCAGGTCCAGCGCGATCCTAAGCGCTTCCAGGATCGCCGCTTGATCGGATTGTTCTTCGATATGACTTCCATGCAGCCGCTGGAACAAGCGCGCGCGCAGGAAGCTGCGGTCAAGTGGATCCAATCGCAGATGACGGCCGCCGACCTGGTCGGCATCATGACTTTCGGCAGCAAATTCAAAATGGTACAGGAGTTCACTGACGATCGCGATTTGCTGATCCAAATTGTGAAGGGCTTGACGCTGGGCGATTCGAGCGATCTGCAGGGTTTGGCCGCCACTGCCGCCGATGAAGGCGACGATAGCGGCTCTTTCGTCGCCGACCAAACGGAGTTCAACATTTTCAACACCGATCGCAAACTCACGGCGCTTGAAGACGCGGCGCGCAAGCTGAGTGTCTATCCCGAGAAGAAAGCCCTTATCTATTTTTCGAGCGGCGTCAATAAGACTGGGATCGAGAATCAATCGCAGCTCAAGGCTACTGTCAATGCTGCGGTACGCTCCAATGTTTCGTTCTACCCAGTCGACGCGCGCGGGTTGGTCGCGGAGGCTCCCGGCGGCGATGCCAGCGTGGCCTCGCCGCGCGGCACGGGTATCCTCACCGGCAGCAGTCAAGCCGGGCGGCGCGCCACGTTTAACGATTCGCAGGAGACGCTGTCTACGCTCGCGTCCGACACCGGCGGCAAGGCGCTGCTCGATTCGAACGATCTGACGCTGGGAATTCGCCAGGCTCAGGAAGACATTCGCAGCTATTACATCATCGGCTACTATTCGACGAACATGGCCAGCGACGGCAAGTACCGCCGCGTGCAGATCAAGCTCGCAAGCAACACGCAAGCCAAGCTCGATTACCGCAAGGGCTATTACGCCGGCAAGACCTTCGCAAAATTCACGTCCGCCGACAAAGAACGCCAGCTCGAAGAGGCGCTCACGCTTGGCGACCCGGTCAGCGAACTCCCGCTGGCGCTCGAAGTGGATTACTTCCGTGTCGCCAAGGACCGCTACTTCATTCCGATTTCGGTGAAGCTGCCCGGGTCGTCCATCGGATATTCGAAGAAGGGCACGAACCAGACCAATTCGCTGGATTTCATTGGGCAGGTGCGCGATTCGAACGGCCGCCTGGTCGGCGGCGTACGCGATCAGATCACCGTCAAGCTGAACGAAGCTAACGCCGCGCAAATTGACCGCCGCTACATGCAATACGACAGTGGCCTCACGCTGGCGTCCGGCAATTACAGCCTGACGTTTCTGGCGCGCGAAGGGCTCACCGGCAAGATGGGGACGTTTGAAACCAAGTTCGCCGTGCCGGATCTAAACTCCGGAAAAGCGCTGCGCGTCAGCTCCGTGATTCTCAGCAGCCAGCGGGAAGCCGTCAGCGCCGCGGTGGGCGCCGCCGATAACAACAAGAAGCTACTGACCAATCATCCGCTGGTTCAGGACGGGCAGAAGGTGGTGCCCAGCATCACGCGCGTGTTCCGCAAGGACCAGACGCTGTACGTTTACTTCGAAGTCTACGATCCCGGCGTCGATCCCGAGCAAAAGACGTCGAACGTCTATGCCGCGATTGAGCTGCTGCAGGGTGCGCGCAAGGCTTTCACGTCGCGGCCGGTGCGGGTCGATAAACTCTCCACCTCGCGCCCTGGCGTCGCCACCTTCAGTTTTGAGATCCCGCTCAACCGCCTGCAACCCGGCGAATATATTTCACAGGTAGACGTGATCGACCAGCTGGGCCAGAAGTTTGCCTTCCCGCGCAGCTCGCTCGTCGTCCTGCCTTAAGCCGTCAAATTCATTTTCGCGAGCAGCGCCGGGTAGCGCGGATCGGAGCGAAGATTCGCGTACGCGGGGGTGGTCTTGATGCCGAGCACCTGCGGATCGCGCTGGGTAATCGCCCGCTCCGCCCAACGGACCGTCTCGTCCATATTGCCGAGCAGCGAATTCACCAGCGTCATCGCTCCGGCCGCGGAATAGGAGTTGGCCGCCATCGCTTCGAGCTCCGCCAGAATTTTCTCTGCCGCCTCCCGGCGCCCCGCCACCGCGTACACGGCTCCGGCAACCAGCAGCGACATGGAATAGCGTCCATGGACTTGCAGCGCGCGCTCGGCCAGGGCGACCGCCTCATCGGAGTGCCCCAGACGCGCCAGAACGAAGCTAAGAATGAATTGCGCCAGAAAATAATCCGGGTCAAGCTCGAACGTCTGCCGGGCGGCAACTGCCGCTTCTTCGTCGCGGCCCACGAACATCAAAAGGTACGCGCGGCCGAAGCGGTAATATAGTGCCAGCGGGTCCAGTTCCAGCGCCCGCTCGATTTCCGCCAGCGCTTCGTTCAGTCTGCCGGTGGGGCGCAGACACCAATAGCCATAGGAGAAATGTGCGCTCGCCGCCGCCGGGTTCGACGCAATCGCGCGCAGATAGTGTTGTTCCGAGCCCGTCCAATCGTAATCCAGCTCGGCGCGAATCTGACCGGCGATGGCGTGTGCCTCGGGCAGTAGCGGGTCGAGCTCCAGCGCACGCTGCGCCGCCTTGTCGCCGAGCGCCAACTCATCGCGCGGGTCCAGGTTGCCTACAGTCGCGTGCACCACGCGGTATTCCGCCAGTCCCGCGTACGCCGGAGCATATTGCGGATCGAGTGCAATGGCGCGCTCGAAACACTGGCGGGCGCGGTCGGCCGACGCCGGCGTGAAATTGTTCAGATGATGGCGGCCTTCAAGCGTGGCATCGTAGGCGGCGGCATTGGTGACGGCCCGCTTCACCAGCGACTGGCCGGTCAGGTTTAATTGGAGCTGCTTGACGATGGCCGCGGAAATTTCGTCCTGGATGGCGAACACATCCGTCATTTCGCTTTCGTAGCGCTGCGACCATAAGTGCGTCCCGTCTTCGGCGCGGATGAGTTGCACCGTGACGCGAACCTTCGGCCCGGCTCGGCGGACGCTGCCTTCCAGAATGCTGGAGACGCCCAAGGTCTCGGCGATCTTGCGGATGTCTTCGTTCTTTCCCTTAAACGCAAACGCCGAGGTGCGTGCGATTACTTTCAGTCCAGCTACCTGCGTCAGGGCGCTGATGATTTCTTCCGCTAAACCGTCCGAGAAATATTCGTCCTCACCGTCGCGGCTCATATTGGCGAACGGCAAAACCGCGATGGAAGGCGTGCGCTCGACCGGCGCGGGAGCGGCTTGGCTGACAGACAGCGCTGAGCTAGAAGAAGTGGCCGCCAGAAGTGCTTCCTTCACTTGCGCCATCGACTGAAAGCGCTCCGCCGGCAGTTTGCGCAGGCACTTGCCCAGGAGGTTTTGCAGAGCCGGTGTGGTCTGCACGGCCGCCGGCTCCTTGTGCAAGATGGCAGCCATGATGGCGATCTGCGAATCCCCGGTGAAGGCGCGCCGTCCGCTCAGCATTTCGTAAAGCACCAATCCGAAAGAGAAGATATCCGAGCGCGCGTCGACGGCTTTGCCTTCCGCTTGCTCGGGCGACATGTACGCGGCCGTACCCAGAATGGTGCCGGCCTGTGTCAGCCCGATGGTGGCAGTGGTATCCGTAGCCGCTCTCTGGCCACCGTCCAGCAGCGCGAGTCCGAAGTCGAGCAGCTTGATGCCGGACGGCGTCACCAGAATATTGGCGGGCTTGAGATCACGATGCGTGATCCCTTTGAGATGCGCGGCGGAGAGCGCGTCCGCAATTTGCGTCGCGTGGCGCAGCGCAGTATCTAGCGCCAAAGGCCCCGTCAACGGAGCGCCCTCGATGAACTCCATCACCAGGTAGCCTTCGCCGGACGGCAGCGTGCCCACGTCGTACAAAGCGCAAATATTTGGATGATTCAGCGCCGCAATGGCGCGTGCCTCGCGTTCGAAGCGATCGCCGTGTTCCTGGTGGAGCGTTTTGATGGCGACGGTGCGGCCTAAGCGTGTGTCACGAGCCTTATAGACTTCACCCATCCCGCCGGCGCCAATGGGTTCGACAATCTCATAGGGGCCGAGGAGTTCGCTGGCGGAAAGCGGCATACGGGGGACTCATTCAGTGTACCCCCAGCGAATACTTTTTGAAAAAGTCCACGGTGTACTGCGCTACTTCCAGCGGATAAATGTGCCCGCCGGTATGGATAATTGTCATCACGGGCGCGCCGTCTTTCGACTCGTAACGCGTGCAATACTGCCCGCAGGACTCACCCTTGCCCGTCGCCCCGTTGGCCCGCCGCGCGGCTTCAATGGCTTCCTTCTGATCGGCGAACGCGATCTGCCGGTCCTCCGTGCCGCCCACGTGCAGTAGCGGCTTGGGAACCGTCAGGTGTACGGAAGGGAGAATCCGCGCGGCTACCGGCGCAAACGCGGCGAACACTTGCGGACGCTCCGCCCAAAGCAGGTACGTGAAGTTAGCTCCATTCGAAAAACCAGTGGAATAGATCCGCGCATCGTCCACGGAAAATTTCTGGTGAAGCGTGAGCAGCATTTGATCGACGAACTTGAGGTCGCGATCCCCATCTTTGCCGCTCTCCACCTGCCACCCCGCAAGGCCGTCGCGCGTACTCGGCAGCCCCTGCGCGTACACCACGATCGCTTGCGCCCAATGCCGCTGCAAGTCGACGCCCTGAAAGTTGTCGGCTGAATCGCCATGGCCGTGAAACGCCAGCACCAGCGGCGCTTTCCCCGACGGGCTCTTCGCGGTGGGCGAATACACGATCGCCTGCCGCTCCACGCCGTCCGTCTTCCACGTCATTATTTCGGATTCACCGCGCGCGACGACGGCCACCACAGCCCACAACAACAGGAATCTTACCGTCATCAACCCAGACCCTTCTTCAAGATTTCAGCAGTCACACGCTCCACCAGACGTGCAATCACCTCGCCCTTGATGCTCGCCGCGACTTGGCCGTTGTTACCCCACGAGCGCAGAATTTGCTCCACCACTCCATCGATCACCTGATTTCGAATTTCTTTGGAAACTTTCTCTGGCAAGGGACCACTGGCTGTGGCAAAATAATGTTGCAGTTCCTCCCCCAGTTCATCGCGCGCTTCGAGCGGCACCGTTTCCCGTTTGAGACGCGATTGCAGAGTTTGCAAAACCGCGGTCGTTTTGGCGGCCGCCTCCGTCAGTTTGGGTTCGAGCTTCTTCTCGGCCATGAAAAAACCTCGTGCCCTCGATCTTACCCAATCATTTCGATTGAGTCCATCGGACGCCTATGCTACCATATGCAGGTCGATGATCCTTTGAGGCCCAAGATATCGTGGTCAATGTGAAGTCAGCTATGGCTCGATTTGGGCTGGGGCCGCCCCCGCCACCGGATTCCGGGAATGAAGTCGAGTACATCGCGTGGTTTCGCTTTCCGGTTACCTGGACGTATCTCGATAGCACCGCTGCGGACGCAGCACCGGTCCCCATCAAACCGCTGGCTCCCGCAGCAGCGGTGATGACGCTGGTTTCCACGGCCTCTGCTGCGCCCGCGCCGGCCCCGATCGTCCTCGATACGTCTATAATCGCCGGCGAGGCCCGCTCCGCTGCGGCAGCGCAATGGGAAATGGTGATCCCCAAGATGACCCGTCCGCCGGGTAAACCGGTGGTCGATCGCCTTTCGGAGGCGCCGCCACTACCGGCCATCGCTCCCCCGGTCAACGACACCGCGCCCGTCGAGTACGTCCCTCCCTCGCTCTCGCAGGTTGTTCCGGAGGGAACGTTTCTCGCCCGCTTCTGGCGGCAGCTCGCTTTGGCGGCGGTCGCGATTCTGGTGCTGGCGTGGCTGCTGTGGGGGACCTCCGGCGGCGACGACTCCCGGCGCAACACGCCCACGTGGTCGCACCGGTACACCTCGCCGCCGGGAAGATTGCTGTCGCTCTATGAGCCTTCCCATGGGGAGTCGGATTACAGCATCGAGTTCGCATGGGTTCCCGACGCGAAAGGCGCCGGCTTGGTGCTGCGCGCGCGCGACGAGAATAACTACTACGCCACGCGCCTCACTTTGCAGCAGCCCGCGCCGAACCTGGAATTGGCGGAGGAACACTTTACGGTGCTCGGCGGAGTGGAAGGGGCGCACTCGCGAAAAGTCATTTCCTTAAAAAACTCCGGTACGCTGCAGATTCAAATGGACGCCATTGGCTCCGCGTTCACGCTTTCCGTCCAGGGCCGCCCCGTGGACTACTGGAACGACACTCAGTTGAACGCGGGCACGCTGGGGTTCTACGACGAAACCGGAGATCGGCCTGACGTGCACGGCTTACACGTTACCCTGATCAAGAAAGGGGCCACGCGGACCGCCGTGGCGTCGCTCCCATGAACCAGTTCCGCAAGGGCGCCGCCAGACCGGCCATGAACGATCCGCTGCAAGCGGCGCTGGCGTTGCGCGCGCAGGGCCGTCTCCAAGAGGCGCTCGCCGCGCTCTCCGTCCCCAGCGAATTTTCCCTCGATTTCTATATCTTGCGGGGCGATCTCGAACTCGAATTGGGCCGAGTGCAGGAAGCCGCGGAGAGCTACGCCATCGTTGTCATCGAGGAGCCCGACCATGTCTACGCCCAGGGCCAGCTGGGCTTATGCCAGCAGCGCCTGGAGAACTGGGACGCCGCCGCGCGGGCCTTCGAAGCAGTGCTACAATTCGATCCACACCGCGATGAAGTTCGCCTCGACCTGGCGGGCTGCCTACTGCGCCTGCAGCGTTTCGGAGCCGCTCTGGAATGCTTCGATAAATGCTGGTCTGAAGCGTCGAAGCGGCGCGCGCTTTTTGGCAAGGCCGTGGCTCTTCAGTTGCTCCGGCGTTTTGACGAAGCCGAAAACCATTACGAGCGGCTGCTGGCAATCGATCCTTATTCCGAGGAAGCGCTCGCGAATATGATCGCCATGGCTATGGAGGTTTTCGAACTGGGCCGGGTCCAAAAATACTCGCAGCGCTTGCTGGAACTGAACTCGCGCTCCGCGGTTGCCTACAAGGGCTTGGCGCTGTGCGCGATTGAGCGCCGCGATTATCCGGCCGCTTCGCGCTATTATCAGCAAGTAGCGGAGCTGGAACCGGGGATCACCATCCCTCCCAGGGAATCTGGCGATGCGGTGGAATATCGCATCAGCCGCAAAGTATTTGACAGCCTGGAAGAAGCCAGGCGGCAACAGAAATCCCGAGCGGCCCGTGCGGCAAGCGGTCCGCTCCCGAGGTAAACATCATATGGCACGATTGCGTATTCGAATCGAACTGAACCGGGGCGGTGTCGGAGTTCCTCTCCACAAGCTCGCGAGCGTCGTGGAGGAAGCTCAAAAATTCTTCTATCTACTGGCGGAAGATATTCACGTTGACCAGACACAAGGCGATTGGCTGGGGTTCGATTTCGGCAATGAGTCCTTGAACTTCACCGCCGAATTCGTGGGCCCCGTCACCGCCGAGCAAGTCGCCGCCTTCCACGCGGCGTTCGACGGCACCACTTCCCTGCGGCGGACCACCATCGCGCAGTTCGCCCGCATCACGGAGTCGATCGAGCAGGACGAGCTCATCGGCTTCGGCCTGTACATGCAGGATGATGGCAACGAGCCGACGGAATGGCGCTGCCTCTCGCGCCGTGACGCTCTGCGCATCACAGAAGAGATTCAAATGCTGATCGAAGCCAGCGGCGAAGGCGGCAGCGAGTCGCATCTGCCGGTAGTGACCAATGCCGGGGCCGGGGCGCGCCTCTTTTCAGACCGCCGCGAGCGCGGCCTCGAAGCCGCCAAGTGGGCCACTTACGTGCGCGAGGTGGAAGCCAACATGGACCGCCGCCTCACCCGCGTGGAGAACGTCATCGAGGGCCAATCCGGCATGATCGAAGACTTGCACGTGAAGTCGGCGTCCACCGAGGACAGCGTCCGCAAGCTGCTGACCGCGGTGGAAGGATTCTGCGCGCAGACCACGCGGCAACTGGAGGCGATTTCGGCTCCCGCCCAGGCTCAGCTATCCGCCCCTGAAACAGTCGAAGCCGCGGTACCCGAAGCTACGCTACCCGAAACCGCACTAGCAGCCAGCGCGGCTGCAGCCGAGACAACGATCGTCAACGCGGCTGCGGCTCCCGTGGTGCTGGAATCGCCGGTCATGCCTACGCCCGCGCCGGCCACCGTCGTTGAAATCGCAAAGAAGCCGGAACTGGAAGCGGTTGCAGCGCGGGTCGCGGCCCCGCCTGTTCTGCAGGGCGCTGTAAAACCTGCGGCGGAACCCAAGCGCGACTGGCGATTCGCGGCGGGCTTCGTATTAGCGGGACTCGGCGTCATCATCCTGGTCACCTGGACGTGGCA
>Ga0068860_100003858_pt1 | contig 15403 bp, 14 predicted proteins | sample KBSSwiS32_FD_66597 | JGI IMG/M metagenome (GOLD analysis project Ga0068860, IMG submission 66597) | Switchgrass rhizosphere microbial communities from Kellogg Biological Station, Michigan, USA - KBS Switchgrass S3-2 | ecosystem: Host-associated > Plants > Roots > Rhizosphere > Soil ... | reverse complement strand
TGTGCCGCAGGGCTCGTGTGCTGGCTATTATCCGGAGTGTAACCCGCTGCTGCCACTGTGGCACCATGCGGAAGGCAGCCACGTGCCGGCAGCGAAGTCCATACCTGTGCGCGTCCACAAACGTAGTTGAGTCAAGGGCAACCTGAGGCGTCACTGATGCAATAACGCGGTGAGCCCATCGTGTTCATTCGGCTGGTGTCGGCCAAAGATCGGGAACCGGCAGGCCCATAAGATCGACCGGCCGTCAATGTGGCGGTGGCCGTCAACGTTGCTAAACCCGAAAGCGGACAATAAGGTCGTCGACCCCCCCGAGGAGTTTGGCGTGCAGCGCCGGCCCAGCGCACCCAGCCTCGATCGCGATCCATTCAATTGATCCCGATAGAAATGGCACCGCGCTCACGATCATCAAAGCCATGCTTCGCGCACATGCGTAAAGTGCCATAGTACGGGCAGTATCGGTCGCACCTAGGGCAGCCGCTATTGAAAATCCGAGGCTGATGATTGCGCTGATCGCTGTAACTAACGCGCAAAGGATGAACGGCGCGGTCATTCGAAATCCTATGATGTGAGTTCATGCACCGCTGCGCCGGCCTGTATTAGGCGCGCGGACCGCATCATCAGCTTTCGGATCTCTTCCGCCCTTTCCGAAATGAAGCGAAAGATAGAAACCAATGGCCAGGGCGCCAAAAACCAGCGCGAGGAAACCCGGCTCGAAACTGACCGTCACCGGATGCTTCGAAAGCAGATAGAGGGGGACGAGCAAGTTGAACGCCCCCCACAGGAAATTCATGATGGAGGTGGAGGGGCCTTTGCCGCGAGGATTTGCGAACGGTGTGGGAAAGGTTTCCCCGCGCAATCCGCAGGCCAGATGAGGGATGCAATTGCAGAGGAAAGCCGCGGCAAAAAAAGACGCGAGATAGTCCATGCGATAACCTCCGAGATGGCCGAAGCACGAGGCGTCGTTCGTTGAGCGCCGGTGCTCGAGTGCTTGAAGCATTGCGAGCAGCATCGGTATGCTTGGCGACGAGCCGCGCCATGGTGGGGCCGAAGATCAGAACGGCGACGAAGGTGTGGCCATCTGTCTGGCTGAAGCGGCGCAGTCGTCCTGCTGTTTTGGCCTATCCTCCCGCCTGAAAAAAGAAAGGAGTCTTACGACGGATCCCGAAGGCGTGAGCGCCTCTGCGCCGCCAAAGTGATGGGGTGCGCATCGCCTCTTTTAGCGTAATCCGCCGGACGCCGGCCAATAGCGACGGCAAGATCACAAAGCTGAGTGTCGCTCCTATGCCGCCGCGAGAGGTGTTGCGGGGACGACCGCAGGCTCGGTTGGATAATTCCTGTGGGGCAGGTTGCACAGTCCACCGCCCAGATAGAGGTGGTGCCAGAGTTGCGTGGCCACTACGCCGCACAAACCTAAGCTCGCGAAGGTACCAAACCCGCGCCATTCGCCCTCCGTGGCCAACAATTCGCAATCGCGCCGCACTTGCGCCACGTCGAAATAGCCGGTCCGTGCGAGACTCTCGACGCTAATGAGCTCGCGCACGAATGCAGGGGGTCGGACAAGAAAACTTTCCGCGAGGGGTGCCCGGAACATTCGCTTGGGCCGTTGTGCTACCACCTCAGGCAGCACGCGCTCCGCCGCCTGTCGGAGCAGGTATTTGTCGCGTAAGCCACGCCTCAGCTTCCAGCGCGGGTGCTGGCGAGAAGCGAAAGCGATCACGTCCTCATCGAGAAACGGGTAGCGCGTCTCAACGCTGTTGGCCATGGCCACACGGTCGCCCTTCTGGCTAAGTAGCAGGCCGGGGATTTGTATCTTGTAGCCGAGGTAGAGTGAACGGTTCAGTGGATGCCATCGCGCCATGCGCGCCAGGTCGAGATCGAGATCCTCATATGCAAGATGGCTCCCAAGTTCTTCCTTAAATCCAGCGCTGAAATAGTGATCTCGCGACATCGCCACGAGATGATACATAATAGATTGAGCATGCGGCCCGCCGATCATGGCGTCGATGCGCGCGAGGTCGCCAAAGCCAAGATTGGGTGTAGCCCATTTGCGTGCGACGCGACTCATCACCGTGCTCGGCCGGAAGGCGTCGCCTACGTCGAATACGCGTGCAAGTTCCCGGATCTTGAACCAGACATAGCCAGCGAAAGCTTCATCCGCTCCCTCGCCTGTGAGCACAACCTTGTAACCTTGTGATTGCACCTCGCGGGAAAGCGCCAGCAACGCGGCGCACGAAGTGTCCAGAACTGGGCTTTCCGCCGCGGTCGTGAGCGCAGCATAGGCGTCCATGATGCGATTTGGTCCAGCCTCCACCACGGTCGGGTTGCTGTCGCCGATCGCGCGGGAAGCTTCCAAGGCGCTGTCGACCTCGTCGAGATCTAGATCGGGGACGCGCACCGTGAAGCTCGGCAGCGCATGACCTGCAACGCGAGCTGCCGTGGCGAGGACATAGGCGGAATCCACCCCGCCGCTCAGATAACCGGCCACGGGGACGTCCGCGCGGAGCCTGATCTCGACGGCGCGCGCAAACACGGCTTCGAAGGCATCGATCTGCTGGTGCCCGTGCGTGCTGTCTTCTTCTTCACCCCAGTCGGGAAAGTCGAAATCCCAATACTTCCGTTCGACTGGCACCGCTGCCTTGCCATGATTAGGCAATGTGATCTTTATATAATGACCGGGCGCCACGGCCTGAACGCCGTCGAACGCGGTGCGGCGCGAGCCGAGCGCAAAAAAAGTAAAAAGATGATCGATCCCGAGGGGGTCGGCTGTTGGCCTCACCGCACCAGACGCCAAGAGCGCTTTAATCTCGGACCCGAAATAGATGAAGTCGCCCTGGCGCGACCAGAACAAGGGACAAATGCCGACGCGATCCCTCGCGAGCATTACGGTCCCACGCGCAAAGTCAACCAGCACGAAAGCGAACTGACCTTTGAGATAAAAGAACAACTCGTCGCCATGCTCCTCGTAGAGGTGTGCGATTAACTCACAATCGCTATGCGTGCGGAAGACACGCCCTTTAGCTTCAAGCTCCGCCCGTTGCTCGGGGAAATCGAACAGCTCTCCATTGCAGATAACCGCGATGCTCCGGTCCTCGTTGAAGATCGGCTGTCGGCCATCATTGAGCCCCACGATGCTGAGCCGGCGATGCGCGAGCCCAATCCCCGGCGCAAACAGGAAACCGGAATCATCCGGGCCGCGATGGACCAGAGCAGCGGCCATGCGCCGCACTAGGGCCTGATTCGGCTCTCTTCGAGCCGCGAGGTCGATTAATCCCGCAATACCGCACATGTTGTCCCGTTAAGTGTTCTCCGGAAGGAGGCTGACACCAAAAGCAGAACGGTCTCAGATTGGCTTTGGCCTAATTGCTGTGAACGGCTACTTCTTGCGGGGATTTTTGGGCTGCCGCATGTCCAAGCGACGTCGACCTCAAATCCCAAATGACTACCGCTCTAGGGGGTTAAAGCTGCCATGCAGCGGACGTGAGCGACACGGTCGAGAGTCGAACCCAACGCAGACGTCAGGGGTTTCTGGGTCGCGCACACTCCGCGATAGAACTGCTACAGATCTCGCTGGATCGACTGCAACAAAGCCTTCAGAAAGAACAAATTGTCGAAAGACTGCCAAAACCTTTGCTATTGGAAGGGGGCTAAATGGTTGAGATCATCGCAGGCGAGGCTCCTCAGCACCCCATAGAATAGCCCCACAACCGCAAACTTGAATCCTGCGACTTTCATTGTGGCGGCTCAAGCGGCTCAAGCGGCTCAAGCCAAAAGCGGCCCGACGGCCAACGAAAAGACCGATACTGAAAATTTCTGACTGCCGCCACGACGATCAGTGTGGTCAACCACAGCGGCAATTCGTTCACCACCAAAAGCAACTTTAATGGGGCTGCTACCAAAACGCCCTTTGGTAAATTCTTTCATCGTCGCTAGGCGATGGAGGTCGAGCACTCTTCCTGAAAATCTGATCTGCCCAGATTGGCGATAGCCGCACCGGGGCCCTTCGAGATCTAGCCACGCCTTTTGGATCTTCTGTCCGGCAGGCGTCTCCCCGATCGCTTCGATGGTGGTGATTGCTGAATCGCCTACGCTCTCGATGGGGTGATACAGGAGCGGATCGGAGAACCATTCGACTGAACTGTGCAGGCCCCACTAGCCCGCCGCCCATGTCGCCATTACAGGGCGCGCTCCTCGATCCAATCGACATAGAGCAGGCGCTCCGCGAACAGCCAGGCGCCGTCCGCCTTCACGAAGCTATCGAGGTAGCGAAGGGCCGCGATCATCAACTGGCGGCGGTCGCCGTCGATCGTGACGTGGTGGGCAAGACAATAAGCTTGCCCAGTCGCCTGGTTGTCCGTCAGCGAAGATATAGTGCTCTGCCCCAGGAAATGCATTGTGGCGTGATACTTGTTGAGATCAGCGAAGACCGAAGCGAGGGCTTCTCGCGAGTGCAGTTCTTGCGATGGCGTGGGGTTCTTAGCGTCCATGTAGACGACGAAGTGCGTGTCTGGCGTGAAGAGCGACACTTGGCCTTGCGCGTCGCGCCGGTCGGCGCAATAGGCGTAAGCTTCGACGAGTTCGCGGATCGCAAGCCGGTCGGCGGCTTCGCTGGACGAGATAGCGCCGTGTTTGCTCATGACGGTCACGCGACTTCGAGGATGGCGCGTGGTTCGAGAAACGCCTCGATGCCGTAGCGGCCATATTCGCGGCCAAGGCCAGAGAACTTGAAGCCGCCCCAGGGCGCCTGCGGATCGTCCGTCATGCCATTGATGACGACGCGGCCGGCCCGTAGCTGAGAAGCGATGCGGCGTGCCCGCGCCACCTCAGTCCCAAGAACGGCGGCGTGAAGACCGTAATTGGAATCGTTGGCGATGCGGATCGCGTCCTCGTCGGAGTCGTAGGCGATGACGCTAAGCACGGGGCCGAAAATCTCTTCCCGCGCGATCGTCATGTCGTTTGACACGTTCACGAACACGGTCGGCTTCATGTAGTAACCGGCTTCGAGACCCTTCGGATGACCCTCGCCACCGACCAGGAGTTCGGCGCCTTCTTCAATTCCCTTGCGGATGTAGGACTGCACACGATCGTATTGCTTCTGCGAAACCATCGGCCCGACGGCGGTCATCGGATCCGCGGGGTCGCCGACAGGGAAGGCGCGCATCGCGTCTTGGATTGCGCGTTTGACGGCTTCCAATTGCTTGCTTGGCACGAGCAGCCGTGTTCCCGCCGCGCAGGCCTGACCGCTGTTCAGAAACGCCATGCCGAGCGCCGCCGGGATTGCTTCCGCGAGATTGGCGTCGTCGAGCACGATCGTAGGCGATTTACCGCCCAATTCGAGCGTGACGCGCTTCATGGTCGCTGCGCCGTCGCGCATGATGCTTTGGCCGACGCCCACCGATCCCGTGAAGGAGATCTTGTTGACGTCGGGGTTGCGCACGAGTTCGGCGCCGACGCTATTCCCAAGGCCCGCGACGACATTCAGGATGCCCTTGGGAAGGCCGGCCTCGTGCCATGCCTCTACCAAGACTCGCGCTTGCAGCGAACTCATCTCGCTTGGCTTGATCACGACCGTGCAGCCCGCGGCGACGGCGGACGCGAACTTGAGACACATGAACAAGACGTTGGCGTTCCAGGCCGTAATCAAGCCGGCTACGCCGACTGGCTCCAAGGTCGCCGTCGTCTTATCCCAGCGGCGCGTCCACTCCATTTCACGGAGCGCCTTTTCGGCCGCCGAGAAGGCGAGGATGGCCGACTCCACGATAGGCCGTGCGAACCGCACGACGCCGCCATATTCTTCGACCATGGCGTCTGTCAGATCGTCGATGCGCGCCGATGTGGCCTCGTGCAACCGGCGCAACAGCTTGGCACGCTCTTCCGGCTTCGATCTGCCGTAGGTCTCAAAGGCGCGCTTGGCCGCGGCGATCGCACGCCGCGTGTCTTCTTCGTCGCCCAACGTCACGCGCGCGATGACCTGAGCGTCGGTGGGCCGGATGATGTCCATGACTTGGCTGCCGTGCGACTCCGCGAACGCGCCGTCGATGTAGTGGGTCGTATAAGTCTGGATCTTATTTGCCAGCATGGCGCGCGCTCCCACAAATGATGCTATCAGAATGAGGTGACGACGACCCGGTTGATCGCGCCTTCTCTCAGCGCCGCGTACCCGTCGTTCACGTCACGCAAATCGATCCGTTTTGAGACCAGCTCGTCCAGATTCAGCCGGCCCTGCAGGTAGAGATTCGCGTACATCGGGATGTCGCGCTTGAAATTGGTCGAGCCGATATTGACGCCCTGAACGCGCCTTTGACCGCCGATCGTGTTGAAGATGTTGAGATCGATGCCGACCTCGGGCTCGGATACGCCAACGAGATAGAGGCCGCCGCCAAGGGCGAGCATGGACAGGCCCTGTTCGGCCACGGCTTTCATGCCGACGAAATCGAACACATGGTCCGCCCCTCGGGGCAAGAAAGTGCGGACGGCTTCGACCGGATCGTTCTTCGTTGAGTCGATGATGTCGGTCGCGCCAAAATGCTGAGCCGCTTGCAATCGGGCGGGCTGGATGTCGATGACGACTATCCGCGATGCGCCGGCGATGCGCGCGCCGCTCACGGCGTTAAGGCCGACGCCGCCTGCGCCGAAGATCACGACTGTGTCGCCTGCTTGCACGTTGGCGGTGTTGATGACCGCGCCGGCGCCCGTAATGACGCCGCACCCGAGCAGCGCCGCCTGCGCGAACGGCATGTCGTTTGGGAGGAGGGCAAGCTGGTTCTCGTGGATGAGTGCGCGTTCTGCGAAACCGCCCAATCCCAAACCTTGGAACAGACTGACGCCATTGCGGCTGAGGCGGGGCCTCTCAGCCGGGCGGCGCACAGTCGCTTCGGGATGCTGGCACTGGAAGGAACGGCCCGATTGGCACCGTGCGCAGGTGCCGCAGGTTTGCGTGAGGCAGCCAACGACGTGATCGCCGACCTTGAACTGCGTAACGTCGGGACCCACCTCCGCGACGATCCCCGAAACCTCGTGACCAAGCACCGCTGGCAGCGGGACAACGCTATGTGTGGCGAACAGCAGATCGGTGTGACATAGCCCGGAGGCCTTCACGTCGATCAAAACTTCGCGTCCGATCGGCGTGGCAATATCGACGCTTTCGAGTTCGAATCCAGCCCCAAGGGCGTTGACAACAAGCGCTTTCATCTCCGGCCTCAAGCCATCTCGCGGGGGGCACAACTGCTGCCGAGCTGCAGGCGCATGCGAAGCGTTTCAAGAGCGTCAGATCTACGACGAGGTCTGCACCTCGCGCTCAATCCGCCCGCTGAACTACGCGAAGCAGACACAGTTTCCGGCGGCGAAGCTTGAATGAATCGTACGGCTGTTGGCGTTTTCTGACCAAATCGCGCTTTGGGCTTCGCTATCGCAGGCAAATCCGCCGCCAGGCGCCTGGGCTCATGCCAACGCGCTGCGTGAAAACGCGGGTGAAGTGACTTTGGTCAGAGAAACCGCCTGCTAGCGCGATCTCGGAGAGGCTCTTGTCCGTTCCGCGCAACATGGTCATCGCGCGTTCGACGCGAGCGTGCTGTAGCCAAGTGTGAGGTGCGAGACCCGTCGTTTTCCGGAACGCTCGCGAAAAATAGCCCACAGATAAGCCGCACGCCTCGGCGACAGCGACGAGCGATGTCGCGCCGCTCCGGTCGGCAGCGATCATCTCCTTCGACCGCCGCTCTTGCCACGGCGCCAGGCCGCCCTTCACACGTTGCACAGACTGCATGCCGCCATACGCGTGCGCAGCATGCGCGGCGAACGCCATCGTCACATGGTCCGCAAACAGTCGGCTCACTTGTTCGGGCGTTTGGAGCGCCGGCAGCACCGCTAAGCTTATCTGTCGAATGGTTTCGTCGTTCACGGCGACGCCCGGCTGATAGCGTAACTCATCAACGCGCGGCGCGTTGGCATGGTCAGCCAGCGCGTCGAGGGTCGCGCGCGACAGGTACCACAGCAGCGAGTGGATCGGTTTGTCCATTACCGCGAGCGGGTCACGCTTCAAGTCATGGATGGTTGTCACGCCAGCGGGCAGCGAGAAGGCGGAAACCTGACGCCCTTCTTCGAAATACACGTTGTTCGGAATTTCGCGCAGCATCAGGCAAAGCATGTACCCATCCTCACGTGGGATCGGGTCGGACAGACGTCCGTGAGGCTGGTCGACGCGGAGTTCGGTCACCGCAATCTCGGCGCTGTGCAGAGAGCGCGTCACGATGCAGGCCGCCTCATCAGCGCCGAAGTTGACGCCCAGGTCTCGGCCGTACGTGTGCGCCGGGGTTTTCGTGGCTAGGCTCGCCGTCATTGGTCAGGCCGCCGTCTGTTGGCTCCATCTCTCCCGCCGGGCGTGCCGCGAGCCCAAGACCGATAGCGCCAAAGGGACGCGCGACCTCGCCAACAAATACTATAAGTGACCAGCGCCATTGCACCTCGATGGAAGACCGTTCAGCCGAGATCAGGCAAGGTCGAAGCGATCGGCGTTCATCACCTTGGTCCAGGCAGTTACGAAGTCCTTCACAAACTTCTCCTTCGAGTCCGCGGAGGCATAGACTTCCGCGAAGGCGCGGAGCTGCGAGTGCGAACCGAAGATGAGGTCGACCCTGGTGCCGGTCCACTTGACCGCATTCGTCTTGCGGTCGCGCCCCCCGTATACGCCTTCAGAGCCGGCCACCGCCTGCCAATACGTGCTCATGTCGAGCAGGTTTAGGAAGAAGTCGTTCGTCAAAGTCCCAGGCTTCTTGGTGAAGACGCCGTGCTTCGAGCCGCCGGCGTTTGCGCCGAGGACGCGCAGGCCGCCGAGGAGTACCGTCATCTCGGGCCCGGTCAGCCGCAGCAAGGCGGCGCGATCCACCAGTGCTTCCTCGGGTGCCATGAACTGATGCTTGCTGCTGATATAGTTGCGGAAGCCGTCGGCACGCGGTTCGAGTGGCGCGAAGGACTGCACGTCGGTTTGCTCCTGTGATGCATCCATGCGTCCAGGCGTGAAGGGCACCTTCACGTCCTGGCCGGCGTCCCTCGCGGCCTTCTCGATCGCCGCGCCGCCGGCAAGGACGATCAGATCGGCGAGCGAGACCTTCTTGCCGCCGGTGGCCGAGGCATTGAACTCCTTTTGGATCGCCTCGAGCTTCGCAAGTACCGTCTTGAGCTGAGCCGGCTGGTTGACCTCCCAATCCTTCTGCGGCGCGAGGCGGATGCGCGCGCCGGTGGCGCCGCCGCGCTTGTCGGAACCGCGGAACGTCGATGCCGAAGCCCAGGCGGTCGAGACCAGCTGCGACACCGATAGCCCGGAGGCCAGGATCTTCGCCTTCAACGCGGCGATGTCTTTGTCATCGACCAGCGGATGGTCGACCGCAGGGATCGGATCCTGCCAGATCAGCGTCTCTTTCGGCACGAGCGGGCCGAGATAGCGCTGGATCGGACCCATGTCGCGATGCGTGAGCTTGAACCAGGCGCGGGCAAACGCGTCCGCGAACTCGTCCGGATGCTCGTGGAAGCGGCGCGAGATCTTCTCGTAGGCCGGGTCGAAGCGCAGCGACAAGTCCGTGGTCAGCATGGTCGGGACATGCTTCTTCGACGTGTCGTATGCGTCAGGGATGGTGGCGTCGGCATTTTTCGCCGTCCACTGAAAGGCACCGGCCGGACTCTTCTCGAGTTCCCATTCGTACTTGAATAGGTTGTCGAAGAAATAATTGCTCCACTTCGTCGGCGTCTGCGACCAGGTGACTTCTGGGCCGCCGGTGATGGCGTCAACGCCGATGCCAGTGCCGTGCTTGCTCTTCCAGCCGAGGCCCTGGTCTTCGATAGCGCCGCTTTCCGGCTCCGGTCCGACGAGCGAGGGATCGCCGGCGCCATGAGTTTTGCCGAAGGTATGGCCGCCGGCAATCAGTGCGACGGTCTCCTCGTCATTCATCGCCATGCGGAAGAACGTCTCGCGGATGTCCTTGGCCGCGGCGAGGGGGTCTGGCTTGCCGTTCGGGCCTTCCGGATTGACGTAGATGAGGCCCATCTGCACAGCGCCGAGCGGCTCCGCAAGCTGGCGTTCGCCGCTGTAGCGCTCGTCGCCGAGCCACGAGCCCTCAGGACCCCAGTACAACTCTTCGGGCTCCCAGACGTCGGCGCGGCCGCCAGCGAAGCCGAACGTCTTGAAGCCCATTGATTCGAGCGCGACGTTGCCGGCGAGAACCATCAGATCGGCCCAGGAGACCTTCCGGCCGTATTTCTGCTTGATCGGCCACAACAGCCGGCGCGCCTTGTCGAGGTTGGCATTGTCCGGCCATGAGTTGAGAGGTGCGAAGCGCTGCTGACCGGCGCCGGCGCCGCCACGGCCGTCGGTGATGCGATAGGTGCCCGCACTGTGCCACGCCATGCGGATCATCAGCCCGCCGTAGTGACCGAAGTCGGCGGGCCACCACTCCTGCGAGTCCGTCATCAATGTGGTCAGGTCGTTGATCACCGCGTTGAGGTCGAGGCTCTTGAACTCCTTGGCGTAGTCGAAATCCTTGCCCATCGGGTCGGACAGGTTGGAATTCCGATGGAGCATCTCGATGTTCAGCGCGTCCGGCCACCAGTCGCGGTTCGTGTGTCCGCCGCGGCCGTCCGTGAACGGGCACTTGCCTGCGCTTTCGTCGGTCTTTGCATCCATATTTCTCTCCAATTCGTGGAGTGCTGAGTGATTATCGCTTTGCGCCGAGAGGTGGCATGTTGGTTGCGGAGCAAAATAAGTGCAAATCGGATTTGCCGATCGGCATGATAAGAGGAACTTATCGCGCACCGCTCAGCCGCGAAGGTTCGCGCCAGATGGCTAGGCCATCGCCTGTATGCGGAATGACGCTGGTCGTCGATCCAGCGCTCTCGGTCACGAACATCCGCAAACTGGCGGACGACATCAGGGGCCACGCTCAAGACCACCTTGCCGCATTGGAGAGCCTACATGTGGAAACAGTGCCGGCCTCAGGCCACGAGAGATCTGATCATCATCCACACGCCGAACATCAACACCATCACTGAGCCGCCCACCTCAAACAGCCGCCCCACTCGGTGCCGCCAGCTTTCAGTTCGGGCGAGCAGCCCCATGAAGCGGTCGCGCGCGAAAGCGGCAGCGAGCGCGATGCCACCAATGGTGGCGATCATTCCGAGCGCCATGGCCGCGGTTACCGCAAGTCCCGCTCCGAGAAGCCCGCGCGCCAGCGCGTAGCTCATGATGAAGGTCGTGAGCGGACAAGGAATCATGCCCGTCACAAAGGCGAGCGTCCTGCCGTCGCGCTCATGCGTTTTGTGATCGCTTTTTGTCGAGCGACAGAGCAGGAAAGCACCGATCAACGCCACCATGGCACCGCTCGCGAACTCGAATTGGGGCGTGCGCCCACCTTGAGCGAAAGCGCGGCTGATGACGGCGAAGCCGGCGAGGACCAGGACAAGAGCAAGCCCGACATGGGTTAGGGTGAGGATGGCGCCGTTGGCGATACCCTCCCGCAGCTTGCCCGGCTGGCCCAGGTGGTAGGATACCAGCACTGTCTTACCGTGCCCCGGCATCATCGCATGCACGGCGCCGAACAGGACGGCGGCCGCCATCGCAACGAAGACAGCACGCATGTCTCCGCCGGCGACTTCGCCAATCCCGCTGGCCATTCCGTTGTAGAGCCAGCCTTGGATCGCGATAAGGCTGTTCATTACCCCATGTCAGTTGAATGCGATCGCCGATAATAGCATGTGCCGGGTGTACAGATGTCCGCTACGGCTCATTAGCGGACGTGATGCTCTGCGCCGTCATGTCCGCTAAATGCCCAAAGCATCAATCTCACGAGTTCTTAATGTTCTTGTTTTTCCGCATTCATGGATGCGTCAGGTAGTTTTCATGAGAAGCACGCTATCTGTTGCGCCTTGATCAGACGAATGGAGACAAGTCATGAAAGAGTGGCTCAAACCCGAAATCATCGAGTCCGAGGCTGGAATGGAAGTGACGAGCTATCTCCCGGCCGAGCTCGACCGCGCGTAATCAGCGCACAATCTCTAGGAGTTTGCCCAGCGACGGCCTCCGCTAAGTGTGGAGGTCGTCGTTTTCGCATGGACTTTTTGCGAAAGGGGAATGCCGCCAGTGACCTTGTTAATCGACAAGCCTAACTTCTGGACCTGCTAGGGTGAGAATTTCGCGAGAAAGTGCATTGATGGAGCTTGATCTCAGCTAACCAGCTCGACTTGCGGAGGCTGCTCGGTCGCGGGCTCGGCACTGGCCCGCGGCTCGTGTAGGACGGCGCCGTCGAAGAGCCTAAAGGGACGTTCCATTTGATATAGCAAGAGTGGGGATTTTGGACATCACCTCAGTTCTTCAGCTTTTACTGGGCGCCGACCGGGTCAACTACCGCCTGTGCGTCCCGGATCGGCCGTGCTGGTGTTGATAATGGGATTTTATGGGCCAACCGTTGCTGCTCTCATGCCGCGTTACACGTGAAAGTGATCGCGCAGCCGAGCCCGTGATCGGAATAGAGCGCGCTTCCATCGAGTCTCCTTTGATGATCCAGGCGTGAAAGTTCACGTCATAGAAGGAGAGCATCATGAGCAAACTTCTCGTTGCCTTAGCATTAATCGTTGCGTTTTCGGCGCCCGCCGTGGCGGCGTTTGGGAAGGCGCAAAGCAAATCTGACCAGCGACGCATCGAGTCTACACTTGAGCGTCAATGGAAAGTGGGAAATGCCCAACGCAGGCCCGACCGGCAGCGGGTCCGCGATCCTTATTGGATGCCCTGCAATAACTCCTCCTCCAATTACGCCGACTACTGCGACTAGGCGTGCGAGCACTCACCCAAGCCTTATCGATTGGACAGGCACCCACTCTTCTGGAGTGGGTGCCTGTTTGGTGCCTCATGGCAATTCCCCGCCTCGCGAAATCAGGCCAATATCGTCGCAGGGCTGATTGCCGGTGTGAGCATTGCCGGTGTGGCCCAAGCAGGGTCGGGCAGCCCTTAGAAATGGCGTGTTTTTGGCTGCCAACTGCAGCCGCCATAAAAGGTCGCTTGATGCCCGCGGGAACAGGGGCCGCCATATATGATGGAGTACTCGGAGATGACGACAAACGTCCTTGTCGCTTTTTACAGCACATACGGTCACATTCATCGAATGGCCCTTGCCGTGGTCGAGGGCGCGGAGGGCGTGCCCGACACCACTGTGCGGCTGCGCCGGATTGCGGAACTCGAAGAAGCGCGCAAGGCGTTAGCGGGCCAGGACGCCTACGTGCGGGCACAGCAGGCACAGTCCGACATTCCTGTGGTGACGCACGACGATTTGCGCTGGGCTGACGGCATTGCATGGGGGACGCCGACCCGCTATGGCAACATGAGCGCGCAGATGAAGCAGTTTATAGACACCACGGGTGGCCTCTGGCTCAAAGGCGAACTCGAGGATAAGGCCACTGGGATTTTCACGAGCACCGCAACCATCCACGGCGGCCAGGAGACGACGATCCTTACGGCGCTTATCCCGTTGATCCATCTCGGCATGGTGTTTGTCGGCACCCCATACGGACAGAACCCGCAAATCCTCGTAACCGACGGCATTGGTGGCTCGCCCTACGGACCCGGCACCCTCGCCGGAACCGACGGCTCGCGACAGCCGGTCGAAGCAGAGCTCACAACCGCACGCAACCTCGGCAGTCGCCTTGCTCGCGTTGCCGGCTGTCTCAAGCATCTCAGGGCAAGTCAAGCGTCCGCGCCATAGCCACTTGCCATAATGGGAGGTAGTCGACTGTGGTGCCGTTGCCACAGTGCATGAGTCGGCTTCTGGCAGGATTCGGACCCATCGACCTCCGAATCAAGCGCGTGGGTCGAACCTCGACGCGGAAAGCGACGAGGAACTTGAGGCCGCGCTGAGGCGCGAGCTGCCGCGAAATGAAAAACTCTGACAGCTGCAAATCGGAAGCTGCGTACGACAAGGACGAGCTGGGCGCGTTCATTCGCAGCTGTAAGGCGGCGCACGCTACAAAAGTGGGTGGTCGACCACCCAAGTTATTTTTCGTTAAGATAAGGTCCCTCGGGAGCGCTTTTACGGCAACGGATGGTGTCACCGAGCGCGCCTGCCGTGCCGTCGCCTCAAAAAGAGCTAGCGACTCAGAAGGGGTCAGCTTGCCTATTGTGGGTCCCGGCACTTCAAAGCGCGCTGAGCGTTGCAGCTGTTCAACTCACGCAAGCCAGTAGCGCGGCCCTGGCCCCCTGCGTCCAGCTTGATCGGCTGGATTCGCAAGCTTGCATTTGTCGATCGAAAGACATCCGCATCCGATGCATCGGGTGAGCCCTGCTCTGAGACGCTCGAGCTCAGCGATCCTTTGATCGATCCGTTTCGTCCATTGGCCCGAGAGACGCGCCCAATCCCTTCGCGTAGGGATGGGATACGATCAGCCGGAAGCTTGGCGAGTTCCCGCGCCGATTTCATCGAGCGTCAGCCCAATTCTTTGCGCGAAGACGATAAATGCGATCCGGCGCAGCACCGAGCGAGGGTAGCGGCGATGCCCGGAGCCCGCTCGCTGCGAGCCTATGAGCCCTCGCTCCTCGTAAAAGCGCAGAGCCGATGACGCGACCCCGCTGCGCTGAGAAACCTGGGTGATGGTCAGTACAGAAACCATGCAGAAGTGAAAACACGATTTCTCTACGGGGATTGCCGCCGACCCGATCGCATTCGAGCCACCATCAGCCGGATTTGCGCTCGACTGGCACACGCTGGCAGCGTGGCGTGAGCGGGGGATTGGCCTCGCCACACTCACGCACGCTGCCGGTATCTCATCGACCGGAGATTGGACGCTCGACCTACGCCTTCCCTTCGATGAGCCCTATCGCATCCCTGAGAGGACTGCGGCGGCAATCAAACAAGCGAAGTCGAAAGGTGGGCGCATCATCGCCATCGGAACTACTGTCGTCCGCGCGATTGAGTCTGCCGCTAACTCTGACGGCACCGTGTGCGCCGGAGACGGCGTTGCGCGAGGACGCATCGTGCGTGAAACCCCGCTCCGGGTCATCGACGCGATCCTCACCGGCGTGCACCAACCCGGCGAAAGCCACTTCGAGCTTCTGAGAGCCTTCGCGAGCGATGCTGTGCTGGACCAGACCTATACGGCACTTGTGGAGCACGACTACCGCACTCACGAGTTTGGTGATTCCATGCTGATCGAGCGTGTGCCGGAGCGGCTAACTCGCAAATCGCCGGACTACGCATCGGAGAGCGGTTTCGAGTCGAGCCATTCGACCAGTCTCAAAATTTGACAACGGCGCTGCGCCAGGCCCAATAGTTGGCGTATTCCCCGCGATTTGAACCGGCTTGGTGAAAAAGATGGGGCAATTTGCGCTTGTCCCTCTCGCACAAGGGAGAAACCTTTCCAACGCTCTTCCCCTGGG
>Ga0068860_100003857_pt1 | contig 15406 bp, 12 predicted proteins | sample KBSSwiS32_FD_66597 | JGI IMG/M metagenome (GOLD analysis project Ga0068860, IMG submission 66597) | Switchgrass rhizosphere microbial communities from Kellogg Biological Station, Michigan, USA - KBS Switchgrass S3-2 | ecosystem: Host-associated > Plants > Roots > Rhizosphere > Soil ... | reverse complement strand
TGAGGGAGGTTATATTCCTGTCCCCCAGATGAAATACTCTTTCAATGATCTCCTGTTCCGCCTCCTCTATGGTGCCTTGTTCCGTGCCTTCGTGGATGATGGCCTTTATTTCATCCTCTGTCACCGCGCCGTCCTGGGAGGGGGTGATGGGAAAGAATTTAAAGAAGAGGTTGCTGCTGGTATTCAGCAGCCAGACGATGGGGTGGGTGACCAGGGAAAGGGTCCTTACCGGCCTGGCTACCAGCCGGGCGATCTGTTCCGCCCGAAGGAGTCCAATGCGTTTGGGGATCAGCTCTCCAAAGATGATGGAGAGGAGGGTGACCGAGACCAGGATCAGGGCTGTAGAGATATCCTTTGCATATCGACTGATATAGGATATCTTTTCCAGGTAAGGCGTCAGATTGGCGGCGAACTTTTCTCCCGAGTAGAAACCCACCAGGATGGCTACCAGGGTAATGCCAATCTGGGCGGTGGAAAGGAACAGCTCCGGATTTTCGGCCAGCCGGAGGGCAGCCTTGGCCTTATCATCGCCTTTGTCGGCCAGCTGTTCCAGCCTGCTTTTACGGGCGGATACCAGCGCTATCTCCGCCATGACGAACAATCCGTTCAAAAAGATTAAGAAAAGTAATATTATTATTTCGAGCATATTGATGATTATAGGGTTGGAGCTTAGATTATGCCCTTCGGGCTAGCCGCCTCCAGCGGCTTTGTAAAAGTGCCCGACAGCCATCTGAACAGGCGTGCGAGCAGCCATCCAATCAGGCTGCCCACCAGGGCCCCACCTAAAACATCCACAGGGTAATGCACGCCCACATATACTTGTGCGTAAGATATTAAAAAAGCCCAGGCAAACACCAGCGACCACCACTTGCTGGTATGCCGCAGGGTCAAAAATATAAACCAGGCAGCCGCAAAATGGTTGCAGGCATGTGAAGATGTAAAGCTGGAGCTCACGGGGCAATAGCCTACCAGGATACGGATATTGTCGGCAAGATCGGGATCATGACAAGGGCGCAGGCGGAAAATAAGGCGTTTTATCACGCTGCTGCTGATCTGGTCGCTGAGGGCGGCTGTTATTACGAGGAGAAATACCCATCGCCAGCCTCGTTTGCCAAAGTTCAGGGTAATAAACACCAGGAGGAAAAGGTAAAAAGGTACCCAGAATTCCGCCTCCCGCAGAAAAGGAAAGATAAGGTCGGCCATTGGGCTTGTCCAGTCCTGGTTTACCTTGTTAAACAGCCAATGATCAGCCTGTACGATGTTTTGTATGAAGCCTGAATGACTGTCACTGTCAAGTAAAATCATGGTTTCCTGAAATTGCCCTAATTTTACGCCCATTTTAATTGCGGCCCAATTGGACTTCCGAAAAAATCTGGTCCAATTGTGCCAATTATCTAATTATTGTCCTTCGGACGACGGACCGTCCGTCCTGGATAAGATAATATAAACAGGTCATGGGAACAAAGGCAGGAATAAAGATACCGAAATTGATTCGTTTGATTTTTGTGGTGGGGATTATTTTTTTATTGATCATGAGCTTGTTGCGTCTGGGTCTCTTCCTGTTTTTTAGCAGACAGGGCCATTCTTTCTCCGACTTGCTGTCGTCCTTTGTCCTGGGTATACGGTTTGACCTGCGCTATGTAGGAATACTTTGCGCTCTTTTGCTGATCACGGGCAGTCTGCCTTTTTTGGATCCATTTCGCAAGCCGGCGGGCCGGAAATGGGTCATGTTCCTTATCGGGCTTTCCGGGTTTCTTGTTCTCTTTTTTTATTCGGTGGACTTTGCCCATTACAGCTATCTTTCACAGCGATTGAACGCCAGTGTTCTCAATTACCTGGCCGATGCCAATATCTCTGCCAGCATGGTATGGCAGACCTATCCCGTCCTGCGGATATTGCTCCTGCTGGTACTGGGCACCTGGCTGGTAAGAAAAGGGGCTAAATATATATATAAGCGTATCGGCAGGGGGGAAGGTTCTGTGCTGAAAACTTCCGGGCGTGTAGGCTGGTGGGTCGGGACGTTCCTGTTATTGGGACTTGCCATATTTGGGCGCATCGGTCAATATCCTCTCCGATGGAGCGATGCTTTTAGCCTGGGTAATGATTATAAGGCCAGCTTGTCGCTAAACCCTTTCCAATCCTTTTTTAGCAGTCTGAAGTTCCGGCATATTGCCTATGATGAGGCCAGGGTAAAGCAGGCGTTGCCTGTACTGGCGCCCTATTTTGGGTTCCACGATGTAGTAGGGGGGCAGGCCGGTGTCGACCCGCTGTCTGTTGCCATTACAAGGGATATACCTGCCCGGGAGGGTGTGACCGCCCGTATGCCCAACGTGGTGGTGGTCATTTGTGAATCTTTTAGCGGCTATAAGAGCAGCATGTGGGGCAATCCGCTGAACACGACCCCATTCTTCAACAGCATGTGTCAGCAGGGGCTGTTCTTCGACCATTGTTTTACACCCAGCTACGGGACCGCCCGGGGAGTATGGGCAGTGATCACGGGGATCCCCGATGTCGGAGTTCCCACTTCCACTTCCAGCCGCAATCCCGCGGCAGTAGATCAGCATACGATCATCAGCGACTTCCAGGGATATGATAAATTCTATTTTTTGGGCGGCAGCACCAGCTGGGCGAATATCAGGGGCCTGCTCACCAATAATATCGAAGGGTTGAAGATATATGAGCAGGAGAATTTCAAATCTCCCACGGTGGATGTGTGGGGCATCAGCGATAAGAACCTGTTCCTGGAGGCCAATGGGATACTTAGCCACCAGGATAAGCCATTCTTTGCCGTCATCCAGACAGCGGATAATCATCGTCCTTATACTATCCCCGACGAGGATAAAAATGTCTTTCATTCTATCACCGTATCGCAGGACTCCCTTCAAAAATGCGGTTTTGGCAGCAATGAGGAGATGAACGCCTTCCGATATACAGACTTTGGCTATCGTACTTTTATCGAGGCCGCGTCAAAGGAAAAGTATTTTGACAACACTATTTTTCTTTTTGTAGGCGACCATGGGATACCGGGCGATGCGGGGAAAATGTTCCCCAAAGCATGGACCGACCTGTTCCTCACGGCTGAGCATGTTCCATTGTTGATCTATGCGCCTAAATTGATCGTTCCCCGGCGGGTCACGAAGACCTGCTCGCAGGTGGATGTGCTGCCAACGCTGGCCGGTCTCTGTCATATCCCATATAAGAATACGACGATGGGACGGGACCTGCTGGACACCGCCCGTTACCGTGATGACAAGGAGCTGGCCTTTATCTATAATCCCGACCAGGAGTCCATTAGCGTGGTTCATAACGGGTATGTATATCGTCTATTGCAAAAAACGGGAAAGGAACAGCTGGTTTCTGTCGTCAACAACGACCCGGTGCCTGACTCGGTGATGAATGGTCCCGTGAAAAAAGAACTGCACGAGCTCACCGAAGGGATCTTCGAGACGGCAAAATATATGATATTGAAGAACAAAAAAGAGGCTGCTACTTCTTCTGCGCGATGATGAGCAGGCGGGGAGAATGCCTGCCGTCATAGGATTGTAACTCATAGTTTCCGAATACATGCTGTACCTGCATATCCTGTGCATTCAGCATCCTGGTAAAGTCATCCAGGGAAAATTTTGCCACTTTCTCCGTATACTCCAGCGGCGTCACCAGTCCTTTGTCCTCGATACGGATATTTTTATAGAAATGGGTTTTGTCAGTCCATTTTGTAAGGTGATAGATCGTACCGTCTATTTCTTTTTGCGAATGGCGTTCCAGTCTGTCTTCGGCATAGGGTGCATTGAGATAATCGAGTGTGAATAAGCCTTTTGCTTTTAAAGATTTGCTGACTGTGCGGAGAGCGCAGGCATGTTCTCTTTCCGTCCGGAAGTAGCCAAAGCTGGTAAAGAAATTGAAGACGTAATTGAAGTAATTGGTGTAGAAGATCTCTCTCATGTCGTGTACATAGAAATGGAGATGATCATTCTCATATTGCAGGGCATAATTAATGCTGTTCCCCGACAAGTCGATGCCTGTCACGTCGAAGCCTTCGCTGGCCAGTACGCGGGCATGGCGTCCCCTTCCGCAGGCGAGGTCCAGCATTCGGGAGCCGGTGGGGGGATGGAGGAAGGAGAGGAGACGTCTGATAAAGGCGGCAGCCTCCTCTTCATTTCTTTCAAAGTATAATTTATGATAATAAGGCGAGTCAAACCATTCCCGATACCATTCGGGGGAGACCTGGGTGGGCATCATGCAAATTCTTTTGTTCACCGGTGCTGGGTTAGGCCAAAAGGTATCCCATTCCGGTGACGTTTAACAATCGGGTGGTCCGCTTTGCAAATTTGTTGATATTTTGTAAGAAATTAAATGGTTTCTGGCATTTTACTTGCGGATTTTTTAAATGTTCGGAAAATAGATTTTTTTCGAGAAATATATTCTATTTTCCGGAAAGGTCTAATGATGGGCCTTCGGCCAACGAACCTGTGGTTCGTTTTAAAATTCAAATCTTAAGAATTCCCGCAAAGTAGTAGTCTGCCACCTCTGTCAAACCCGTATATTTAATGTGTAAATCTACTGATTGTGGCGTTGATCAAGAGTATTTCCGGAATTAGAGGGACAATCGGAGGGCGACCGGCTGAGAATCTGTCGCCGCTGGATATTGTCAAATTTACTGCTGCGTTTGCCAGCCGGATATTTGCGCGTGACGCCAGTGCCCGTCCAGATGGGAAGAAGATCGTCATCGGCAGGGATGGCCGTATCAGCGGGGAAATGGTCAATCAGCTGGTGGTCAGCACGCTGATCGGGATGGGGTTGGACGTGATCGATCTTGGATTATCCACTACACCTACTGTGGAGCTGGCTGTTGCCGGAGAAAAGGCGGCAGGCGGCATCATTATTACAGCCAGTCACAATCCAAAGGAATGGAATGCATTGAAGCTGCTGAACAGCGACGGAGAGTTCATCAGCGCGGAGGAGGGCGCGGCTGTCCTGGAAATAGCGGAAAGGGAGGATATCTCTTTTGCTCCTGTTGAAAGGCTTGGCAGCTATTCTCTTAATACGAGCTGGCTGCAGAAACATATCGATGCTATTGTCCGTCATCCGCTGGTCGATGTTCAGAGTATTCAGCAAAAACATTATAGGATAGTGGTCGACACGATCAATTCCACCGGGGCTCTCTTTCTGCCTCCGTTATTAAAGGCATTGGGTGTGGAAGAGGTGATCCTGTTGAATGAGGAGGTCAATGGGCGATTTGCTCATAACCCCGAACCGCTGCCGGAGAATCTTGCCGGACTCAGCGCTACGGTACAAAAATCAAAGGCCAGTCTGGGTATCGCCGTGGATCCTGATGTGGACAGGCTTTGTTTTGTATGCGAAGATGGCAGCATGTTTGGTGAGGAATATACCCTGGTAGCCGTGGCGGACTATGTGCTGAGCAAACGACCCGGCAATACCGTCAGCAATATGAGCAGCACCAAGGCGCTGAAGGAGATCACGCTAAAGCATGGCGGCGCCTATTATCCATCTGCTGTGGGAGAAGTGAATGTGGTGAACACGATGAAGGCGGTGAATGCTGTCATCGGCGGCGAGGGGAATGGCGGGATCATCGTCCCCGACCTGCATTATGGCAGGGATGCCCTTATCGGTATCGGACTCTTTCTCAGCGCCTTATCCTATCATAAGAATGGGATCCGATCCTTCCGGGCCCGTTATCCGGATTATTTTATCTCCAAGAACAAGATCGAGCTCCAGAGAGGTATCGATGTCCCGGCCATCTTCGATAAGATCAAGAAGAAATACAAGAACCACCCCGTCAACACCGACGATGGACTAAAGATAGAGTTTGACAGCGATTGGGTGCATTTGCGTACGTCCAATACGGAACCTATCATCCGTATCTATGCCGAGAGCAATTTCGAGACAACGGCTAATAATATAGCTACCAGGCTGATGCAGGATATAAAGGAGTTTATCTAGCCCTCGGACGGCTTCATCCTGCAGCATCGTCCTATGTCGTGCAGCCGACATAATAGGAACCGCTGGAAGCGGTTCGTCCGAAGGACAGACATTAGGGGTTTGCGGGAATTGGGCTATATTTTGGGAAGCCCAATTCCCGCACATATTCACACCTGAAGAATATTGTATCTTTACGCCCTCTATGGAAAGAATTTATTTCGACAATGCTGCTACGACGACACTGGATCCCCTTGTACTGGAAGCCATGATGCCCTACCTGACGGAGAAATTCGGCAATCCTTCTTCCATTTATTCATATGGACGGGAGTCCAGGCTGGCGATCGAAAATGCGCGCAAGTCTGTGGCGAAGATCCTGAATGCCCATCCGGCGGAGATATTCTTTACTTCGGGTGGTACAGAAAGCTCCAATACAGCCATTATGGCAGCGGTGCGCGATCTGGGATGTACGCATATTATCAGCTCCCCCCTGGAGCATCATGCCACGCTGCATACGGTAGAGCATCTCCATAAAAGAGGTGAAGCCTCTCTAAGTTGGGTGAAATTGTTACCTAATGGGCATATCGATATGGAGGACCTCGAACGGACGCTGATGTCCCTGGCTTCCAGCCCTGAAAAGACCATTGTATCGCTGATGCATGCCAACAACGAGATCGGCAATATGCTGGATATCCATGCGGTGGGTGAATTATGCAAGCTGTATGGGGCCTATTTTCATTCCGACACCGTGCAGACCGTGGGGCATTTCCCTTTCGACCTCCGGAATACCCCTGTTCATTTCGTCACAGGGGCGGGTCATAAGTTCCACGGGCCAAAAGGAGTGGGATTACTGTATATCAACGAAAATGTAAAGATCAGTCCTTTTATACACGGTGGTTCGCAGGAGCGGAATATGCGTGCCGGAACGGAAAACCTGTATGGCATCGTCGGTTTTGCCAAAGCGCTGGAGCTGGCTACTGCTAAATTCGAGGAGGACAGCAGCTATATCAAGGGGGTGAAGGTATATATGATGGAGCAGCTGAAAAAACATGTGAAGGGGATATCCTTTAACGGGGATGCTCTTGGAAGAAGTCTGTATACCGTGCTGAGCGTATCTTTTCCCAAGACAGAGAAGTCTGAGATGCTGCTGTTCAACCTGGACATCAATCATATTTGCGCCAGCGGAGGCAGCGCCTGTACCAGCGGTGCAGAGCAGGGGTCGCATGTGATCAGGGCTATCAATAATAACCCTAACCAGGTGACGGTTCGTTTTTCTTTCAGCAAACAAAATACAAAAGAAGAGGTGGATTTTGTAGTAGATAAGTTGAAGGACATGATCTGATCCTGAACCGCCACTGAACTGCCGGAAGCGGTTCGACCGAAGGTCAGACGTTAGCCCTTTGCGGAAATAGGGCTAATTTTTTTAAAGACCTATTTCTGCACATACTATGTCTTATATCATCGGCATCGACATCGGCACTACCAATACCAAGGCTGTAGCTTTTACTGACGGAGGTGACGTCCTGGCCGACGCTAATTTTTCCTATACTGCTTTTACGGGTGACGATGGCGTTTATGAACTAGATCCTACAAGTCTGTGGGGGGCTGTGCTCAAGGTCCTTTCGGAAGTGTTGTCGCGTACTTCGGACCGGAAGGGACTGGCGGGTGTCAGCTTTAGCTGTGCCATGCATAGTCTCATAGCGGTGGACAGACAAGGAGAACTGTTGACGCGTGCAATGACCTGGGCCGACAGCCGAAGCAAATTATTCGCGGACAGGCTTAAAGCAAGCGAGGCCGGCCGTCGGATCTATCAACAGACCGGTGTGCCGATACATCCCATGCTGCCTTTATGCAAATTATTATGGTTGAGGGAAAAGGAGCCGGATATATTTCGGCGTGCGGCCAAATTTATTTCCATTAAAGAATACATATGGTGGAAGCTCTTTGGCAAATACCAGGTAGATCATTCGCTGGCGTCTGCTACGGGGCTGTTCGATATCTATCATTTCAGCTGGTATAAGGAATCGCTGGAGCTGGCGGGTATCCGGGAGGATCAGCTGTCGGAGCCTGTGGCCTGTATGCATGTAGAAACGGGGCACCGGGTAGACGGATTGCCCGGCGGTGTGCCATTTATCATTGGGGGGAGCGACGGCTGTTTGGCGAATTTGGGGAGCAATGCCGTGAAGCCAGGGGAGACGGCGTTGACCATCGGCACCAGCGGCGCTATTCGTATGACAACAAAAAGTCCGGCATATGACGCGGAGGAAAGGATATTCCGGTATATACTTACTCCTGATCTTTATGTATGCGGAGGCGCAACCAATAATGGGGGAGGGGCCGTGCAGTGGTTTGCTTCGAACCTGGGTGGGGGCAGGTCCGTGGAGGACCTTGTTCAGAGCGCTTTTGGCGTTGCCGACGCGGATGGGTTGGTCTTTCTGCCTTATTTGCTGGGGGAAAGGGCTCCTATCTGGAATGCGGATGCCAGGGCTTTATTTTTTGGCATAAAGGCCAGTCATGGGCAGGCGCATTTTATGCGGGCCGTATTGGAAGGGATCAGCTTTAGCCTGCGTCAGGTAGGGGCGTCGCTGGAGGAGACCATTGGCCCGATAAAACATATATATGCCAGCGGGGGATTTACGCATAGCCCATTGTGGCTGCAAATGATAGCCGATGTCTTTGGCCGGACCGTATATACTACCAGTAGCGCGGATGCCTCGGCTATCGGCGCCTGTATCATGGGGGCGTATGCGCTGGGCGTCATTCCCGGACTTGATGACGCGGCCGTGCGGATGATCCGGATAAAAGACAGCTATGAACCAAAGCAGGAGGTATATGGGGCGTCTTATGCTACTTACACGGAACTGTACCGACGGCTAAAAGATCTAATGTAAAGGCCCGCAGTACGCGGGCCTTCGTTCTCTCTCATGTGTCTGTCCAATGTTACTTGTGTCTGACAAGGTCTCTCGGAAGAATGCCGAACTCTTTTTTGAAAGCTTTTGCGAAATGGCTGAGATTGGAAAAGCCTATCTCGCTGCCGGCCTGCTTGATGCTGCATTGGCCGGTGATCAGCATTTCTTTGGCCCGTTGGAGCCTGTTCTTATTATAATAGTCATACAGGGTGTATCCGTATATCTGTTTGAAAAGATTCTTCAGCTTGCTGGTGCTCATGAATACTTCATGGGCCAGTGATTCCAGCGAGGGAAAGCCTTCCAGCCTGCTGCTGAGTATTTGTTCGATGTGCTGCATGCTTTCCAGGTCGTTCTTTTTGATGGCCCTGGGCAGCGATGCCTGTTCCTGACGCAGGAAAGAGTGGAGAAATTTCTCCGTCAGATGAATGATACGGGACAGGCGACGGATCTGGCTCAGCGGATCGTTCTCTTTCATTTCGAACAGCTCTTTGAGCGTCTCCCGGTGAGGGAGGCTGACGAAATAAGGGTTGTCGGATATGCTGTTGGCACGGGCAAAGGCTTCGAGCTTGTCCAGGAGCTCCGTTGGCAAATAACGGGAGGCGAGCTCATGTGTAGCGAAGATCATCAGTCTCTTCACCGTGCTGCCTGCCGGTATTTTAATATGCAATGGTTCCCGGGTGTCAGAAAGAAAAATGTCGTTTCGGAGGGAACCTTTGTCTGCTGCAACAGATTGGTCGGCATTGAGCCAGACTTCCTTGTTCACTTCCACCTGGTTAAAGGAAAGGGAAAACCCTTTTGCCCCATCTGCTTCGCGGTATATTTCCAGGTCGGATGCAAGCCGGAAGTTCATCACGGCATAGGAAAGATGAGGGCTCATCGTGTGAGCCAGGATCGTTCCTTCTCCAACATGAGGGGGTAAAACGAGCAAATGGTCTTTAACGGGAGTGTTCAGAAGCGCTGCGAATTCTTCCAACCATTTTTCATAGTTCTCCAGCTTGAATGAGTGCATTACCATGGTCACTTTATTACGGGTCTACTCAAAAAATTTAATTACATCCATCGGCAGCTGTCGTGGTCATGAGGTATAGAGTACGTGCGGATATTACCGCAAAAGCGCAAAATTACGGTAAATAGTCGTCGGGGATTGCCTGTAGGGAGTGTTTTAATAGCTGCAAAGGCTATTTAACGTTTTCTTGAGCAAGATCAATGCCGGGAAGGGCTATAACGGAATTTTTTTTATTACCGGCCTTTGATGATCTCCTTTGGAAGAATGCCGAACTCTTTCCTGAACGCCTTGGCAAAGTTACTCAAATTTGAGAAACCAATGTTCAATCCTACTTGTTTTACGCTGTATTTTCCTGTTTGCAACATTTCTTTCGCTTTTTCCAGCCTGTTGCGATTGTAAAATTCGTATAGTTTCATTCCATATATCTGTTTGAACTTGGTCTTGAGCTTGGTAGAGCTCATCATCGCTGTTTTGGAAAGCATGTCGATGGAGGGGAACTTGTCTAGCTTGTTATTGCTAAGGATACGTTCTATATCTTTCAGCGCCTCGATGTCTTTTTCTTTATCCCTTTGTTTTAATCCGCCGGATTCTTTCAGGAGCGGGGCCTTGGTCAGGAAGGCGTTGAGGAATTTTTCCGTCAGCATGAGCACTCTGTTCTGTATAAGGAGATGGCTGATAGGGGACTGATGGTCGGCGCTGAAGATATCTTCCAGCAGCTGCCGGTATTCGAAGGTGATAGGTTCCTTGTTGATATTCCGGAGTCGATTGTCTGCATATACGAGGAGGTCCAGTAATATATCTTTTTTGACACAACGGCTGACAAAGGAAGGGCTGAAGAAAAGGCCGACGCGTCTTAGTCTCGACCCTCTTGAATACGTTATCTCCAGGTCGTAGTTGGTGGAGGATAAAAAGATATTGCTTCTGTTGGGGCTTTTGTCTGTGATAGCATTGTGCGGCTCGCGGATCACGAAAAAATCGCTGACATTTACCTGGTTGAAGAAGAGGCTAAGGCCGTAGAGGGATGATTTTTTTCGCAGGAATACCAGGTCTTCATTCAGGGAGAAGTTCATGATGATATAGGATATATCCGTATTGATATTGGCTGCCATCACATAGCCATCCCCGACGGGGTAGGAGATCTGTATCTTACCGGCCACGACGGGCAATTTTAGGACCCTACTGAAGCCTTTGAGCCAGCTGCGGAAATCTCTTAATTGATAAACATATCTTACCATAGGACAAACGTTTAAGACGAGAGGTTTATTTATCAGAGTAGATCCAATAGTAATTTAACGAAATTATGTCAAACTGCAATGACAGTTTTTCTATTCAACAAGAGGAGGGAAGGTCTGTTTAGCTAACGTAAAATAACACACGAAACGCAATCCGGATGCCATGGGAGCCTTTTTTTGGACAAGTTGGTATTTGGGCCGGATGAAACACACTGTGAGAGGGACGGACTGGCCGCTTCCCGCGGCTCCCAGGCTCACGGGATGTGCGGGGCGGATGCTTATTTCAGGATACTTTTTATCTCCTGCAGCTTGAGCAGGGCCTCAACGGGTGTCAATCGATTGATATCCATGCTTTCCAGCAGGCGACGGATATGGTCGAAGGCCTCCGTGTGGGCATCAAAGATAGATAGCTGCAATTTTGGAGCCGCAATATCTTTGATGGTATCTCCGATGGAAGAGCCGGCCTGTTTGTCCTCGAGCTGATGCAGGATCTCGTCTGCCCGTTGAAGGAGGGCGGGGGGCATGCCTGCCAGTCTGGCTACGTGGATGCCAAAGCTGTGAGTGCTGCCTCCTGGGGCCAGCTTGCGGAGAAAGATCACTTTATTACCCACTTCTTTATTGGTGATATGATAGTTTTTGACGCGGGGCAGCTTATTCTCCAGCTCGTTGAGCTCATGATAATGGGTGGCGAAAAGAGTTTTTGGGGCGTGCGGGGAATTGTGGAGATATTCCGCAATGCTCCAGGCGATGGATATGCCGTCATACGTGGAAGTGCCTCTTCCTATCTCATCGAGGAGCACCAAACTGGCGGGGGTAATATTGTTGATGATGCTGGCTGTCTCGTTCATTTCGACCATGAAGGTGGATTCGCCGGCGCTGAGGTTGTCGGAGGCGCCTACACGGGTAAATATCTTATCCGTCAGCGGGATCTTTGCCGCATGGCAGGGTACGAAGCTGCCCATATGGGCCATCAGGGTGATCAGCGCTGTCTGCCGCAGCAAGGCGCTTTTACCGCTCATGTTAGGACCGGTGAGAATAATGATCTGCAGGGAGTCGGAGTTCAGCAAAAGATCATTGGCGATGTATGATTCACCGGGAGGAAGGTTCCTTTCGATGACGGGATGGCGGCTTTCCTTTAGCTCCATTTCACGTCCTTCGTGAAGGATAGGCTTTTTGTAGTTGTATTGCAGCGCAACAGCCGCAAAGGTCAGGAGACAGTCCAGCTCTGCCAGCACCTGTCCATTGACCTGCATGGGGGCGATGTATTCCTGTAAGGCTGTTACCAGCTGGTCGTACAGTCCGGCCTCCAGCGCAAGTATCTTTTCTTCCGCGCCGGTGATCTGCTCTTCGTACTCTTTCAGCTCGGGTGTGATATAACGTTCGGCATTGGCCAGCGTCTGTTTGCGCATCCATTCCCCGGGCACTTTATTCTTGTGTGTGTTGGTGACTTCCAGGTAATAGCCGAATACATTGTTGAAGCCTATCTTCAGAGAGGATATGCCTGATCGCTCCGCCTCCTTCTGCTGTAATTCCACGAGATACTCTTTGCCTCCCGTGGCTATCTTCCGGAGACGGTCCAGCTCTTCGTTGATCCCCGTGCGTATAGTGTCCCCTTTGGCTACGGCCACCGGCGGATTGTCCATAATGGTGGAGAGTATCCTTTCCATGATGGGCCGGCAGATATCCAGTCGTGCGGTGAGCTGGCGGATGTGCTCGTCGGGGATACTGTTGCCGGCCTGTTTTATTTCGGCGATGTGCTGCAGGCCTTTTGCCAGCACCAGCAGCTCGCGGGGGTTGATCTTTTTTACCGGGATCTTGCTTACCAGTCTTTCGATGTCGCCGCACTGATGTATATGGCGGGCGAGACTATCCCGCAGATCGGGATCTTTTATGCACCATTCCACGGCATCCAGGCGTCGCTGGATCTGGAGGATGTCCTTTAAAGGCATGAGCAGCCAGCGTTTCAGCAGCCGTGCTCCCATGGGGGACACCGTATGATCCAATACTTTCAGCAGGCTGAGACCTTGTTCACGGTTGTCGGAACCTGCCAGCAGCTCCAGGTTGCGGATGGTGAACTTGTCCATCCACAGATAGTCCTTTTTATCCAGGCGCTGGATCGAGCTGATGTGCTCCAGGTGGGGGTGTTCGGTGTCCTTTAAATAATGTAATACGGCGCCGGCCGCCACGATGCCCTCATGCATGTTCTCCACGCCGAAACCTTTGAAGGAATGAGTCTGGAAATGTTTGAGGAGGATGTCTGTGGCGTATGCTTCTTCGAAGATCCAGTCTTCCATCGTATACGTATAGAACCGGGGCCCGAATGCTTCCTTAAAATGTTTTTGGAAGTTGCGCTGGAAGACGACTTCGGCAGGGCGGAGGGTCTGCAGCAGCTTGTCGATATATTCGGTGTCTCCTTCCGCTACGAAGAATTCACCTGTGCTGATATCGAGGAAGGCGATGCCCAGGCCGCTCCTGTCATCGGGCCAGTGGTCGGGAAAGTAGATGCCTGCCAGGAAATTATTGCTATTCCCTTCCAGGAGCTTTTCATTGGTAGCTACGCCGGGAGTTACCATTTCCGTGACGCCCCGTTTGACGATGCCTTTGACAGATTTGGGGTCTTCCAGCTGATCACAGATGGCGACGCGATAGCCTGCTTTTACGAGCTTGTGAAGGTAGGTGTCCAGGGAATGGTGGGGGAAGCCTGCCAGCTCGAGGGAGTGGGCGGCTCCATTGTTACGTTTGGTAAGGGTGATGCCGAGGACCTTTGAGGCGGTGATGGCGTCGCCTCCGAAAGTTTCATAAAAGTCGCCTACGCGGAAGAGAAGAACGGCATCGGGGTATTTTTGTTTGATGGCCCGGTGCTGCTGCATGAGAGGAGTTTCTGCGCTGGATTTTGCCATGGGTGACAAAAATAAGAAAGCCTCCACAAATGGATGGGGAGGCTTTTTGTATGGGGATAAGTTGGTGGAAAGTTTAATGATCATCAAACTTACATTTTTTCAGGATGATCATACGGGAATTGTTTTCTTGGTTATATTATTCTTTTAACTAATTGATTGTCATTGTATATTGTGCTTTCGTAAAAGATATATTCCTCGATTAATTTGCCCAAATTCTTGTCGACATAGTTGCTATAGATATTGATTCGCCCATGCGCATTCCTGCATTCAGCTGGTTGGCAGTTTTTCTTACAGGTGAGCCGGCAACTGCCCTGGAATTCCTGTGTGCTGTCGCTACCCTGGACCATCAGCATGGCATTTTGCCAGATCGGGAAAAAGCAAGGTATCAATAATGTACCTTTGCGCATGCGCAAACTAGGTATGGATGAGCTGAACCGGCTGTCGGTGGATGAGTTCCGCCAGTCGGCGAAAATGCCGGTGGTGGTCGTGCTGGATAATATCCGTAGTATGCACAATGTAGGAAGCGTGTTCCGGACGGCAGACGCTTTTCTCATACAGGGGATCTATCTCTGCGGATATACGCCGCAGCCTCCGCACCGGGATATACAGAAGACCGCGCTGGGAGCTACCGAGACCGTGGACTGGAAATATTTCCAGGATATACGGGAGGCGTTGAAGAAGCTGAAGAAGGAGGGGTATCGGATATTTGCGGTAGAACAGGTAGAGAACAGCATACCGCTGCAGGAGATGGCCCAACAACATTCCGGAAAGACGGTTGTTGTATTCGGGAATGAGGTCAGCGGCGTAGGGGAGGAAGCGTTAAAGTTTTGTGATGGCAGCGTAGAGATACCCCAGTGGGGGATGAAGCATTCGTTGAATATTTCCATTGCCGCAGGGGTTGTCCTGTGGGAACTGGCAAGAAACTATAGATTTGATACATTATGAGTAAAGTGAAGAGCTATCTGAGCCTGATACGTTTTTCCCATACCATTTTCGCGATGCCGTTTGCGATGATCGGGTTCTTTTTGGGGGTGATCCAGGTGTATTGGTCCTGGCAGCCCGGATGGCATGTGGTTTTGTCGCCTTTGCGTGGGTGGCCGATGCTTTTCGGGCCTCATGGTGAGTCCGATTACTGGAGATGGGCTCCGCATAATGGTGTACAGATAGCAACGAGGTTCGCCCTCGTGATTGCCTGCATGATCTTTGCCCGGAGCGCGGCCATGGCCTTCAACCGCTGGCTGGATGCAAAATGGGATGCGCTCAATCCGCGCACGGCCATACGGGAGATACCGGCCGGGATCATTTCCAAGAATAGCGCGCTGCGGTTTGTCATCTTCAACTGTCTGGCGTTTATAGCCTGCACCTGGTTTATCAATCCCCTGTGTTTTGCCCTTTCTTTTGTCGCCCTGGCTGTTGTGCTGG
>Ga0068860_100003855_pt1 | contig 15407 bp, 15 predicted proteins | sample KBSSwiS32_FD_66597 | JGI IMG/M metagenome (GOLD analysis project Ga0068860, IMG submission 66597) | Switchgrass rhizosphere microbial communities from Kellogg Biological Station, Michigan, USA - KBS Switchgrass S3-2 | ecosystem: Host-associated > Plants > Roots > Rhizosphere > Soil ... | reverse complement strand
TGTCTTACAGTTCCATCTTCCAGCACGTACCGTGACAGGGAGGTCCGGCGATCATTCCTTGCGTTGACTCCGCGTGGCTGGCAGATTCAGCGGGAATTTCTCAACTTTGTAATTCACTTTTGAAAACGAAACTTCTTCTTTTTGACATCGATGGCACGCTTCTCACTTCCGGAGGCGCGGGAGAGCGCGCACTGCGCCTGAGCCTGAAAGAGCACTTCGGAATTGAGGAAGACCTCAAGACTGTGGAGATCGCCGGACGCACCGATTCCGGCATCGCGCAACGCATCCTTGAAAAACATGGCACGCCAGTCACTCCGGAAAATGTCACGCGTTTCCTGGACGGGTACCTGCATCATCTCGCGATCGAACTCACGCGCAGCAAGGGATACCTCCTGCCCGGCATCGTGGATCTGCTGAATGAGCTCCAGAAGCGCCCTCATCTCGCCATCGCACTCCTCACGGGCAATCTGTCGCGGGGAGCCGAGATCAAGCTGACCCACTATGGCATCTGGAATTATTTTGAGTTCGGCGCCTACGCGGACGATCACCACGACAGGAACCAGCTTGGCAAATTTGCGACGACTCGCGCGCGTGAGAAACACGGAGTGGAGTTTTCCCCGGAGAATATTTTTGTGCTCGGGGACACGCCGCACGATATCGATTGCGGACGCGCTTTCGGCGCGAAGACGGTGGCGATCGCGACCGGGAATTTCAACCGCGAACAGCTCGCGGCCCACAATCCCGATTATCTTTTCGATGATCTCTCCAACATTGAGGAAGTCATCGCAAGGTTGGGATTGTAGAGAGTATTACGAAACCAGTGTTTTGTATTCCGACAGCTTGATTACGCGGCCTTCCGGATCGCGGAAATTGGTGTAGGGCCCGACCATCGTTACGATAATGCCGCGATTGCGGAGTTCCCGCAGCACGGGCTCGCGATTCTTGAGCACCAGGTAAAGGTGGAAATAGCTGACCATCTCGCCCATCTCGGATTGACGGAGGCAGATCGGCATACCGCCCAGCTCCATCTCACAGTAGCGTTCAGCGCGTTCACTGAGCACTTTCGCTTTCAGGATATTCACATAAAAGTCCCTGATCTCTTTCCAGCGCTGTGTAAAAATGGTCAACGAATAGCAGGAGGGATTCTCCTGGGCATCGTGTTCCGTGTTTTCATCCACATCGTGGACCGCATTTGGAGGAATATCTGTAGCAATCATCTTGAATAATGATTTAGCAGGATGCGTGCTGAGATTATGGAATTTTTAATAATTATCATAATTTCGCGTTTTACAGAGTAAAAAAACTGACCTCCGCTTGCAAAAATGCCGAGAGGGCGAACATTGGCACGCAGCTTGAACGGCCAAGGCGGGCCGGAATTGCGGATACAAAGTCCGATACCCGAGCTTAATGCGTCGAACCGGCGTGCGCGGACCGTACACGCTCCAGCACATCGGTAGAGTTGAAAGGAATGAGCTTCGAAGCCCCCTGATATTCCACCTGGGCCTGTTCGCCCTTCAATGCCACCAGATTGACACGCATACCGACTGGCACCACCGCATTCCCGACAGTCTGTCCATTCATGACCACGGGAAAATCGACCGGCACCTTGAGTGTTACGATTTTAGGCCATTCCGAGGGTGTGTTGTCGAGAGTGGCGATATCCATGGCCGCAACGGGCGTGCTGATTGCAACGGCGGCGGGAGCTGGTGCCACAGGTGGTGTTTGCACAACCGCCACGGGAGCCACGGTGGAGGGCGGCTGTGCAGCTGCCACAGGCGTTGCGACCGCAGACGGCGACTCCGCAGGGGCGCCCTGAACTGCGTCCCCCTTCTTGAGAACGATATCGTTAAACAACGCGACAGGAATCTTCAGCAGGTCCGCAGGCCTTGCGCCGAAAAAAACGAGCCCTGTTACAATGATGAACGCCACCACGGCCAGCCACGTGAGTATTCCTTTCATAATCCAGTAAATAAATTTTAAAGCCGGGATTGCCCCCGTGTCTAATTCGAGGGGCGCGATGATCGCGGCGAATTGAACAGGAAAACATCCCATAAGCACCCATGGGTGCTTTTTTAAACTGCGACGAGTCTGCGATGCCGGGTTCAGACCGGTCAAACAGATTGCACTAGTGGAAAACCCCTACCCGTTTTCTATTTTGCACCCGCTGCCCTGGGACTGCGTTTATTCAGGCTTTTTGCCACGCGCAAGGCCACCTCGACAAACGAGCTTTCCACCGGCACGTGTCCGCTTTTGCGGGTCGCGAGCGAAATCTCGATCTGGGACGAGGAGTCGGAAAGCGGTTTGTAAACCACCCCGGGGCGCCGCAGATTTTGCAGCGATGATGGCACCAGCGAAACCCCGAGTCCCGCAGCCACCAACCCCAGCATGCTCTGCATTTCGTTCCCCTCCTGTGCCAGCACAGGGCTGAAACCCGCCTGCTGGCATGTGGCGATGATCTGGTCGTAGGCGCTCGGCCCCTGCCGGCGCGGAAAGAGGATGAATGGCTCCATGGCGAAATCCTGGAGCCGCACGCGCGATTTCATTGCAGCGGCATGATGCTCGGGAAGCGCCAGCACGAGCGACTCGCGCAGCAGGAGATGCACCCGGATCGAGTCATCCGAGACCGGCGTGCGGAGAAACCCGATGTTGATTTCCCCCTTCCCAAGCGCATTGATCTGGTCCGGCGTGGCCATCTCATGACAGCGGATCTCGACATCCGGAAACCGCGAGTGAAATTCACGCAGGGTGGGAGTCATGACCGAATAAATCGCGGAAGTCACAAACCCGATGCTGATGGATCCCACTTCGCCTCGCTGGGAGGCGGCGACCATCTCCTTTGCGCGCTGGGATTGCGCCAGGATCGCCCGCGCCTCCTTCAAAAAGAGCCGTCCCTGCATGGTCAATTCAACCCGGCGGCTGGTGCGCTGGAACAGCATCGCGCCGAGCTCATGCTCAAGGTCACGGATCTGCTGGCTGAGCGGCGGCTGGGCGAGATTAAGGCGCTTTGCCGCCCGCCCGAAATGAAGTTCCTCTGCCACGGCCACAAAATAGCGAAGGTGACGCAATTCCATATCAAGACTATATATGTCTTGATTGAATAGGAAAGATATATTGGATGTTATGACTTTTGTGGCGAATTTTCCATCCTATGTGGATTGTTCGCTTGGCGCTGAGAAGACCCTACACCTTTACGGTGATGGCGATATTGCTGGTGCTCATGGGCATGGTAACCATCAGCAGGATGGCGACCGATATTTTCCCGTCCATTGATATCCCGGTCGTCAGCGTGATCTGGAGTTACAGCGGGGTGGCGCCAGAAGAGATGGAAAAACGGTTTGTGACCGTGACGGAGCGCGCCATGACCACCACGGTAAACAATATCGAGCACATCGAGTCGCAATCCTACAACGGGGTGTCGGTCATCAAGGTGTTCTTCCACGAGGGGGCAAACGTGGAGGCCGGCGTGGCGCAGGTGACCTCGATCTGCCAGACGCTCCTGCGCACCATGCCGCCGGGCACCACGCCGCCGCTGATCCTCCAGTACAGCGCGTCCAATGTGCCGATCCTCCAGCTCGGCCTCAGCAGCAAAAAGCTCTCCGAGGCGGATCTTTTCGACCAAGGCCTGAATTTCATCCGCACGCCGCTTTCGACCGTGCAGGGGGCGCAGGTGCCGCTACCCTACGGCGGCAAATCGAAGCAGATCATGGTGGATATCGACCTGCCGAAACTTTACGCAAAGAACCTCTCCCCCGCCGATGTAAGCAGCGCACTGAGCGCCCAGAACATCATCCTGCCAGCAGGGACGATAAAAATCGGCGACCGGGAATATGCCGTGCGCACAAACAGCAGCCCCCAGATTATTGACGCGCTCAATGACCTGCCGATCAAACAGGTGAACGGGGCAATGGTGTACATGCGCGACGTCGCGCATGTACACGACGGGAATGCGCCGCAGACAAATGTGGTCCTGCAAAATCGCATCCGCGCGGCATTGCTCATCGTGCTCAAGAGCGCAAACGCCTCCACGCTCGACATCGTGAACCGTGTGAAGAAAGAGCTGCCCCGCATCCAGGCCACGCTGCCAAAGGACCTCGATCTCCAGCAGTTTTTTGACCAGTCGATCTTCGTCCGCGCATCGATCAATGGCGTGCTGAAGGAAGGCGTGATCGCCGCGTGCCTTACCGCGCTGATGATCCTGCTCTTCCTCGGGAGCTGGCGCAGCACCATTGTTGTCGCCACCTCGATACCGCTCTCGATCCTGTGCTCGATCATCATCATGGGCGCCCTCGGGCAGACGCTGAACATCATGACCCTGGGCGGGCTTGCGCTCGCGGTGGGCATCCTGGTGGACGACGCCACCGTGGAGATCGAAAACATCCATCGCAACCTGGCAATGCACAAGCCGATGGTGCGCGCGATCCTCGACGGCGCGCAACAGATCGCCACGCCGGCATTTGTGGCGACCCTTTGCATCTGCATCGTGTTTGTGCCGGTGTTTTTCCTGAGCGGCGTTGCCAAATATCTGTTCCAGCCGCTGGCGATGGCGGTTATTTTTGCGATGCTTGCCTCCTATTTTCTCTCGCGGACGGTTGTCCCGACCATGGTCAAGTTTTTGCTCAAGGAACACGAGCATGAGGCCGAGGAGGATCACTCCTCGTTCTTCGGGCGGATCCACGACCGCTTTAACAAGGGTTTTGAAAAAATGCGCAATGCTTACGAAGGCTGGCTGCGCAAGGTGCTCGACCACAGGAAGGTTGTTTTCATTGCCATGGGAGCCGTGGTGCTGGTGTCGCTCTGCCTCGTTCCATTCATCGGGCGGGATTTTTTCCCAACCGTCGATGCGGGGCAGATACGCCTCCACGTGCGCGCACCGGCCGGAACCCGGCTTGAGGCAACCACGGAGCGCTTTATCAAGGTGGGCGCGACGATACGGAGTGTCATCCCGGCGGATGAGATCGCCACGGTCATCGCGAACATCGGGTTGCCAACCAGCGGCATCAATCTCGCCTTCGGCGACAGCTCGACGATCAGTTCCGCGGATGGCGAGATGCTCGTTTCGCTGAATGCGGAAAATCACAAACCGGTGGCCGATTATGTGCGGGAACTGCGCAAGAAACTGCACCGGGAATTCCCGGACATGACCTTCTATTTTTCCGCACCGGACATCGTGAGCCAGATCCTGAACTTCGGGATACCGGCACCCATCGACGTGCAGGTTACCGGCCGCGATCCGAAGAACTATGAAGTCGCACAGCGCATCAAGGATGAGATCGCGAAAATCCCCGGAGCCGTGGATGTGCATGTCCACCAGCGGATGGACGGGCCTGAGTTACAGATCAACGTGGACCGCACACGGGCCGAGCAGATCGGGCTCACACAGCAGACCGTGGCCAGCACAATGCTGGTTTCGTTGAGTTCAAGCGGCCAGGCGGCGCCGAATTTCTGGCTGAATTTCAAGACGGGGGTGAACTACACGGTGGCTGTGCAGACGCCCCAATACAACATGGACACCCTGCAGGAATTAAAAAACACGCCGATCGCCGTCTCGGGCAGCACATCCCAGACGCAATTGCTGGGCAACCTGGCCACGATCGAGCGCAAGGAATCCCCGGTAATTGTGAATCATTACAACGTGCAACCGGTGTTCGACATCCTGGCCAGCGCGCAGGACAGGGACCTGGGCGGCATCGCGGATGACATCCAAAAGAAAGTGCTGAATGCCTACCAGCCCGAATCCGGCGCGTGGCGCAAAATGGCGAATGCCGTGCATCTCGGCTGGCTGTTCCACAAGCTGCCGGAACCAAAGCTGCCAAAGGGGAATACGATCTCCGTGCGCGGCCAGGTGCAGAGCATGAACAGCTCATTTGCAGGGCTCGCGGCCGGCATCGCATTTGCAATCGTGCTCGTTTACTTCCTGATGGTTGTCAATTTCCAGTCGTGGACCGATCCGTTCATCATCATCACGGCCCTGCCCGGGGCGTTGTGCGGGATCATCTGGATGCTGCTGGCCACCGGGACGACGCTGAACGTGCCGTCGCTCATGGGCGCGATCATGTCCATAGGCGTTGCGACCTCAAACAGCATCCTGCTGGTGACTTTTGCAAACGATGAAAGGCGCGAGGGGAAGAATGCCATGGAGGCGGCGCTCTCCGCCGGGCACACGCGGCTGCGCCCGATCGTGATGACCGCGCTGGCGATGATCATCGGCATGCTGCCGATGTCGCTGGGCCTGGGTGAAGGGGGCGAACAGAACGCCCCGTTGGGCCGCGCGGTGATCGGCGGGTTGATTGTCGCGACTTTTGCGACGTTATTCTTCGTGCCGGTGGTGTACAGCATACTAAGGCGCAAGGAGTTTGCCGTGGATGCGGACGAAAAATTCGAACAGGAAGCCGGGGAAGCTGGCAGCGACGATAAAGAAAGCCACGCCAGGCAAGATGGAGGAAAAGCATGAGCACTTCGCAAACAACAAAACCGCCAGAACACAGGACGCATAAACTGAAACCGCCCGAGCGCAGCATCGCAATCCGGGGGCCCCTGACCGCCGTGACCGTGATTGCGATATTGGTCGTGTTTTTTGTCTGGCGCCACATCCAGGTGCAAAGGGAACTGGAGGAAAGCTCGAAATCCGCCGCCGAAGTGACCGTGGAGGTAGTGCAGGTAAAACGTGACGCCAAACCCCACGAACTCGTGCTGCCGGGAGATGTCCAGGCGTACCAGGTTGCGACGCTTTATGCGCGGACGAATGGCTACGTAAAAGCGTGGTACACGGACATCGGCTCGAAAGTGACCGAGGGGCAGTTGATCGCCGAAATCGAGGCGCCGGATGTGGATGCGCAGCTTCGCCAGACAGTCGCAAACCTGGGCCAGGCACGGGCGAACCTGGAAATCGCGCGGCTGAACTTCGAGCGCGAAAAGGATCTCATGGTCAAAAAGGTCGTGAGCCAGCAGGAGTTTGACCAGTCGCGCACGACCTACGAATCGCAGCAGGCCGCCGTGAAAGCAGGCGAGGCGAGCGTGGAAAACCTGCAAGTGCAGCAGAATTTCCAAAAAATCACCGCGCCGTTCACCGGGGCCATCACCAAGCGCGCGGTGGACGTGGGAACACTGGTTTCCGCGGGCGGTGGCAATACGGGCACTCTGCTCTTTACCATCGCGCAAAGCGACCCGCTGCGGATCTATGTGAACGTGCCGCAGGGCGATGCCCCGGACATCGAGGAAGGCATGAAGGCGAAAGTGCTGGTGCCCGAATACCCGGGACGTGACTTCGAGGGGACAGTGGCCCGCACGGCGGGCGCAATCGACCCCGCGTCCCGCACCCTGCTCACCGAGGTGGATATCCCGAATCACGACGGCATGCTTTACGCCGGAATGTACGGGCAGGTAAAATTCGTGATTGAGCAAAAGTCGCCGCCAATAATGATCCCCGCGAATGCGTTTATGTTCCGTACCGCAGGCACGCTGGTCGCCGTAGTGACCAAGGACAATCGCATCCACTTTCAAACAGTGGAGATCGGAAGCGATTTTGGCACAAAGCTCGAATTAAAATCGGGCCTCAATGATAATGACGCCGTAGTGATGAACCCCTCCGACGATCTGCAGGAGGGGCAACAGGTTCAGGTCAAGAAATCCGACCAGGAGAAACCGAAAAGTGCGGATTCCGGCGCCGGGAAAAAATAACCGGGGCCGTCTTCCTCCCAACGCAGCCGCTGTTTACTGATCGACTTGGCGGGATGGGTGGTTGTAAATTTCAACGCGGATGAATCGCCGCGATTGCCATGTTGATTTCGAAGCTCCGTTCCTCACCGACGCTCCAATTCAGAATCCTGATGGTGCTTTTCATTTGCGGCCTTGTCGCCAGCGGGGTGACGGCGTTTCCCCTGTTGCTCGAGCTCAGGCTGCTCGCACGGTTAATGGGGCTGGGTGCGGGCGTCTCTCCGGAAGGGGTTACAGGACTCGCCCGCTGGATTTTGACGGTCAAAAACGGCCTTGAGGATACCTATACGCACTATCCCTGGATTGCCTATGGCACGGACTGGCTGGCTTTCGGGCATATCGTGATCGCCATGTTTTTTGTCGGGCCGCTGATCAATCCGCTCTCAGGCAAGAGCACGCTTTGGGCGGGGGTTGCCGCATGCTGCGCTGTCATTCCACTCGCGCTGGTCTGCGGGCCGATCCGGGGAATTCCGGTTTACTGGCGACTGATCGATTGCTCGTTTGGGGTTTTCGGAATCATCCCCCTCGTCTATTGCCTGCGGCTTCTGCCGGGAATCGCGAAGGAGCGCGAGGCGTAAACTCAAACGATCGAACGGACCACGCCGCCATCGACGCGCAACGCTGCGCCGTTTGTCGCGGAGGCGAGCGGACTGCATATGTATGCCACCATGGAGGCGACCTCATCCGGCGTGGCGAAACGCTTGAGCAGCGAGCTCGGGCGGACTGTCTTGAAAAATTCCTCCTCGATGGCAGCGGGGCTTTTACCGCGCTCGTGCGCCACCTTGGTGACAAAATCGTTCACGCCCTCCGAGCGCGTGGGGCCGGGCAGCACTGCATTGACCGTCACGCCAGTGCCCACCGTGGTCTCGGCGAGGCCACGAGAGAGCGCAAGCTGTGCGGTCTTCGTGAGGCCGTAGTGGATCATTTCAACGGGGATGTTCACCGCCGATTCGCTGGAGATGAAAATGATGCGCCCCCAGTTCCGCGATTTCATGCCCGGCAGATAGGCGCGGCTCAGGCGCACGCCACTGAGAACGTTGGTTTCAAAAAAACGGTTCCAATCGGCATCCGTGATTTCCTGGAACGGCTTCGGCTCGTAGATGCCAAGGTTGTTGACCAGGATGTCCACTTCCGGCACCTCGGCGCAGAGGCGCTCCACGCCCTCGGCGGTGGCAAGGTCGCCCACGAATGGATAAACTTTCGAGACTGCGCCGTTGTCGCTGATCAGTTTCGCAGCCACTTTCGTGCGAACCGCCGAGCGGCCGTTGACGATCACCGACGCGCCCTCGCGCGCCAGGGTCTGTGCGATTGCGAAACCGATTCCCACGCTGGAACCGCTGACCAGCGCACGTTTGCCTTCGAGTTGGAGGTTCATAAATGGATGAAGAAATGCGCCTACTTGCCCTGCCCGAATATCTCGGCAAAAAATGCCTTCATGGCCTCCCATGAACGCTTGTCCGCTTTTTCGTTGTAGGCCACGCCCTTCGAATTATCGTTGCCGGAATCGGGGCGTGAAAAACTGTGCACCGCGTTGCCATAGCAGGTCATCTCCCAATCCACGCCGGCCTTGCGCATTTCGTCCTGGAACGCCGCGATCTGCTCCGCAGGCACGTGCGGGTCATCCGCACCGTGGAGGACAAGCACCTTGCCCTTGATATTTTTTGCGTCAGCCGGGTTTGGTGTGTCGAGAGTGCCGTGGAAACTCACCACTCCCGCCACATCCGCCCCGCTGCGGGCAAGCTCCAGCACTGCCATGCCGCCGAAACAATATCCGATCGCCGCGATGCGCGCAGGATCGACATGCGGATTTTTTTGCAGGACATCCAGCGCCGCCGTCACGCGCGCGCGCAGCAACTGGCGGTCATTCTTGTATTTGCCTGCCTGCTCCCCGGCCTCTTTTGGCGTGGTGGGGTGGACACCCTTGCCATAAATATCGGCGGCGAATGCGACGTAACCGAGCTGTGCAAGCTGGTCGGCGCGTTTTTTGGCATAGTCACTCATCCCGAACCAGTCGTGCACAACCAGCACGCCGGGGGATTTCGCAGATACCGAATCATCGTAGGCAAGGTAGCCTTCCAATGTTGTGTCACCTTGTTTGTATTCAACCATTTCCGTTTTCAGTGCCGCGGTTGCAATCCAAGGGATCGTCATGGCTGCCGTGAAAAGTGAAAGAAGCTTCATAGGTTTAAAAAAGACCTCCGTAGAAGTTTGATGCCGCAAACAACGTAAACCCGGTTTTACAAATGTCCACAGAGAGAATTAAACAAGCGGGGTGGAAGGCGAACCGGTTACACCGTGTTTCACCTTCCACCCCGGAACCAAGGTCGAGTTTTACCTGCCCAGCGATTTCAACAACCCGCCGGCTTTGGCTGGCGGATTCACGCTGCCGTTCAATATGCCACGTGCGGTGACGGCGTGGCCGTAGTAACGATCGTTTCCATCCTTATCAGTGCCGATCACGGTGCCCTCCAGCGACACGCCGGCGAAGAGGCCCTGGTTGCGGCTGTAGGTGTAGATCGCGGCCTTCGGCGTCACGTCCGCACCCGCTGCACGGCCCACCGGGCCTGCGGCCACGCTCAACGCGCCGCCCAGTTGCACATTCCCGCCATGCGAGAACGCCTTCACCGCATCATGCGTGTTCAGCACGATGACGAATTCCGTGACCTGCCCGCCGATCTGGGCGCCGAATCCAGCGCCACCTGTCTTGATAAACGAGGGGCCGGACCAGCCATTCTCCGTGCGGGCAACTACCACGCCCTGCCCAACCTTGCCGGAGAACATGAAGGCGCCTTTCACCACGGTGAGAATCGCAAAGCCCTTTGCGTCGCGCATGACATGACGTGGGATCGATTTTTCGGGAAGCGCCCTGAAGCGGTTCATAATATCCGCCGCCTTAACGACTTGATCCTGCTCGGAGGCTTTTACGACCGGGGTTGCCAGGACGAGAATTGCAGCAATTGCCAGATAGTGGAGTGTTTTCATAAGTCTTAGTGGGTTTGTTTTGTATGACATTGTATCTATAGATCGTGCCTGCGGGGAGCGGCGCGTGCAATTAATGTTTGGGTTTCTGGCGACAAGGAACAAGGGTGGTGCTTAATTTTTCCAAGGAGGCTTCCAGTTGTCGCAACATGTCTATATACTGGCTCCAACGCACATGAATCCGCAATTTACTACTCCGGAATCCCCTTCAGGCATTGCGCACCCCTCCTTTCGCGAGGCTTTCCTGTTCTGGTTGAAGCTGGGGTTCATCAGCTTTGGGGGGCCGGCGGGGCAGATTGCGATGATGCAGGCGGAGCTGGTTGAAAAACGGAAATGGATCAGCCAGTCTCGGTTTCTTCACGCGTTGAATTACTGCATGCTGTTGCCCGGGCCGGAGGCGCAACAACTTGCGATCTACATCGGCTGGCTGCTGCACAAAACACGGGGCGGGATTGTTGCGGGGGCGTTTTTTGTGATCCCCTCGATGTTCGTGCTTTGGACGCTGAGCTATATTTACGCGGCCTACGGGAATCTGCCCTGGATCGCGGCGATTTTTTACGGGCTGAAGCCGGCGGTGATGGCGATCGTGGCGTTTGCCGTCGTCCGCATCGGGAAGAAGGCGCTCAAAAACTCCGTGATGTGGAGTCTCGCACTGCTCGCGTTCGTGAGCATTTTCTTTTTCAAGGTCCCTTTCCCGGCGATCATTTTAAGCGCGGGCATTATCGGCCTGATCGGCGGGAAGTTGTGGACGGACAAGTTTCTGGTCATCAAGGGCCACGACTCGAAGGAACCGGATCAAAAATCCGTGCTGGATGATGATCATGAATCGCCGGAACACACGCGGCCTTCGCTGGCGCGGGGGATCAGGATTTGTGTCACGTGCCTTTTGCTCTGGTGGACACCCGTGGTGCTCGCCGGGTTGTGGAAAGGGTGGGACCACACGCTTTTCAAGGAAGGGTTTTTCTTCAGCAAGGCCGCGGTGGTGACATTCGGGGGCGCCTATGCGGTGCTGCCGTATGTCGCGCAGCAGGCGCTGCAACATTACGAGTGGCTCAAGCCGGGGCAGATGATGGACGGCCTCGGGCTAGCCGAGACCACGCCGGGGCCGCTGATCATGGTGACACAGTTTGTGGGATTCATGGGGGGATGGAACAAACCCGGCGGCATGACGCCGCTTGTGGCGGCCACCCTCGGCGCGGCGATCACGACATGGACGACGTTCGTGCCGTGCTTTCTCTGGGTGTTTCTCGGCGGGCCTTATATCGAGCGGCTGCGTGGCAATGTGCGGCTGAGCACGGCGCTTTCCGCGATCACTGCCGCCGTGGTGGGCGTGATTTTGAACCTCGCGGTCTGGTTCGGGCTTCATGTGCTTTTCCCCGGCGGCGGCAGGGTTGACTGGTTCGCGCTGGCGGTCGGTATCATCGCCTTTGCAGGGATGATGAAATGGAAGTGGGATATCATCCCCGTGGTGCTCGGCGCAGGGGCAGCCGGGTTGGTTTATCAGATGGTGTTTTAAATGCGGTTGCCGCAACTTCCAATTGCGCGGAGGGCGCATCCGGCTGAGATTGCGGAAACATTCACCGACTGATGCCTGTGCAATATTCAAAACCGGAGGTTGAGACGATCGAGGTCGAGGTGATCCCGCCCAATAGGAAGGGGAATGCGGCGCATGGGCAGGCTTTTGAAAACGAGGCACTGCCACGGCTGGTCGCGCTCATCATGGACAACCTGTTCAAGCTTCCGGGCACGAAGATGCGTTTTGGGTTGAATCCGTTCCTGGACCTGGTGCCGGTCTTCGGCGACGGGGCGGCGGCGGTGATCTCCGCCCTCACCCTGTTTGTCGCGGCACGGCAGCGTGTGCCGAAGGTGGTGCTTGCGCGCATGAGTATGAACATTCTGCTGAACGCCTTGATTGGTGTGATTCCGGGCGTTGGCGAAGCGTTTGCCTTCTGGTTCCGGCCCAGCATGCGAAATTACAAGATGTTGCAAAAGCACATGGTGGAACATCCCGCCGTGCGGCCACCCTCCACGCGTGGCGACTGGCTTTTTGTCGCAACGCTCGCCGGGGGCGTGTTTGTGATTTTTGCCGTGTGCATCGGCGCAGGCGCATGGCTCACCTGGTGGATGCTGCACGGGCTTTTTTCCAGGTAGATATGCTGCCCTGCAAGGCAATCAGAGTTCCGCCACAAAATTTTCAACGGTGAGATTCGCCTGCCGCAACAGGCTGCGCAATGTGCCGCGTTTAATCGGCCGGTGCATAGGCACAACGACGATACGTCCATCGGCACCGCGCATTATATGATGGGATCCGGTTTGATGATCGGATGTGAAACCAAGCCGTCTTAACGCCTTCACAGCATCCGTCCCGTGAACGTCCGTCGGAATTTTCACGCAAGCTCAAGCTCGGGATCGGTAATGAAATGCAATTTCACCCGCCTTGGCAAAGGCACGCCTGCTGCGTGGAAGTAACCGGTCGCGGCATCCTGGATCATTTCCTGCAATTCCCGCAAATCCGCGCCCTGGGTGGTAATCCCTCCGCCAGCCGGATCATCCCATGATGCGACCAACTGGGACGATTCCTCGTCGCGCTCCACGTTGAACGTGATCTCTTGCATGGCAGAATGTTATCGCACGGTTGCGCAAGGGGCAACCCCATTTCCCATCAACTGTCCGGTCGTTCCGCTAAGAGTCGAGCTGCTGGGCTTCCATGGCTCCTGCGGGAGTGTGCACTGGCGCGACCAACTGAAAGACCATGATGGCAACCACAAACGCAAGCGCGCCTGATGTGAGATAAGGCCATGCCGGGTGAAATTCAAAAAGCGTGGATGCAAACAAGGGGCCGGTTATACGCGCAAGGCTTCCAGCGCTTTGCGCCACGCCTATGGTCGTCCCCTGCTCGTTTGCCGGGGTAAGGATTGAGATCAGCCCGAACACGGGGGCACGGACCAGCCCGGAGCCCATGGAAAGGAGCGCGAGCGCCACCCACAGGGATGTCCAGTCGTGAATAAATCCGATCCAGCCGAGCGATACGGCCACGAGCAGCATGCTGAATGCAATCAGCTTCGGCTCGCCAAATCTTTTCACCAGCGGCCCCATGGCCCCCTGCACGACGACTCCGATAATTCCGCAGTAAGCGAAAAGATGGGTAATGGTCGCCATGCCCTGCCCCTGCTTGAAATCAATCCCGAAGTTTTTCCCGACGAGCAACCCGAGGGTGACTTCAAACGTCGTGAAACAGAACGTGGAAAGAAAGAAAACGCCGATTAACAAGCCGATGCGCGGATGCCCCAGCGTATGCATCCACTGGGTCAGGCGCGGACGCGGCTTTACATGCTCGGATGCAGGCTGGAGACTTTCGGGCAGCAGAAAATATGTACCAACGAAGTTGGCCGCGCAAAGCGATGCCGCCACCCACCCTGCGCCGGACATCCCGAAATGAACGGTGCTCCAGCCGCCGATATACGGCCCGAAAATAAATCCGAGCCCGAATGCCACGCCAATGAGCGCCATGCTTTTGGAGCGTTTCTCCGGAGGCGTGATATCGGCGATATACGCCTGGGCCACGGTGATGTTTGCGCCGCAGAAACCCGCCAGTGCACGCGCAAAAAGAAAGATCAGGATCGCCGTGCTGCCAGTGGCGCCGGAACCCAATGCAAACACGACATAGGAAATCGCCGCGCCCAAGGTGCTGAAAAGCAGCAGCGGCCGACGCCCGATACGGTCCGACCAGCGGCCCCAGACCGGCGAAAAGAGAAATTGCATGAGCGAGTAGATGCCCATGATCGCGCCGATCATCAGGCCGCTTGCGCCGAAATTTTTGCTGTAAAGCGGCAGCAGCGGCAGCACGATGCCGAAGCCGACGAGGTCGATGAAGACCGTGAGAAAGATGATGCCGAGCTGTGGACGCCTGTTAGCCATGAAGTGTCCTAGTGGCAGCCGCAACCGCCGCTTCCGCATGAATGCCCGCGGGACACCGGCGCCGCCTTCGCCTTGCCTTTTTCAATAAAACCAAAGCCGCCGCTGATCACGCGCTGCACAGGCTCGCCCGTCTCGGGGTCCTGCTTCAACGGCGCGTCGTTCATGCTTTGCCTGACTTCAAAGCGGCGCTTCTTTTTACCTGTGGTTTCGTAAACATAGGTTGGCATGGGGCGAAATCTATGCGCTCCCGGCGGTTCTGGCAAGTAAGGGGAGCGGGTAGATTTTAAAAAATGCACATGCTCCCCGGCCCGGGAATTGCGGCCCTGGAAAAAGACTGCGTTTGATCTGTGACGATCTTTGGGCGAAAGCTTCTCCTGTGGATCGCAGAAAATTCATCCGTATCACATCCCGCGCGGTCGCCGGCACCGTGCTGGCGGGCGGAGTTTACAGCGCCGTGGAGGCGAAATGCATCCAGGTCACACGCTTTTCCATCGCCGTGCCGAACCTACCGCGGGTGTTTCACGGGAAGACGATCGCGTTTTTATCGGACATCCATCACAGCCTCGTGGTTCCCAAGGTTTATATCGAGCATGTGGTGAGCGTAACGAATGCGCTTGCCCCGGACATCGTTGTCCTTGGCGGGGATTACGTAACTTCCGGCGAGAAATACAGATGGCTCCATGGCGAGAAATACATAACGCCGTGTTTTGACGCTTTGGGGAAACTCGAGGCGAAGCTGGGGCGGTTCGCAGTCACCGGGAATCATGATACCTATGTGGGCCTGGGCATGGTCCGCG